>Ga0213861_10000052_pt1 | contig 76286 bp, 83 predicted proteins | sample PICome_4_FD_160110 | JGI IMG/M metagenome (GOLD analysis project Ga0213861, IMG submission 160110) | Coastal seawater microbial communities near Pivers Island, North Carolina, United States - PICO131 | ecosystem: Environmental > Aquatic > Marine > Coastal | place: USA: North Carolina... | reverse complement strand
AGGAATAGTCCTTTTCCAATATACGGACCTATGTTCAGAGGAAGGATTTTTGAAATAAATAAGATGGGCCAACTCGCATGCGACTATTATATCTAACCATCCATCTCCATCAGCATCAGCGATATCTACATCTTCAGCAGAAGGGACTTCGGAACCAGAGGCTAAAGTTGTAAGCTCCCAAGTAAGAGGATCATCTGATCCCCATGCAATTCTTACGTAACCCTTTGGGACTCCGTACTCTGTATCCAACTCATGTACAGAAACAATATCTAAATAACCATCTTTATCTAAATCAGCCACTTCCAATCCATCACTACCTGATAAATCAGAAGGTCCTAAAAGAGGGTCATCTATGATGTGTTCTTTCCATGCAATATTGGTTTGCGCGCTGAAATAACCCACAAATAATGTTGTGATAATTATTGATATTATTTTTGAATATATTCCCATAAGTTATTGTTAAAATTAGGATCATTCGGGAAAGAGCCTAGTCTTACTAAAACTATCTCCTCACTTGGAATGATAGCCAAAATACGGTTCCCCCACCCCAAAGCAAGGATAGTTTCTTCAGGTGCTTTGGGTAATAGGTTTCCAGAAGAAAGGTCTTTGTCCCATGTCATAAACGATGTTGTGTTATTGAGCCACCATAAATATCCGTAAGCTTCATTCAAATCTTGTGATCTAGAAAAAGAATCATCAAAATAATCTATATCCGAAATGATATGGTTAGTCCCCACTTCCCCGCCATTTAGAATAAATTCTCCAAACTTTAAAAGATCCTTTGCCGTAGTAACCAGTCCATATTTAGAAGAATCTTTAGGGAATCCCATAACTCCTTTCTTTCTTTCCTTCCAAAAGGTTTCTTGCATTTCCAAATCTTTAAAGAGCCATTCTGATGAGAGATCATTAACTTGAATTCCAGATGACTTTTCTAGGACATCGATCAAATAACTATATGCTCTACTGTTGTAAAACCATTCCGATCCAGGATCAGATAAATATTTTAAACTTGCATCTAGACCGGAAGTCATTGTGAGCAAATTCCTTACAGTAATTAAATCTTCTTTTTTCTCTTCAAGCTGAGTCCATTTTCCAATATATAGAGAGACAGGGTTATTAATATCTATCAGCCCTTTTTGTTGAGCTATGCCTATTAATACTGAAACAAAACTTTTTTGAATAGAAGCCACATCTTCCTGACTTCTATTTTGAACAAAACCATGTTGTAGTAAATTTGTAAATGCTACGCTTTTTGGCTTGAAACTATTTTTAATTTTAAACTCTTCATCGATTATTATTTCTCCTTTTTCTGAGACTAGAAAACTAGAAGTATTATTATCAAGAAGGTAATTATTTAAACTATGATTTGAATCAAAATTCTTTATCGAGGTATTAATATTTAAAGGAACAAGAAGAAGAGCAGATAATAATATATTACTTAGTATCATTTCAGTAATACTAACAAAATAACAAAAAAAACGGCTTAAATAGCCGTTTTTCTTGTCTTATCGTTTTTAGCTTTCCGATTGATCTAATCTAATATTAGTAGATTTATATAGCCTTGGAGTATCACAGTTATGAATTTCTTCTGGTCTTGTGTCAGCCATCATAGCTGCAAATCTTGCATCTCTACTTTGACCATACTGTTCAACTGAGTCAAAACTAGCAACCATCCAATAATCTAAAGTTAGAGAAGTAGGAGAACCAGTTTCAGGCCACCATCTCCAAATACCACCCTCAAAACCACTCTTATCAAGGTATTTGTTCCAAGTTTTGCTATTGCCTTCCAAATCAGACATAGATTTTCCTTCTTTAAAAGAACACGATGCAATAGAAGCATATCCTATGCCATCTGCTTCCCAAGGATTCTTTGGAGTTCTAACTTCCACATTAAGATTCATAGATTGGCCGGCACATTCAGTCACTGAATCCCATCTAGCAGCAATCTTGCTAGCGCCATTTTGAAAATCATCCTGCACCCTACCCATTTCTTTAAAGGTATTTGTAAAACCCAAAAACATAAAATCAAAATCATAATCACTATTTGATCTATAAACGGGAGTGAAGATCCAAGCATTATAAGGAGCACCAAAATTTTCGTCTCCAAATTTGTTCCATTGAGCAATTACTCTCATGACATCATCCATATCCTTACCTTCTGAAAAATTACATTGCAAACCTTCCATGGCCGCCAGTTCAACATGATCGTCAGCAGACAAAAAGCTTGTCAATGCAAAGGTAAGAGATATTAAGATTATTTTTATTTTCATTTTTTTCCTTTTTATTAATTTGTTAGAAATTCTTGAATTGTTAAGGCTGAATCATAAACTCTTGCATTGATCAGAAGATCGTTTCCTTTCCATTCAGACAATTGATCCATTTTTTTCCAGAATTTGTTTATGGCTTTATTGGAAGCTAATTGATCTTCCCAGGACTCCATTTCCTCAATAGATGAATAACCCACTGTTAAAAGGTGAGTAACATCTTCTTGGCCAAAAGCTACTGCAGATAAACCAAATTGACCTGGAAATTGCCCTTTCGTATCTTTATCTACTTTTTCAAAAGCTTTCATGACTGCTGCAACTTTTGAAGGCTTGACATTCAATTGGTGAATTAACCACACAACATGATCATTTGAAGCAGTTCCATACGATTGAACAAAAGAATTTATCCTCTCCGTAATAGGTGTGGAGTTTGCATTTAAAACAGCATAAAACTTCTGACCTTCAGGACTATTCTGAAGTGAAGTCATCCATTCTTGATGGGCAGCCATACTCGGTTGTAAAAGTGCAAAAGAGTGAGTTGCAGTATTGCTTCCATTAGCGAGATAAACGTCTAAATGTGAAGAGCCTTTAAAGTTGCTTTTAGTAAATTCAGAAGCCATTAGCTCATCACTAGCTGCGACTATTTTTGCTGCAGACTCTTGAGTATCAACTTTGAAGTCGTACTGTGTCCATATTTGTCCAGCAGAAATATAAGCAGTTGATATTGCTATTAAAGTTATTAATAATTTTTTCATTTTTTTTCCTTAATTATTTACCGATAAAGTTGTGCATTGCATCATAAAATCTATTACCGGTTGTCTGATACCATCAAATGTTGACATAGATTCAGTCATCCAAGAAGATTCTCTTTGGTCAAAAAAAGCTCCCAGTCTATCCCCATTTGGAGCTTGTACACTTGCCATTACTGTACCTGCACGATCACCAGATGCTACAGATACATAGAGAGCAACTGATATATCATTGAATCCATTTCTAGCAGCAGCAGCTTCCATATTTGTTAATGCTTTTACATAACCACTAACATCATTAGTTCTAGATACTAGATTGTAATTTGCATTAGTTGTACCTGCGTCTCCAACAGAGTCGCCTTTAGCAACATAATAAGCATCTCTTCTGGTTACTTCTCTTTTTGAAGCTATTCTCTTAAGAGATCTTTGGACGTCTTTGTCTTCAAACATAGAGTTTCCACCAAACATAGCAGCTTGAGAAGGTGCAAAACTCCAAACATAATGTTCATTTGCTTCATTGCCGCCTGCTGTAGGAGAACATATACCTTGAGCCATTACTCTATCTCCTTGGGCCTTTTGAAATATTGGCTGTGCGTCAGTGAGCCATTTCACATAACCCTGAGGGTCATCAGTTGTTATTGTAATTACGTTCAATCCCTGCAAAGCAAAAACTGAAGAAGAGATTAAAAGCCCTACGAAAAGGCTGATTGTTTTTATTATTAGTTTCATAATTTTTTCCTATTAAGCTTAATTGTTTGGACTTCTTGCTTGTGTTGCTAAAAATACCCTATCATCTTCACATTGCATTAGACTTCCGTAGATAGAGGCTTGCATCGCAGCTCCTCCTCCATTAACTATGGCATCAGCACTAGCACCCCACTGTGTGAGACTTGAAACGGTGTTCGCAGCTAAGAAATCATATTTAGATGTCCAGGATAGTTGTACACCAGGCCCAGGAAACCATCTGTAAATGCCGCCTGTATTCCCAGCTTGATCTGCAAAAGCATTCATCTTTTTATCTGCAGACATTAAGTCCTCTGTTGTTGTGCCTTCTGTTAACTTACAACTTGAAAGGTTTAAAACTCCTCCTCCGTCATTTGATGAAGCTCTTACTGTATAGCTACCCCAAATATCATGCTCAGCACAGGAAGTTACCTTGTTGAACTTGGCTTGAATTTTTGCACCCTCTCCAGAAAGCATAAGCTCTTGAGCTTTACCCATTTCCTCAAAAGAGGTGGAGAAGCCTATCCAGTGTGTATCATATTGTTCGTCAGTGTTTGTGTAATATGGATCTAAGAAATAACTACTGTAATTGATACCAGAGTCATCGATAAATTTGTTCCATTCCTTTACAACCTTTAGATCATCATCTCTGTCCTTGCCAGGGTTATAAACACAAGCAAAGTGCTCCATAGGAACTATTGATGGCTGTTCATGCCCGTCAGATAGAATATTGAAAGAAAGAAATAAGAAAGTAACTGGCAATAAAGCCATTTTTTTGAGTCGCATTTGACCTCTCCTTTTTATCCAAGGACTAATCCTCGGAAATTAAAATCACAGAGAACGCTCCCCAACAATCTCTAAACTACTTGAAAATTTATTGTGTTTTTAAACACATGTCAACGAATTAATTTAATGTTCTTTTGATCTCAAAATCTTGCTTCTTAAATAATTAAGAAATGAATTACTTTTTAAGGTGTACTGATCAATTTGATCATACAGTTCTTTAAGACCTTCTGGATCTTCAAAGAGTTTTATCCTTGTGATGCCTTCCTTGGAAGCATCCAGCTCTTTAATTATTTTTGCCGGGTTGCCTCCTACCACTACATTATCTGGCACATCTTTTACAACTATTGCACCAGCAGCAACTATACTATTTTTTCCAATAGTCACGCCCTTCCCAACCACTGCCCTGTCTCCAATCCAAACATTATCTTCAAGGATAATAGGAGATGTTTTTCCTACTGGAATGGCTCGGTCATAAATACCGTGCCAATCTGCATCAGATACATAAGCACTGTTTGCAAACATACAACCATCGCCGATAGTAATTTTTGAAGCGGAAGCTATTCTGACTCCAGGAGTGAGTAAACAATATTTACCTATAGAAATCTCACCCTCATGATCTTCTAGACTCCACGTAGTAAGATGTATATAACTATCAGGTGAAGCAACCATAGTGGGATGATCTGCTATTGAGATATTTCTTCCGTAAATATCAAAGTACTTAGCACCCATGATGTTATGCCCTTTTCCAAAGTATTCGAACTGGGGGGCTAAATACTTCTCAACATAGAAATCATTGTATCTTGCGAAGAGTTTTTTTAGCCAATATGGTCTGTGATCTTTTCTGATATCTTGCCTCTAGGGTACATGATAAGATACGCGCCCTCTATGGAACAGCCCTACGATTCAAAAAAGATTTTTTTTTCTGCTAGAGCTTCTTCTGAAGCATCTAGCTTTTTTAAGTTGGCTGTCCCTATGTTTTTGACCCAACTGGCCCTTCAGTTGATTCAGGTGAATTCTGTTGTGCAGAGCGGAAATTATTCTACCGATGTTCAGGCAGGTATTATGCTTGCTGGTAATTTATGGTTTCCAGTCATGATAGGTATTGGCGGTGTTCTTTTCTTTGTAACGCCAATGATAGCTCAGCTTTACGGAGCAAAGAATATTAAAGATATTGGTCCATTAGCTAGGCAAGCCATTTGGTTGTCCATACCAATCGTTTTAATTGGTATGTTAATTTTATCAAAAGCTTCCTTCATTCTGACTATCGCTAAAGTAGATCCTGAAATTATAAAATACTCTAAAGAATATTTGAGTTATTTTGTTTTTGCACTCCCAGCCATTCTTTTAAGCCAGCCTTTACGTTCATTATGCGAAGGAACAACCAGACCATTGCCCATTACCTTGTTGAATATCTTGATGCTGCTGATAGCCATAGTAGGTAACTACACTTTTATTTATGGTAATTTTGGATTTCCGGAAATGGGAGCTGCAGGTGCTGGACTTTCTGCAGTAATAGGAACTTGGGTATCTTTCTTGATACTGATTGTTTATTTAAAATACAAATCAGCATTTGGTACGGAACTATTCTCGAAATTTGATCTTCCTAATCTTAAAACCCTTAAAGAAATACTCATCGGTGGAATACCTGTAGGTCTAGGAAACTTTATTGAATTGAGTATGTTTAGCGGAGCTGGAATAGTATTAGGTCGTTTTGGGAGTGAAGTAATTGCAGCTAATGGTATCGCTTTAACTTTAGGAGGTCTGTTCTTTATGGTTCCTCTTTCTATAAGTAATGCAGCAGCAGTCAGAGTTGGCAATAATGTTGGTGCAAATAATATGAAGGGAGCAAAATATAGCTCCTATTTCTCCTTAAGATTGGCTACGATTTGTGCATTGTTCATGAGCTTAATAATAGTTATCAACGCTGAATTCCTATCAAGCTTGTTAAATGATAATCCGAAAGTGATTGGATTAGCCGTAGTCTTGCTAAGTTTTGCTGCATTTTTTCAATTGGCTGATGGTTTGGCTATGGCCAGCATAGGAAGCATGCGAGGTTATAAAGATACTTTTGGACCTATGAAAATTATGGCTATTTCCTATTGGGGTGTTGGTTTACCTCTAGGTATTATCTTATCAATTACAGATTTAATTGTTACGCAAATGGGTGCAGTTGGAATGTGGACAGGCATGGCGACAGGACTTTCAGTTGCAGCGGTACTAATGGTCAGGAGGGTAAGAAAAATATCTACGCAGTTTATAAATGAAAATTGAAATTGATGCAGAGGGATTAAGTTGCCCGGAACCGATAATGCTTCTCCATAAGGCCATTAGAGAATCTTCTCATGGAGATTTAATAGAATTGAAAGCAACAGATAAAAGCACAGAAAGAGATGTCGATAAGTTTTGCGAATTTTTAGGGCACAAGCTAATAGAGAAAAGAATTTCAGTTGAAAGTCTTTATTTTGTTGTTCAAAAAAAAGATAAGAATATAATTTAATAAGGAGAAAATAATGACATATATCAACAAACAATGGTTGCTAGATCAAAGACCTAAGGGAATGCCTGGAGATGAATGCTGGAAGTTAAATGAAGTAGAAGTGCCTACTCTTAAAAAAGGTGAAGTTTTAATAAAAATTTTATATCTATCAATTGATCCTTATATGAGAGGAAGAATGAATGATGGAGCATCATATGCAGATCCTGCAGTGCTTGGAGAGCCAATGACTGGAGAATCAGTAGGTATTGTCGTAGAAAGTGAATCTGATAAGTTCATGAAAGGTGACTATCTTTGCGTGCACAAAGGCTGGCAAACTTATATTGTTGCAAGCGATGAAGACACAGCTCTTTTTAAAGCTGACCCTGCCATAGTGCCACTTCAGACCTACTTAGGAACTGTGGGCATGCCCGGTAGGACAGCATATTTTGGGCTTTTGAGAGTTGGTTTACCTAAGTCAGGTGAAACAATTGTTGTTTCTGCAGCATCGGGTGCTGTTGGCTCAGTAGTTGGTCAAATGGGTAAAATTCTTGGTTGTAAGGTTGTTGGGGTTGCTGGGGGAGAAAAAAAATGTACTTATGTTAAAGATGTGCTGGGTTTCGACGACTGCATTGACTATAAGGCAGGTAACATAGAAGAAGATCTCACTGCAGCCTGTCCGGATGGTATCGATATCTATTTTGAAAATGTTGGAGGGCCTGTAAGCAAGGCTGTCGCTAAACTTCTCAATCCTGGCTCTAGGGTTCCAATTTGTGGTTTTATCTCAGCTTATAATTCTGAAGACATGAGTAAAGAGGAAACTCCATTTCATATTTTTGGTGCCGTAGACCCTGTTCCGGAACATAGATTTTTTGTTGTGACAGAATGGTTTAAAGAATGGAGAGAGGCCACCAATGAATTATCGCAATGGATTTCTGAAGGTAAAATAAAGTATGAAGAAACAATAACTGAAGGATTTGAAAATGCACCTCAAGGCCTAAGGGATGTTTTAAATGGTAAGAATTTTGGAAAGCAACTCATCAAAGTAGCTGAGGAATAACTATTCCCCTTCCCATTTAAATTTAGTTATATCTTCGATATTTTCGTCTGAATTCAATAAGGATCTCATGGCTTTAGCTGCGTCTTTAGAGTTCATAGTCACATTAAAAGCTTTTTGTTCGAGCATGAGGCCTTCTTCCAGTGTTACATCTAAGCCCTGATGTATTATCTTTTTGACTTGAGCTAAAGCAATTGGTGCTCGATTAGCCAAATCTTGGCAGTAAAGCTTTAAATCTTCCATAAAGTTTTCTTGAGATAGGAGCTTGTTGATAATCCCTAGGTCGTAAGCCTCTTTAGGACTCAGTAATTTCGCATGTAATATTAAATCTAAAGCTCTCGAGGAGCCAATTAGTCTTGATAATCTCTGTGTACCTCCTCCTCCAGGAAGAATTCCGACCGAAGTCTCGGGTAAACCGATCTGATAAGGCCCATCGGACATAACTCTCAAATCGCACCCTAAAGAAAACTCACACCCACCACCAGCGGTATTACCGTTTATTCCTGCAACCACTATTGAATCAAGATCTCTAATCCTTAAAAGCATTCTATGGAAAGCATGAAGTTCTTCTGGACTCTCTTGCTTCTTAACCTCCTGTAAATTCTTTTCTGCAGTGTCAGCTAGCTCACCAACCTCATAATGTTTTATGAATACATCCTTTCCTGCTCCAGTAAAAACTAAGACCCTTAAGTCCTTTTTTTTCTCAACTTTATCTAAGAATTGATGAATTTCAGAAAGACCTGATGCGGTTAAAGTATGTGAAGGGGGATTAGACAAATAACAGATCATATAGTGATCATGATCTTCAATTTTTAAATGCGAAAATTCTTCTACCATCCAGTAATCTCCGCTATACCCTTTCCAATATCTGCCGGACTTTTAACTGTGTGAACACCTGCAAGCTCAAGAGCCTTAAACTTATCTGCAGCAGTTCCTTTGCCTCCAGCAATAATGGCACCGGCATGACCCATACGCTTACCAGATGGAGCGGTTACTCCGGCTATATATGAAACTACCGGTTTAGTAACATTAGACTTGATAAACTCAGCAGCCGACTCTTCAGCAGTTCCTCCAATCTCACCCACCATCACAATCGCTTCTGTTGAATTATCCTTTTCAAATAAATCAAGAACATCAATAAAACTTGTTCCAGGTATTGGATCTCCACCAATTCCTATACAGCTTGTTTGACCAAAGCCAAGGTCCGTTGTTTGTTTTACAGCCTCGTAAGTAAGAGTTCCTGATCTGGAAATAATGCCCACTTTTCCTGGGAGATGAATGTCTGCCGGCATAATCCCCATCTTCGCCTCACCTGGCGTAATAATACCAGGGCAATTAGGTCCAATAAGCCTGATATCAAGATTGTCACAAATTAATTTAACTTCTAACATATCAATTGTTGGAATACCTTCAGTGATACAAACAATTAAAGAGACACCGGCTTCAGCAGCTTCAAGAATTGAAGCTTTACAAAATCTTGCCGGTACAAAAATTATACTTGCAGTAGCTTTTGTTTGATCTACTGCTTCTTTGACTGTATTAAAAACAGGAAGACCTAAATGAGTTTGACCACCCTTTCCAGGAGTCACGCCTCCAACCAATTGAGTTCCATACTCAATACATTGAATACAATGTTGAGTGGCTTGCCCGCCTGTAAATCCCTGGCAAATTACCTTAGTATCTTTATTGATTAATATACTCACTAAATTTCTCCTTTTGAAGCCTGAACTGCCAAACGAGCTGCTTCCTCTAGATTTGAAGCAGAAATAATATTCAAAGGCGATGCATCAAGAATCTCAAGACCTTTTTGGGCACTGTTGCCCTCAAGTCTAACAACCACAGGAACTGAAACTCCCATCTCAGTTAATGCTTCCACTATTCCATCTGCAATTACATCGCATCTGACTATACCGCCAAAAATGTTAATCAATACCGCATTAACGCTCTCATCAGAAAGAATAATCTTAAAAGCTTCCGCTACTCTTTTTGAGTCTGCAGTACCTCCAACATCCAAAAAATTTGCCGGTTCTCCACCATGCAACTTAATAATATCCATAGTGCCCATCGCTAGCCCTGCTCCGTTTACCATGCATCCAATATTTCCATCTAATGCAACATAGCTAAGATCCCATTCAGCTGCTCTTGCCTCTCTAGGATCTTCTTGTGATGGATCTCTTAGTGTCTCAATTTCTTGTTGCCTATACAAAGCATTGGAATCAACATTTATTTTTGCATCTAGACAGATTAGATCTCCAGATTTAGTTATCACCAAAGGATTAACTTCCACTAATGATAAATCCTTTTCTATGAATAATTTAACTAAACCATCAAATATCACACGAAATTGTGAGGATTGGGTATCATCCAACTCTAAGCTTCTTGCTAAATCATTTGCTTGATTTTCATTAGGTCCTTCAATAGGATCAATTGCAGCTTTATAGATTTTTTCAGGTGTCTTTTCAGCAACCTCCTCGATATTCACTCCTCCTTCAGTCGAGGCCATCACGACTAGTCTCTGAGATGCTCTATCTATTACGGCCCCTAAATAAAGCTCCTTATCAATGTCTGTACATGTTTCAATAAGTATTTCATTTACAGGTTGGCCTTTTTCATCCGTCTGGAAAGTTACTAGATTTTGTCCAAGCCATCTTTCTGCAAAAGACCTCACTTTTTCTATATTATCTACAACTTCAACACCTCCAGCCTTGCCTCTGCCACCGGCATGTACTTGGGCTTTAACAACCCATTTATCGACATTTAAAGAGAGCGCAATCTTTTCAGCACCATCTGGAGAAGATACAGCTATTCCATCAGATACAGCTATTCCATAATCTCTAAAAAGTTGTTTAGCTTGATATTCATGCAGATTCATTTTTTCTCCCTAAAATACAATTTCTTGCAATTAATTATTTAATTATATTGCGTTTTTTCTCCGCAAGTATTGTAGAGGATAAATGAAGAACTGAGGAGTAAGAAAATTATAAAGAAACTTTTCTTAATTCTTTTCTCTAGTTAAAAGTTTATTTCTAATATTTGAGATAGCTTCTGTAGGATTTAATCCTTTCGGACAAACAGAAACACAGTTCATTATTCCATGACACCTGTATAAGCTAAATGCATCTTCTAGATCATCAAGTCTTTCTTCGGTCGCTTCATCCCTGGTATCAGCAATAAATCTCCAAGACTGTAACAAAGCAGCAGGCCCTAAAAATTTATCAGGGTTCCACCAAAAAGATGGACAGGATGTTGAGCAACAACCACAAAGAATACACTCATATAAACCATCAAGCTCTTCTCTATCTTCAGGAGTTTGTATCCTCTCTATATCTGGATTGTCACTCTTGGTAATTAAATATGGCTTAACTTTTTCTAATTGATCAAAAAATTGCTTCATATCTACTATCAAGTCTCTTACAACCGGTAGGCCGGGCATAGGACGTAATGTGATCTTACCTCTCTTTAAAACTTCTGATAAAGGAGTGACGCATGCTAAACCGTTTTTACCATTGATATTCATTCCGTCAGATCCACACACTCCTTCCCTGCATGATCTTCTGTAGGACAATGAAGGTTCTTGCTCTTTGGCAAGATGGAGCGCATCAAGGACCATAATATCCTTATCAGTCGGTATTGCGATAACCAAATCTTGCATATATGGCTTTTTGTCTAAACTTGGATCAAAACGATAAATACTCATCGTTATAGTTTTGATCTGTTCAACAGGTATTGCTGCTGCACTCATTAATAACTCCTGACCATCGGTTGAAAGGCTTGAACAGTTTTGGGTCTATAATTTACGTCTCTTTTGCTTACTTCTTTGGTCTCAGAATAATAGATAGAGTGTTTTAACCAATTTTCATCATCTCTTTCAGGATGATCATCTCTGGCGTGGGCTCCACGACTCTCTTTTCTCTCATTGGCTGTAATAGCTGTGGCTTCGGCAACCTCAAAAAGATTTTGCATTTCCAGGGCTTCAATTCTTGCAGTATTAAAAGTTGCAGACTTATCTTTCAAGAACATGCTGTCAACCTCATCTCTTGTTTGAGCGAGTTCTTCTATTCCTTTTTCCATGAGATCGCCTCTTCTGAAAACACCAAAGTTATTTTGCATATTCTGTTGCATTTTATTCTTCAGAACAGCTACTTGCTCGCCTTCGGTTGAAGCATTCAATTTATTCAGTCTTGTTAATGCTTTATCAATATCATCATAAGAAGCATTCTTCATTTCTACGCCTTGCTTCATTGATTCTTCAATGTATAGGCCTGCAGCTCTTCCAAATACCACTAGATCCAACAAAGAATTTCCACCTAGTCTATTTCCTCCATGAACTGAAACGCATGCCACTTCTCCTGCTGCAAATAAACCATCAACGATTTTGTCTTTTCCGTTATCTACTGAAATTACTTGTCCATTGATATTTGTTGGTATTCCTCCCATCATATAATGACAGGTTGGCACTACCGGAATAGGCTGGACAGCTGGATCTACACCAGCAAATGTTTTTGATAGTTCTGTAATTCCTGGAAGTCTTTTGTGCACTACTTCTGGGCCAAGATGGTCTAATCTTAAGAAAATATGATCTGCATTTGGTCCGCATCCTCTTCCTTCTAAAATCTCCAGTGCCATCGACCTAGCTACAACATCTCTACCGGCTAAATCTTTAGAATTTGGAGCATATCTTTCCATGAATCTTTCGCCATCTTTATTCAATAAATATCCTCCTTCTCCTCGGCAACCTTCTGTTACCAAAGTACCAGCTCCATGAATTCCTGTAGGATGGAACTGCCACATTTCTATATCTTGGACTGGCATACCTGCCCTTAAGGCCATTCCTATACCATCACCAGAATTAATTAATGCATTAGTAGTTGAAGCATATATTCTTCCTGCGCCGCCAGTAGCTAATACAGTAGCTTTGGATTTTATGTAATAAATTTCTCCAGTCTCTATTTTAAAGGCAATAACTCCGACAACGGCATTGTCAGTATTTAGAACTAAATCTACTGCAAACCATTCATTTAGAAAATTTGTTCCGGCTTTTAAATTCGCCTGATAAAGAGTATGTAAAAGGCTATGTCCAGTTCTGTCTGCCGCTGCACATGTCCTAGTGGCCTGACCGCCCTTTCCATAATCTTTCGATTGTCCACCAAATGGTCTTTGATAGATTCTTCCTTCCTCTGTTCTAGAAAATGGCAGACCCATATGCTCAAGCTCGAAGACAGCTTTTGGACCTTCGCTACACATATACTCAATAGCCTCTTGATCTCCGATATAGTCTGAACCTTTAACGGTATCGAACATATGCCATCTCCAGTCGTCATCTGGATCATCACTTTGTATGGCACAGGTAATTCCTCCCTGAGCAGAAACAGTATGTGAGCGCGTAGGAAAGACCTTTGATATTACGGCTGTGTTCAAACCTGATTCAGCAAGCTGAAGTGAAGCTCTCATACCAGCACCACCTCCACCAACAATAATTCCATCAAATTCCATAACAGGTAGATCCCTAGCATTAATAATTTCGTTAACTAACATATTTTTACCAAATGATTATTATTGCCCAAGTTAAGACAAGGGCGATGATGACAGCAACAAAAGCTCTAAAAACTATAAACAACACCTTTCCCATACTTCCAAATATTCTTGGCGTAAGGTAATCACTTGCTACAGCCCATGTTCCTAACCATGTGTGAACTGAGAAAGCCAAAAAGAAAAGTGATGTAAGAATTTTATTGACCGGATTCTCAAAAAAAGCTGACCATCGATTAAAGTTTACTTCTTCTGCAAATAAAACAAAGCTTGCAAGATAAAGTGTATAAAAAAGAATTAGCACAGCACATATTCTAATTATTAAAAATTCTTTTGATCCATGTCCTAATTTTGAAAACATATTTAAAATAGGTATATAAGATAGAAAAGAGCCATTAAACAAGTTGTACCGATTACTAACCAAGAAAGAACTCTTCCAGATTCTAGTGTTTCTCCCACTCCAAATGCATCACTAATTAACTTTTTAAAACCTGCAAGTAAATGATAGCTGAACCCTACAAGAATTAAGAACGTAATTGCTTTAAAAAGAAATGAACTTTGAAGTAAACCTGAGAGCATTGAAAAGCTACTTTCAGATTTAAGAGAAATGCTAAAAACCCAAACAATTAACGGAAAGCTAAAAAAAACAGCCAAGCCTGAAATCCTATGCAGAATGGAAGTTAGTCCAATAATAGGAAGGCTTATCGTTAGTAAATTTAAATTTACTGGTCGGTTGTCTTTTTCAATCACTTATCAATTTAAGAGTTTGCTTTCTGGGCGCGTAAAAGCCAGAGTATTATAATTATTTGAAGCCTCAAATACCATATTCTTTTACTTAATTTATTTTTTCTAATTTTTTTATTAAAACAATCAAAATAATGAATAAAGGTAAGATGAAAATAAATGGAAGGTTCATTGAGTAGGTATATAGGAAACCGCTCAGGAATGGCCCTAGAGCGAAGCCAATACCTGGAGCAACCATTGCTATGCCTACAGCAGCACCCTGATTATCCTTACTAGCATTTAATGAAGCAGCAGAAGTATATCCTGGAGACGCAAGACCCATTCCAAGACCCATGCATGCCATGCCAAAATAAAGAAATAGAAAATTTGGAGAAATGATTATAAAAATGCAGCTCAATATGAAAAAAGGTACTGAAAATTTAATTAAATTTAAAGAACTTCCCTTGTATCTCTGTACTATCGTTAATTGAGAAATAATTGCCATAAGCGCCATGGTGCCCAACAGTAAGGCTGTGGTCTTTGCTGTTTCATCAAGAGAATATTGGAATCGATCTTGTACATAGTAAGCTGTTACAGATTGTACTATCGCGAAAGCTGTAAAAAGTATTGTTCCAATTGCCAATAAAGTCTTCAAATTAGTATCGAAGATAATATCGGAAGCGGCATCTTCATTAGGAAGTTCCTCAGTCCTGTTAGGAAGATAGACATAAACAACGCAAGCAGCTAATGCCATTAGAACAGACATAACTATCAATGGAGTTAATAGCCCAAACCCAGAAATATCAATATTAAGAACATTAATACCTACCAAAGATCCAACTAAGACTGGACCTAGAATAGTTCCGATGTTGTTAGCTGCTCCAAACTTACCCATTCCAGAAGATCTTTCTTCTTCTGAAGTGACATCAGCGACATAAGCTCCTGAAGCTGGCCTAGAAGCTGCACCTATAGCTGAGTTGATAACCCTAGATAGCAATAAAATAAATAACAAAGAAAACCCTGTAACAGTTCCCATTAATCCCAAAGAAGCAGAGTAAAGAAAGATTATATTGGATAGAACGTACCCAGTAAGACCAATTAAAAGAACAGATTTTCTTCCAATCCTGTCGCTCAATTTACCCCAAAAAGGGGTGAAGACAATAAACATAGCTGCCGAAATTGAAACTAAAGTATTAATTTCGATTTCAGAGAAATTAAACTCTCTTCCTATAATTGGCATTGTTTGCCAATAGACAGACTGCCCCATGCTGACGAATAATATTATCAACATGAGAGCAGATAAAATCTTTGAATTACCTTCTTGAGTATCCTGAATCGTTTTTTCCATTAATTAGAATCAACTCTCAATAAGAAAGCATATTCCATAGCCACCTCTTTAAGGCTTTCAAATCTTCCACTCACTCCACTATGCCCTGCACTCATGTTCATCTTCATTAAAATTGGATTTTTACTTTGATTAAACTCTCTAAGCTTAGCAACGTACTTAGCAGGCTCATAATATTGAACCTGGGAATCCCACAATCCGGCAGTAACCAATATGCTCGGATACTCATATTCTTCAATATTGTCATAAGGTGAGTAACGCATGATGTATTCAAATTCCTTTTTATTCTCTGGATTTCCCCACTCACTGTATTCTCCGGTCGTCAGAGGAATAGAAGGATCTGACATTGTAGTCACGACGTCGACAAAGGGTACATTAGAAATTATGCCATTATAAAGCTTAGGCTCCATGTTAAGAATAGCGCCCATTAGTAAACCTCCTGCACTACCTCCTCCTGCATAAATCCTTTTTTTATCTCCATATCCTTGATCTATAAGTCCTTTAGTTACGTCAATAAAATCATAAAAGGTATTTAATTTATTGAATATCTTTCCGTCTTCATACCAAGATCTGCCCATCTCCTGTCCTCCCCTTACATGAGCAATGGCGAAAACAAATCCTCTGTCTAAAAGAGATAGTCTAGAAAAACTAAACCCAGCATCTATAGAATGACCGTAAGACCCATAGCCATAGAGAAAAAGAGGGTTTTTATTTTTTTTAAATTTAGATTTCTTATAAACAAGCGATACAGGAACCATCGTTCCATCTCTCGCCTCTATAAATTTTCTATCTACTTTATAGTCACTACTTGAAAACTTACCCTTCACTTCAGCTTCTTTAAGTAACCTTTTGCGTCCACTTGAAAGTTTGACTGAAAAAAGGCTATCGGGCTTTCTCATGCTTGAGTAGCCAAAATAAAATTTATCTACTTGATACTCCGGATTAGAAGCAAGATAAGCGGTATATGAAGGGTCATCAAATGAAATCTTTTGACTAAAGTTAGATTTCTTTTCAATAATTCTAATATTTCTTAGCCCATTCTCTCTTTCCATGACCACTAGATGTTCAGGAAATGGAATAACTGATTGAAGAAGTATGTTTTTTCTATGAGGAATTATCTCTTTCCATTTGTTTTTATTCTTTGAGTCCTTAATTTCTGATTCAAATAATCTAAAATTAATTGCATTCCAGTTGGACTCAATCAGGAATCTATTATCTGCCGGGTCATGATCAACAGAATAGAGATGATCTTTTTCACGTGCTAGGAATATTTTAGGTTTCTCTTTAGGGTTTTTAGAACGAATCAAGCGCACTTCGGAGCTTGTAGTAGAGGAAATATTTATTTCCACGTAGTCCATAGATCTAGTATTTCCAATAGAAAGGTAAAAGGTCGAATCCTTTTCTTCGTAAATAACGACATCTTCTTTCTGGGTTGTTCCTATTTCATGTCTATAGATTTTATAAGGAAGTAATGTTTCTTTATCCCTGAGAACATAAAAAAGATATTTACCATCGGCGGACCAAGCCATATCGCCAGAAGTATTTTCCAATGATAGATTTTCGGTAATATTATTAGTAAGGTCTTTGAATCTGATTTTGTATTGCCTTCTGCCGTTAGTATCTTCAGCATATGCCATTAAATTTTCATTTGGCGATATACTCCAATTTGCCAACTGATAAAAATCTTTATCTTTTGCGAGTATGTTTACATCTAAAAGTACAGATTCTTCTGAATTCTTATCCTTCCTTCTGATATAAATACCATGCTCATTTCCAGATTCATATCTTCTAAAATACTCATAATTATTAAGACGGACAGGAACTGATTCTTCTTTTTTTGGAATTCGATCTGTTATCTCTTCAAAGATTTTTTTTCTTTGATCTTCACCAGAAAGAAACCAGCTTTCTAGATAGTCATTTTCTGAATTCAGGTGATCTAAAATTTCTTTATTTTTTCGTGTATCATCTCGCATCCAGTAATAATCATCCACACGCTCTACCCCATGATCTTTAAAGATTGTAGGTATTTTTTTAGGAGAGGGCTTTATATGTTTCAAGCTTTCAATCTTGGTTTCACTGAAGTGCGACAAGGAAGAACAGATTAACAGAAAAGTTAAAATAAATTTAATCATAGTTTATTTTTTTCTTCTTTTAATCATTCTTTTTCTTTTTTTTATTTGTCTTTCGTTTAGTTGATTGGGTTTATTCTTGAAAGGATTTAATTGGTCTTTATAGATAATTTCTAAAGGAGTGGATCCTAGCTTCAGTTCATTACGATAGAAATTTTCAAGATATCTCGTGTAGCTATCTTGAACATGTTTTAAGTTGTTACCATGAATGATTATTCGTGGAGGATTTTTTCCTCCTGAATGAGCGTACCTTAGTTTGGGTCTAAACCTACCTGCCATAGCAGGTTGTTGATTGTATAGGGCTAATTTCAGTATTTTATTTAGAATTGATGTATCTAATTCCTTCAACGAATCTTGATAGATCTGATCAGCCAATTTAATGAGCTTTTTGAGACCCTTCTTTTCCTTTGCAGATATATAGTGAAGACTAATGTAGCTAGCAAATTTTAGTTTCCTATTTATTTTACTTTCCAAGCCTTCCTTATCAGCCTTAGTTAATAAATCAATTTTATTTGCAACAACCAAAATAGGTCTTCCGATAGCGAGAGTAAGACCTAATAAATGTATGTCTTGATCAACTATATTTTCCGATCCGTCAAGGAGTAGGATTACTAAATCAGCCCTCTTTATAGAATCTACAGACTTAGATACAGAGAATCTCTCCGTTTCCTCTTTGATAGATCGTTTTCTTCTCATTCCAGCGGTATCAATAAGGGTAATGCTCTTACCTCCTAGTGTTAAAGGGACATCAATAGAATCTCGAGTTGTTCCAGAATTAGATGAAACAACTAATCTTTCTTCACGTAATAGAGCATTTATAAGGGTTGATTTACCTGCATTGGGTCGACCAATTATAGAAATTTTAAAAGAGGTGTCTTCAGGAATTGATTCTTCCATCTCGTCTAAGTCATCATAGTCGGTAAGAAATTCTCTTAACTCACCAAAGCCTTTATTATGCGAGGCAGATAAGGGAATAATATCCTTGAATCCCAAAGTATTAAATTCCGCTGCTGACTCTTCAAGGCTTAAATTATCTGCTTTATTTATCAGTAAGGTGATTTTTTTATTTTGCTTACGAAGCGATTGAGCTATTTCTTTATCTAAGGGTAATAAACCGTCAATTGCATCGACTACAAAAAGTAATAAATCTGATTCTTCAATAGCCAGGTCTGTTTGTTCTTTAATCGCATAAGACATGTCATCTGACTCTTCATTAATGCCTCCGGTATCGATGAGGGTCATACCAGTATCTTTCAGATTGCCGTACTTTCTATCCCTAGTTAAACCAGAAAAATCAGCAACAATTGCTGATTTAGATCGGGTTAGAAGATTAAATATTGTTGATTTGCCGACATTAGGGCGACCTACGATTGCTACAACTGACATAATTATTTAAAACCTTAATGAGCATTCACTCAATAGAGAACTTTTGAACTCTGCCAGCTGAATCAACGATTAACAGATAGTCCCCTTTAGAAACTATCTCTGTGATCGAATTTCTTGAAACTTTTTCTCTTCCTTCAAAATTTCCAGACTGGGCATTGAGGAGGTGAACATAACCCTCGTAATCACCAACAGCGACTAAGTTTCTTACAGAAGCAGGAGAAGTTAATTTCCTTAGCTTCAAATCATCTTGATCCCAAATCCTAGCTCCAGTTGCAGTTCCAAAAGCCTTTACAATATCTTTTTCATCGACTGCGATAACTCTATTTCCATTAGAAACTAAATCTTTTACAGTAGAAATTTCTTCTTGCCAGGTAGGCTTGCCATCTCTTAGATTAATAGCTGAAATATTTCCTTGGTAAGACGCCCCTATGAGAAGATTATTTGTTATGAGAGGCCTGCCATCAACATCAATGATTCTCTCTAATTCAGATTTTCCTTCATTTAATGTCAAGGGAAGTTCTAATCTTATTGCTCCGGAATCAGGATAAATCATAGCGATCTTTCCTCCTGCAAAACCTGTAAAAATAAACCCTTGATCAATAAAAGGTCTGGCTGTTCCTCTAAGTGTTAGGCTAGGAAGAACTGTCTGATGAAACCATTCCCTATCTCCATTTTTTAAATTATAACCAGCCACTCTTCCATCAACAGTTTGTATAACCAAATGGCTTCCTGAGTTTGCAGGAGGAGAAAGACTTTCGCTAGAGGTTGGAGACCGCCAAAGTTCACTACCATCCTTGAAATCTAACGCTACGACATACCCATCGAATGTTCCATAACTGATGGTCTTAAAATTTACATCCAATCCTGAAGAAACTACATCTTGAGTATCTTTAGACCAAAGTAGTTTTCCAGAATCAAAATCTACAGCTGAGATATAACCAGAAGAATTTATATAAAAAACCTTTCCTTCATATACTGAAGGTATAAGACGACCATAAGAAATCTCATTTCCATTGGAGACCGACCATTCTCTTTCAAGTATTCGGTTATCTTGAATAGAATACAGATCTGCAGGGCCTTCTTCCTCTTCATCATCACCCCAAAACTTTAAACTACTTAAGGAGGAACAGCTTGATAGAGCAAGTATAGATAATGAAATAAAGATTTTGCTTAATTTATTCAAGGTCTTCACCTTCCAAGTCTGATATTTTCATATTAATCAATGCTCTTGAAGCTTGATTGGTGCTATTTTGTAAGGCGAGCATATAGCTTGTTCTGGCAGATTGATATTCACCCAAACCATTTTCAGCATCTCCCTTTAACTCGAGCATCGTTGAGGTGAGTTCTTCGCTGTTGTTGAGGGTTGCTATCGCAGAAACATAATTTTTATCCTCTAAATAAATCTTAGCTAACCGTGTTTGAGCTGAAGCAAAGATAGGGTTAAATTCATTCGTATCATTATTAGTCATGACTAGCTGTAGGAGAGATATCGCATCTTCATTATTACCATTTAAAAAACTTTTTTTAGCCTCATTAAGTCTTACGAAATCTGAATAAATAGAGTCCGGATATGACTCTAGAAGTATTTTTCCATCATCTTGTCCATCAGATTCTAAATAAGTCTGATATAAAGTAGCCTTTAATAAGTCTTCCTTATTTGTTGATGAAACAAAATAATCTCTACCTGAAATAAATAGAATAATTGCAATAAGACCTATGATAAATAAATACTTAAACTTATCCCAAAAAGTTAGAAGTATTTCTTGTTGCTCTTCTTGTGAAGCTGAAAAAAAGTTTGCCATAATATTTTTTAATAAATTTGTTTCAATTTCGATAGTAAATCCATGAAGGTTAAACTTTCCTGATCAGATTTTATTCTTAAGTCTTTGAAAGAAATTTTATTGTTTTCTAATTCTTCTTCACCTAATATCAGAGCCATCTTAGCACCTGACTTATCAGCCTTTTTGAACTGTGAGGTTGCACTTTCAAGACCTAGATTTACTTTTATATTTAGATCAGAATATTCTTCCTTAAGATTTTCAGAGTATATTATAGCCTTCTGAGTGGCGCTTTCGGTAAAGCAGATAAAGTAAATATCTAAACTGATCTTTCTTTTAAGTTTTTCTTGTTCGCTTAATAGCAAAATTAATCTTTCTAGGCCAATGGAAAAACCTATCGCTGGACAAGGTTTGCCCCCTAACTCTTCAACAAGATGGTCGTATCTTCCCCCACCTAAGACAGTGTCTTGCGACCCAAGAAGATCTGTTTTCCATTCGAATACAGTCTGATTATAGTAATCTAGCCCTCTAACTAATTGAGGGTTAACGGTATATTTAATACCAGCTTTTTTGAGCAATTCGAGGAGGTTTATTTGATAATTCTTTGAAGATTCGTCTATAAAATCTTCTATCTTTGGTGCTTTCTTTAATATGTCCTGAATAACTGAAGACTTGGAATCCAAAATACGAAGGGGATTTTCAACCATTTTTCTTCGCGTATCATCATCCAATCCTTCATTTTTTTCTTTTAAAAAATTAACTAAACTTTCAGAGTATAAATTTCTTGTTTTCTCATTTCCCAAATTATTAATTTCCAATCTAAGATCTTCAAGAATACCTAATTTTTTCCACAACCTTGCAGACATTAAAATAAGTTCAGCATCGATTTCTGGAGAATTAAGTCCGAAGACTTCTGCACTAAACTGATGAAACTGTCTTGATCTTCCCTTCTGAGGCCTCTCGTATCTAAACATTGGACCCGAATACCACAAACGTGGTTTATCAGTTCTCAAAAGATCATTCTCTATAGCTGCCCTGACACAGCCGGCTGTTCCTTCAGGTCTTAAAGAGATACTTTCTCCACCTTTATCTTCAAAAGTATACATTTCCTTAGTAACGATATCTGCAGCTTCATTTGATCTTGTATAAAGCTCTGTTTTTTCAACAATCGGGAATCTTATTTCATCATAACCATATGATTCAAAAACTGACTTCAATATATTCTCTACATAGGACCAGTCTTTAGTTTCTTCAGGACTGATATCATTCATACCTCTTAAGGTCTGTACTTTGGACATTAGTTTTTAATAATTAAATTTTCTTCGATCTCTGATTTTGCTTTAACTTTTTCTCTAATCAATTTTTCTAAATGATCAGCCAATTCTGTGCTTTCTACTTTATGGTCTGGCTTACCATCTATATAAATCAAATTTCGAGGAGATCCTCCAGTGACCCCTATATCAGTATGTTTAGATTCCCCCGGGCCATTTACATAGCACCCAATTACAGCTACATCGATATCTTCTTTTATATCTTCTAGTCTAGACTCTAATTGATTCATAGTGCCAATAACATCAAAATTCATTCGAGAGCAGCTCGGACAAGCAATAAAATTTATTCCTCGCGCCCTTATTTTTAAACTTCTTAGAATATCCCATCCTACCTTAACCTCATCTACAGGATCAGAGGCAAGAGAAATCCTTAAAGTATCCCCAATACCTTCCATCAAAAGTGAGCCCAGACCCACAGCAGATTTAACTGTGCCTGATCGGAATCCACCTGCTTCTGTAATTCCTAAATGAAGCGGTTGATCGATAAGCTTTGAAATTTTTCTATAACTCTCTACTGCCAACTGTACATCAGAAGCTTTAATGCTTAATTTAAAATCTTCAAAGTTTAGCTTTTTAAGAATATTGATATGTGTAAGTGCAGATTCAACTAAAGCATCAGAATTTGGCTCTCCATATTTAATCTGCAACTTTCTTTCTAAAGACCCGGCATTCACTCCAACTCTTATAGGCGTATTAGTATCCTTAGCAGCTGAGATAACTTCTTTAACCTTTGCTTCTTTACCTATATTTCCTGGATTAATTCTTATACAGTCTGCTCCTCCTTTAATTGCTTCAAGTGCCATCATGTAATCAAAATGAATGTCTGCTACTAAAGGTATAGTTGACTCTTGTTTTATAAGCTTAAAAGCATCTGCTGCCTCCTGATCTGGGACAGAAACTCTAACGATGTCTGCACCAGCGTCTGCTAACTGATTGATTTGAAGGACCGTAGACTTTACATCGGATGTCAAAGTATTAGTCATGCTTTGAATAGAGATAGGAGCATCCCCGCCCACCGGAACATCTCCAATGAATATTTTTCTAGTTTTCTTTCTAATTATTTGTTGATCTGAATTCACTGCACTCTCCAAGAGGTAAGACAACACAACTTACACTGTTTGTATTAGCATACTCCCTAAGATCAACTATTTTATCATTAAATGAAACCTGAACATTCTTAAAATTTCCGGTTATGATTTTTAAGCTCTTTTCATTAAAAATATACTCCTCTCCTCTTTGCGATAACTTGTATAGCAGTCTTTTCTTTTCTGAGAAAACTTCAAGCCAACATTCTTCATAAACTCTTATGGTGACGACATTGTTGTCAGAAATTTGTTTTTGTTCTGCATCGAACTGAGTTATATCTTCAAAAAATTCTGTAGGAGATTTTTGAGCCGATGAAGTATCTGCACTAATCGTTTGTCTTAATTCGGTTTGGGTCTCTAAAATTTCAAATACTTCATTTGGCTTTGCTTTTTTTGCTAGGTCTGGAGTATCTATAAGCTTAATCTCTTGATCCGCTTGAAAAAAAACTAAGGAAAATAAAATAAATATTAAAGATAGAATACCTATCACTAAGGGATGCTTCAGGTATAAAGAAATTGAAATAGCACTACTTAGATTTTCAGGCTCTCTTGAGACTTTGGGAACCCTGTTAATACTATTTAAGTAATCTACAATTATAGAATCTGGATTCAGATCTAATTTTTTTGCATAAGACCTTAGGTAGCCTTTTATGTATGGTTCTCCGCCAGGGATGAAACTGAATCTCTCCTCTTCGAGGGCAATCAAATATGATTCTTCTATATTAAGTTCTGAAGATATTTTTTTGTAACGTAACCTTTTTTTCTTTCTAGCTGAGGATAAGGTCTTTCCTACAGAAGATAGTTCAAGATCAGTCACTTCGAAAATTCATTTTATCCAAAGAAATATTCTATTTCTCTTTTGGCAGATTCAGCAGAATCAGAACCATGCACCGCATTTGCATCTATTGATTCAGCAAAGTCAGCTCTTAAGGTTCCAGGAGCTGCTTCTTGAGGATTTGTGCTACCCATGACTTCTCTATAATTCAAAATTGCATTTTCTCCCTCTAGAATCTGTACCTGAATAGGACCAGAGGTCATGAACTCAATAAGCGCAGGAAAGAAAGGTCTTTCTTTATGCTCGATATAGAAACCCTCAGCTTCTTCATTTGATAAATGCATTTCTTTCTTCTCTTTTATGGTTAATCCTTTAGCCTCTAGTCTTTTGCAAATCTCTTCTACATGACCTTTTCTAAATGCATCAGGTTTAATAATTGATAGTGTATTTTCTACTGTCATAATTTTTGATTAATAATAAAGTCGCGCATTATACTCAACAATAGGTTTTTCAAGTAAAAAAAAGGGGGCTAACAGAATATTGCGGTAATAACAGAGGACTCGAACGATAATATAAATTTTATAAATACGCTTTATGACCAAATTTCCTCATCAGTCGGTACTATCTTATCGGTAATAACTTTACCGATGCGCGATACATTCATCAGATGTTTGTAATCAAGATTCTCTGAAATCGAATTACCTCCCCAAGAACCACACCCAAGAGTTGTTGTAGGAGCAAAACCGTTAGTTAATGAGCCACCTGCTGTGAGAGAGCTTGCTTGATTAATAACAAGTCGACTAATTGGTAATTCAAGGCCAGCTTTTTCAATATGATCGTCACTATTCGAATGTAAGGCTGCTGAATGCCCTGCTCCCTCAACAAGAAGATTAGCTTTGGCCATAGAAACAGCATCATCAAAAGTTGAATATGGCACAATTGCAATAACTGGACATAGTTTTTCTTTTGCTAGAACATCCTCGGTTCCAGATCCGTCAGCAGGCAATAAGATTAACCTAGAAGTCTCCGGGACCGCAATTCCAGCCATCTTACCAACCTCACTTGCAGATCTGCCCACAACGTCTTTATTTAAATGTCCGTCTAGAAAAACGACTTCACGTAACTGCTTAATCTGTTCTTGATCATCTGTAAACCAGACCTTACCTGTATCAGTAAATAACTGTACCGTTTCGTCGTAGTGCTCCTCCGGAGCAAATACAAACTGTTCGTGGGAACAGATAATTCCATGATCAAACGATGCTCCATCAACAATTTTCTCAACAGCATCTTGTAGATCTATATTTCTATCTATAATCACTGGCACGTTACCTGCCCCTACTCCATAGGAAGGTTTACCAGACGAATAGGCGGATTTAACCATTGCCGCTCCACCTGTGGCTACAACAACATCAGCTGATTGCATAAGTTGTTGAGTCTTTTCAACAGAACCATTAGTAATGACCTGCACAAGGTCATCTGGACCATCGTGAGATTTGACGATTTTCATAAATTCTTGAGCTAAATGCTCAGTACATTTTTGTGCTTTTGGATGAGAAGCAAAGATAACAGCATTGCCAGTTTTAAGGGCAAACATACCATTGCACATAGGAGTTACAATAGGATTTGTACAAGGTGTTACAGCCGCAACAACCCCCATTGGCTTAGCAACAAGCATGAGGTTAGCTTCAGCATCTTCACCAATAACTCCTCGGGATTTCTTATCCTTAAGGTTATTCCATATCACACGAGCCTTACCCTTATTTTTTAGGATTTTGTCTTCATAGGATCCCATGCCAGTCTCATCTACGGCCATTCTTGCTAGCTGCTCCGCATTATCAAAAACAAATTTACCAATATCGCGAACGATTGCGTCGACTTGTTCCTGTTTAAAGGATTCGTATGTTGCCTGAGCAATACTTGCTTTTGCAACGAGCTCTTGAATTGATGAATCGTTAGCTGTTGGTATCTCCGCTGTACTCATTTTTAACTCCTATTTGAATGACATTTTGTCTTCATAAATTATATCTTATAAATTATTCAAAAAAATAATTAGGCTTCGTTGTGTTCATTGTTCGTAAACTTTTGATAAAGACCAATCTTTTTTATAGCGCTTTGAAGACAAGAATTATCCCAACTACAAGCTATCGAGGAAACCTGTGTTTTATTCATTATTAGAGCTTAGAGCTCATTTCTTTTATGCGGTGGTTCAGAATCTCATCATTTTCAGAATAATCTACAGGACAATCTATCAAATGCACTCCATCAGCTGCCATACATTTTTCAATAATTTCCTTAAATTCTTGAGAGCTATTAACTCTATAGCCTTTAGCGCCATAGCTTTCTGCATATTTTACAAAATCTGGATTACCAAATGAGAGGCCAAAATCATCAAAGCCTTGATTTTCCTGTTTCCATCTAACCATTCCATAGCCAGAGTCATTGAGTATTAGAACAATGAGGTTTAATCCCATTCGAACAGCTGTTTCTAGCTCTTGGCTATTCATCATAAATCCACCATCTCCACAAATTGAAATTACAACTTTATCTGGATTAAGCATTTTTGCTGCCATAGCAGAAGGTAGTCCTGCTCCCATACTAGCCAAGGCATTATCAAGAAGAACTGTATTGGGAAAAAGAGCAGGGTATCCTCTTGCAAACCAGATTTTATATACTCCATTATCCAACGTTATAATTCCATCATTCGGCAATACATTCCGAAGTTGTCTCACTAGGTAAGGAGGGAAAATTGGAAATCTATCATCACTTCTAATCTCTTTAGAATATTCTAGATGAGCAAATCTTGCGGCAAGCATATCTTTGAAGTCCCAATGTTCTTGAACTCGAAGATTCTCTTTCAGTTGCCAAATTGCATTAGAAATATCACCAACAATTTGCACTTGCGGAAAATAAACGGGGTCGATTTCAGCAGAGGTATGATTTATATGAATTACTTTTGGGCCATCTGATTTCATAAAAAAAGGTGGTTTCTCAATATCGTCGTGACCCACTGTAATAATTAAATCTGATTTTTCTATTGCTGCATGAACAAAGTCGCCAGAAGATAGAGCGGCACAACCTAAAAAGCAAAGATGCCTTTCATCTACCACTCCCTTGCCTAGCTGAGTTGTTACAAAAGGAATTTTTGTTTTGTCTATAAATTCAAATAGCATTTTTCGAGTGAGATTTCTATTAGCACCACCACCTAGAACCAAGATGGGTGACTTTGATTTTTCAATCAACGCTACTGCATTGGTTATTGCTTTCAAATCTGCTATGGGCCTTCTGGCAATACTCCTTTCTATGGGTTGCTCTTTTGTCTCTTCCACTGCAATGTCCTCAGGCAGTTCTATATGAACTGCACCTGGACGTTCTTCTTCAGCCAATCTAAATGCTTCTCTTACCCTTGCAGGGATAATCTCAGCTGAAGCTATCTGATAGCTAGACTTTGTTATCGGACCCATAACATCAACAATATCTAATATCTGAAACTTACCTTGTTTTGAACTTTTAATAGGTTTTTGACCGGTGATCATGACCATAGGCATGCCGCCGAGTTGGGCATAAGCTGCTGCAGTTACCAGATTAGTTGCCCCTGGGCCTAGAGTAGATAAACAAACTCCTGCTTTTCCGGTAAGCCTTCCATAAGTCGCAGCCATAAAACCTGCTGCTTGCTCATGACGAGTTAAGATAAGTTTTATTTTTTTTGATTTAGATAAACTTTGAAGAAAATCTAAGTTTTCTTCTCCAGGTAGGCCAAAAATATATTCGACACCTTCCTCTTCTAGACATGCTATTAGCAGATCCGATCCTTTGATCATTTTTTTTCCTTATTTATAAATTATTAATATAGATTTTAATCTCTTTCCTCAATCCAAAGCATCTGGATAGTTTCTAAAATCTTTTCATTCGATTTGTTAGGGTCATCTTGGAAATTATTTAGAGCAACGACCATGTCCCTTAAATCAGTAAAGAGAATATATGTTGGATCCGTATCAGGATGATTCTCATAAAGATCAATGGCTATTTCATTTACATCTGTCCACAACATAATTAATTTTGTTCAGAAACCATATTTATAGTATATCTAGGCAATTCTATTTCTAAATCATCCTCGCCTATCACAACTTGACAGCTCAATCTTGATTCAGGCTCCAAGCCCCAAGCTTTATCTAACATATCCTCTTCCGCCTCGGATGCTTCTTCAAGGTCTAAAAAGCCTTTTTTAACTAAAACATGACATGTCGTACAGGCGCAAGAGAGTTCGCAGGCATGTTCAATTGAAATCTTATTATCTAGAAGAGCCTCACAAATAGTATCCCCGGCTTTTCCTTCGATAACTGCTCCATCAGGACACATATCAGGATGGGGATAAACTTTTATTTTTGCCATTTGCAATTACAAACAGAAGCATATTAAATATCTACTTCGAAACTCTCACCACATCCGCATACAGCCTTAACATTTGGGTTAAGGAACTTCACACCTTGATTTACTCCTTCTATAGTGAAATCAACTTTAGTACCTTTCAAGTATTTATAGGAAGTTGGATCTATAAAAACCTGCAAATCTGAAAAATCAAAAATTAGATCATCTTTAGTTTCTTCGTCTACAAAGTCCATAGAATAAGTGTAACCAGTACAGCCTGAAGATTCTAAAACTTCGAATCTTATGCCTCTTCCAGAACGTCTAGTTTTTAGGCTGTTTTTGAAATGATCTAAAGCTGAATCAGTTAAATCAAAACTATTCGGATTGAAAGTTGTTGGAGAACTAATTGTAGTATTTTCCATAGATCACAATTTTGATTCATAGTCTGCTACAGCTTGATGGATACTATCTTCTGCTAAGACAGAACAATGAATTTTTATTGAAGGTAGTTCTAGAGCTTCTGCTATATCTTTATTTTTTATCTCTTTTGCTTCTTCTAAGGTCTTTCCTTTGAGCATATTCACTAATTCGCTTGAAGAAGCTATTGCAGAACCACATCCATAAGTTTTGAATTTTACATCATTGATAATATGAGAATTATCTCTTTTTTCACATTTTATCTGCAACCTCATCACGTCTCCGCAAGCAGGTGCTCCCACCATTCCAGTTCCAATATCTGAATCTGTAGGATCCCATCTTCCAACACTATGTTTCTCAGGCTCTCTAAGAGTATCTTCGAATTTTTGTATAACCTTTTTACTATATGCCATAAATTTTACCTTTATTTAAAATTAGTGCTCGACCCATTCAACAGAATCTAAATCCACTCCATCTTTGTACATGTCCCAAAGCGGAGATAAAAGCCTTAATTTCTCAACTGAATCTCTCACGAGGTTTACAGTATAATCTACTTCAGCTTCTGTGGTGAATCTGCCAAGCCCAAAACGAATAGAACTATGCGCTAATTCGTCTTTGAGGCCTATAGCCCTCAAAACATAAGAAGGCTCAAGGCTAGCTGAAGTACAAGCAGAACCGGAGGAGACTGCTATATCCTTGAGAGCCATAATCAAAGACTCTCCCTCTACAAAATTAAAACTAACATTAAGAAAACCAGCTGCTCTCTCATGCTCATCTCCATTAAGATAAACTTCTTCCATGTCTTTCAGGCCATTCCAAAATTTATCCCTAAGGTGTTTAATTCTGAGATTATCTGAGATCATATCTTCCTTGGCTATCTTGAAGGCCTCTCCCATGCCAACTATTTGATGAGTAGCTAACGTACCAGACCTCATACCTCTTTCATGACCTCCACCATGAATTTGTGCTTCCAGTCTTATTCTAGGCTTTCTCCTTGCATACATGGCTCCAATGCCCTTAGGACCATAAGTTTTATGGGCAGAGAAGGACATTAAATCGACCTCTAAATCTGAAAGATCAATAGCCACCTTACCGGTACTTTGAGCAGCATCTACATGATAAATTATTCCTCTTTCTCTTGTTAGCTCGCCTATCTCTTTTATGTTATTAATAACTCCAATTTCATTATTAACATGCATTATGGAAACGAGAGTTGTTTGATCAGTTATTGCCTCTTTAACCATATCAGCATTGACTATTCCATTACTGCCAGGGTCTAAATAAGTGACCTCAAAACCTTGTCTTTCTAGCTGCCTACAGCTATCAAGTACGGCCTTGTGTTCTACTTTAGAAGTGATAATGTGATTTCCTTTAGATTTATTGAATAAGGCTGCACCTTTTATTGCTAGATTGTCAGATTCAGTAGCTCCAGATGTCCAAACAATTTCCCTAGGATCACAGTTTACTAAGTCGGCAACATTAGACCTTGCCTCTTCTGCCGCCTCTTCTGCTTTCCATCCGAAAGCATGCGATCTTGAGGCGGGATTACCAAAGTTACCATCCAAAGAAAGGCATTCTTGCATCTTTTTTACAACTCTTGGATCTGCTGGAGTAGTAGATGCATAGTCGAAATATATTGGAAGTTTCATATTTTTATCCCGAAGTAATCAAAAGGCTATTTGCCAATTGTTTTTTTTCTATAAAGTTTCTATTTATCACATCATCTAAAGATTTATTCATTAAGAAAAGGTCAACCTCATTATTCAATTCCGTCCATAGATTGTGAGCTAAACATTTGGAACCAGCGCTGCAATTTCCCTCACCACCACACTGAGTGGCATCCATCTTTCTTTCTACAGCAGCAATTATTTCACCAATTTTTATATCTGAATTTGGTCTAGTTAACCTGTACCCTCCTCCAGGCCCTCTAAGGGAGGTTAAAATTCCTGCTTTTCTTAAATATCTAAATAGCTGCTCTAAATATGCAGCGGGTATAGATTGCCTTTCAGCGATTTCTGAAATAGCTACATACGAGTTTTTTTCGTAATTCATGGCTAAATCCAGAGACGCGGTTACAGCATATTTGCCTCGTGTAGTAAGATTCATTTCAAGTATTTTACTAATTCCCGACTAATTTTGTCAAGATTAGATTTCTTTGTAAAAAAATTAAGGTACATGTACCTGCAAAAAAATTAGGTTTTCATAAAAAAATAGTATTAATCTTTCAATAATTGGACAAATTATGTACCATAAAGGTGCAGGATAAAATTATTTCTTATAAATCTGAATAAATTGGGGTTCGGTATGGAAACTAAATACCTTTTCAAAAGGTACAAAACTTGGTGGGTTAAGGTTGCTGTACCTAAAGAGCAAAGAAGCGAACTTGGATATGATCTCAGACAATCACTTAAAACACATGATCTTGAAGAAGCAAAAAGACTTAGATGGGATGTAGTTGAGAGTTTAAAAACAAAAATTAAGAGTGAGGACTCTGATGGCATTATAGAAAAATTAAAAGATCCTATCGAATTTTTTGTTCCTCCTACAGATACGGCATACAACCAGTATTATCATAAAGTTGTTGATTGCCAGCATGCATGCCCTGCTCATACACCTGTACCTGAATACATAAGACAGATTTCTCAAGGTAACTACAATGAAGCCTATATGCTTAATTGGGAATCTAATGTATTCCCAGGAATACTTGGAAGGACTTGTGATAGGCCTTGTGAACCTGCGTGCAGAAGGACAAGAACTCATGAAAAAGCAGTAGCTATTTGCAGGCTTAAACGCGTTACATATGACCATAAAGACGATATTTCTTCTCTTATGCCTGTGCCAGAAAAAAGTAACGGCAAAAAAGTAGGGCTCATAGGCGGAGGTCCGGCATCTCTGACTGTTGCCAGAGATCTAGCCCTTATAGGATATGAATGCACGCTCTTTGAAAGAGATCCTAAAGCAGGAGGACTTATGAGAACTAATATTCCATCTTTTAGACTCCCAGAGGAAGTGCTAGATGAAGAAGTGAATCAAGTTATAGACCTTGGTATCAAGACTGAATTCAATTCTGAAATAAAAAGTATGAAAAAATTACTTGATAAAGACTTTGATGCAATATTTGTTGGAACAGGTGCCCCAAAGGGAAGAGATATAAGAATAGAAGGTAGAGAAGAGGCAAATAAAAATATTCATATTGGCATTGATTGGTTGACTAGCATCGCTTTTGAGCACACTAAATCTATAGGAAAGAAAGTAATTGTTTTAGGTGGAGGCAATACCGCAATGGATTGTTGTCGAACAGCCATAAGATTAGGTGCGGAGGAAGTCAAAGTCACAGTAAGAAGTCCATTCGATCAGATGAAGGCCTCTGAGTGGGAAATTGAGGATGCAATGGGAGAAGGTATACCCATTCATGATAACCATGTACCTAAACGTTTCATTATTCAAGATGGAAAACTTGTGGGGATGGAATTTGAAAAGGTTGAAGCGGTATTTGATGAATCTGGAAAGAGAAGTCTTGTGCCTACTGATGAAGAGCCTATTATATTTGAGTGTGATGACGTGCTAGTTGCTATCGGACAAGACAACGCATTTGAATGGATAGAAAGAGATATTGGTATTGAATTTGGGGAATGGGATATGCCAATTGTAGACAAAGTGACCTTTCAATCTTCAAATGAAAAAGTTTTTTTTGGGGGAGATGCTGCATGGGGACCTGAAAATATCATTTGGGCAGCTGCTCATGGTCATCAAGCAGCTATTTCAATTGATAGTTTCTGCAAAAACCAAGATTTATATAAAAGACCTGAACCAAAAACTACTCTTATCAGCCAGAAAATGGGCGTTCATGAATGGTCTTATGATAATGATATTTCTCAAGCAAAAAGATTTCTAGTGCCTCATGCAGATAAAAAAGACGCTCTCAAAGATTTAAAACTAGAGGTAGAGCTTGGCTTCGATGAAGTAACAGCCCTAGAAGAGGCCCAGCGCTGTCTTAATTGTGATGTACAAACTGCATTCTCTGAAGATTTATGCATTGAGTGTGATGCATGTGTAGATATTTGTCCTACAGATTGTATAAGTTTTGTTCATAACGATTCAGAAGAAAACCTTAGAAATAAGTTGAGAATACCTGCTGTAAATCTAAATCAACAAATTTTAGTTTCTGAGCAACTTGAGCAGACTTCGAGGGTAATGGTTAAAGATGAGGATGTCTGTCTTCATTGCGGTTTATGTGCAGAAAGGTGTCCAACAGGTGCTTGGGATATGCAGAATTTTCTATACCAAGAAGCAAAGGTATATTCATGAGTAAAATCAATTCTGTAAATGACTTTGTTATAAAGTTTGCAAATGTTAATGGTTCCGGCTCTGCAAGTGCTAACCAAATGTTTGCAAAAGGTGTATTCAGATCAGGTATTCCTGTAAGTCCAAAGAATATTTTTCCATCCAACATTCAAGGACTTCCCACTTGGTTTGAAGTTAGAGTAAACGAAAAAGGGTATTTAGGCCGAAGAGAAGGAATAGATATTTCTGTCGCGATGAATCCTCAATCTTATCAAAAAGATGTAGCAGAATTAAAAGAGAACGGATATCTAATATATGACTCTTCATGGAAAAGAGAATTTGGTAGAGATGATATAAATGTATTGGAAATTCCGCTTACAAAGCTTTGTGTTCAAGAATTTACAAATCCAAAACAGAGGCTACTTTTTAAAAATCTCGGTTATGTAGGTCTTTTGGCTTCGATCTTAGAAATGGATAAAGATATTTATATATCTTTGATTGAAGAACAATTCAAAGGTAAAGAAAAATTGATCGAGCCTAACGTCAAAGCACTCAATATAGGCTACAACTACGCTGAAGAGAATTTTAAGGATTATTGTGAAATTAAAGTTCAAAAATCAGATAAGACAGATGGACTTATACTCACTAGTGGGAATGATGCCGCAGGACTGGGTTGTGTCTATGGGGGTGCAACAGTTTGTGCCTGGTATCCAATAACACCCTCAACCTCCTTGGCTGAATCTTTCAGTAAATATAGTGAAAAATTCAGAGTAGAAATAGGAACAGATAAAAACAAGTTTGCATTCATCCAAGCAGAAGATGAATTAGCGGCAATGGGTATGACCATAGGAGCTAATTGGAATGGAGCTAGAGCTTTTACTGCAACAAGTGGACCAGGAGTTTCTCTGATGAGCGAATTCATTGGTCTTGCTTACTTTGCAGAAGTTCCTACTGTTCTTTTCAATGTGCAAAGAGGCGGCCCCTCAACAGGAATGCCTACTCGAACACAGCAATCAGATATTCTTTGTTCAGCTTATGCTTCTCATGGCGATACTAAACATGTGCTCTTAATTCCATCAGATCCAAAAGAATGTTTTGATTTCGCTGTTGAGGCTTTTGATCTTGCAGATAGGCTACAAACTCCAGTTATAGTTCTACTGGACCTAGATTTAGGAATGAATGATTGGTCAACAAAAGAGTTTGAGTGGGATGATTCTAATCAATATGACAGAGGAAAGGTTTTATCTAGAGAGGATTTAGATGGAATAGAAAGATTCGGAAGATATTTAGATGTAGATGGTGATGGTATACCTTACAGAACTTACCCCGGCACACATCCTGAAAAAGGGGCATATTTTACTAGAGGAACTTCTCATGATGAATATGCAGGATATACCGAAGATGGAATTAAAAATGCGGAGATGCTCACTAGGCTTCTTAAAAAATTCCAAACTGCTTCTTCTCTCGTACCAGCTCCTGTTTTCAATCAAGAAAAAAATGCAAGTTCTATGGGAATAATTTATTTTGGAAGCACTGATTGTTCTATGCAAGAGGCTTTAGATGTTTTGGATGAACAAAATCTGAAGATCGATGCGATGAGAATCAGAGCCTTTCCATTCAATCTAGAAGTTTGGGAATTCATTGAAGAGCATGATCTATTATTCATAGTAGAACAAAATAGAGATGGTCAAATGAGGACCTTAATTATGGCCGAAGGTGGAATAATTCCAGATAAACTTGTTTCTATTCTATGTTTTGATGGTCAGCCAATTACTGCAGAACATATTACAAATAAAATTAATGCCCACCTATCAGGAAAACCTGCACTTGCAATGTCTTAAGGAAATGATATGACTTATATAGTAAAACCTAAGAACCATCACCCTCTTCTGGAAAAGAATAAGCTAGGCCTTACTAGAAGGGATTATGAAGGAGCTGTATCGACTTTATGCGCAGGATGTGGCCATGATTCTGTCAGTTCGGCAATTGTCGAAGCATGCTTTCAGTTAAGTATAGAATCTTATAAAGTTGCAAAACTTTCTGGTATTGGCTGCTCTTCAAAAGCTCCTGCTTATTTCTTAAATCAATCCCATGGGTTCAATTCAGTCCACGGAAGAATGCCATCAATAGCCACGGGTGCCGCAATGGCAAATCATGAACTTACCTATTTAGGCATTTCTGGGGATGGAGATACTGCATCTATAGGCGTAGGCCAATTTGTTCATTGTGCAAGAAGACAGCTGAATATGACTTATATTGTAGAAAATAATGGAACATACGGCCTCACAAAAGGTCAATTCTCTGCAACTAATGATTTAGAGTCCAAAAGTAAATATGGTGACGATAATCTTTTTCCATCGATAGATTTACCCACAATGGCAATACAATTAGGTGCAAGTTTTGTAGCAAGAAGTTTTTCTGGCGACAGAGAGCAGCTTGTACCATTGCTTAAAGCCGCCTTATCTCATAAGGGATTCTCTTTTTTAGACATCATCTCACCTTGTGTAACATTCAATAATCACAAAACTTCAACGAAAAGCTATGATTATATTAGAGAGCATAATGATGCCCTATCGAAGCCCGACTTTGTTCCTCTAGGACAAGAAATAGTTACTGAATATCCTATGGGCAGTTCTATCGAAGTACCTTTACATGATGGATCTCTATTAGCCTTAGAAAAACTATCTCAAGATTATGATCCAGCAGATAAAATTCAAGCTATTCAAAATATACAAGAGTCTCAAAGAGATGGAAAAGTTTTAACTGGATTGCTCTATGCTGACCCTAAAGCAAAGGATTTAAAAGAAATTTTGAATGTTTCAGACAAGCCTTTAAATACAATGGGTAAAAATGATCTTTGCCCTGGGGCTGAAAAATTAGAAGGTATAAATTCTGGACTTAGATAGTATTTAAATAACGCCTAATCTCTTTGCCATTATTTGATAAGACTCAACTACATCACCCAAACCTTGCCTAAATCGATCTTTATCTAATTTTTCTCGTGTTTCTTCATCCCATACTCTACATCCATCTGGAGTAAATTCATCGCCTAGTAGAAGCTTTCCTTTGTGGTCTCCAAATTCTAGTTTATAGTCAACAAGAATCATTCCAGCATTTAAAAATAGCTTCTTAAGTGCAGTATTGACTTCGAAAGTCAGAATTTGCATCTGCTCAACCTGCTCTTCTGTTGCCCAGCCAAATGCTTTTATATGGTATTCATTTATCATTGGGTCCCCAAGAGCATCATCTTTGTAAAAAAATTCAAATGTAGGAGGGTTTATATCTATTCCCTCTTCTAGGCCCAATCTTTTACAAATACTACCTGCGGCTACATTTCTAACAACACACTCTACAGGAGCCATATCTAGTCTCTTTACTAAACTGTCAGTTTCATTGAGTAATTCTACAAAGTGAGTAGAGATGGATTCACTTTCTAAGTATTCCATAATAAATGCATTAAATTTATTATTGATAGTCCCTTTTCCTTCTAAACTTTCTATCTTTTTTCCGTCAAAAGCAGATGTGTCGTCGCTGTAGTGCATGATGAGGAAATCTTCTTCATTGGTTTCATATAGAGATTTAGCTTTTCCAGTAGTGATTAATTCACCTTTTTTAATATTTTTCATAACGATTAAGATAAAGATTGGTTAATTTCAGAAAGGAGCTCTCGCTCAAAAGCTTTGGCTTCCTCTCCCTGTGCAATTATTGTTACGGTGCAAGTCTTCTCATTGATTTCTTTGACAAGTATTCTATATTCACCCATGAAGGAGTCACCAGAAAACATTCTTCTAACAAAGCCCTTTTGTTCTTCTCTAGAAAAATTGACATAGAAAACGCCCTCTTCCCTATCTAGATCATTTACATCTATGAGGGCTTCTTTCAGAGCACGGTCAACCGCTGCCCAAGCTCTAGCATATTCTAAATTTAATTCGATGAAATTTGATTTGTTTTCATCTTGTTTCAGTGAGGCCTTCTGTCCATAATTCAAATTAAGGGCTACTAAAGAAGTTCCGCCACTAGGTGGTGTCGAAGCGAAATAATCTAACACCTTACGCATTGTTTCTTCTTCAAGATTGCCTTCTCCTTGAACTCTTATCCACTGATCATCTATCTTTGTGATATGAGAAATAAATATCTCTGAACTTGCTTGCCTAATTCCATGTTCAACTTTCATCACTAGTTTAGTTTCTTCCCCTGTATTACCTAAATTATCACTTTCAATAATGCCAGATGTTGGGTCCGTTTTTGCTAACCCATATCCGCTGGTTACCCAAAAATCATTCATCATGGGCCATGCACTGCTAGGCAGAGTTTCAACATACACCCATCTTATTTCGCCTAATTTGTGCATCCTAACTTCATTAGAAGTTCCAGAAGAAAAGACCTGTTGGGGTAAGGGAATATCATACTCAGATATAGTATTTTCAGAGGGTATTGAGTTTATTGGATAAAAATCAATTATAGGACGGGTATCCAAATCTTCAGGCAATGTTAATGACTTTTCTTGTTTCTCTTTTAAGTAATCATTTTTATGATCAGTAAGAAAATAACTACAGGAGCTTATAAAATGAGATACAAATATTATTGCTATCAGTCTTTTCATGGTTAGTTTAATAAGTTTAATTCTTTTAATATATTCTCAGCTTTCTCATGAAAGTCTGGACTTAGTTCTGTTAAAGGAAGCCTAATCCCTTCGGTTATTCTACCTATACGATTCAGCATCCATTTTATCGGAATTGGATTTGATTCGATAAATAAAATTTCGTTCAATTTAATTAATGTTCTGTCTAATTCAAGAGCAGCTTCAACTTCTCCTTTGAAGCAAAGACTGCAGATATCTGCAATTGCTTTTGGAACTATATTTGCTGTAACTGAAATGGTTCCTGAGCCACCATTCAATAAGAATTGGGTGGCAGTAGGATCATCACCTGAATAAAAAAAGAAGTTTTCTTTTTGTTCAGGAGTTAAATGTCTTAGCATTTCATTAAGTCTACTCAAATCACCTGTAGCATCCTTTAATCCAACAATATTTTCATGCCCGACCAACCTTAGTACAGTGCTATTTTGTAAGTCACAACCTGTTCTTGAAGGTACGTTATAGAGAATCTGTGGAAGATTAACCTCATCAGCTATCAACATATAGTGCTTATAGAGTCCTTCTTGAGTAGGTTTATTGTAGTATGGAGTTACCAAAAGTGAGGCGTTTGCTCCAGCAGATTTTGCGGAATTAGTTAAATAGATTGCTTCTTTGGTTGAGTTAGCACCAGTCCCGGCAATAATTTCAATTCTACCGTTTGAAATATCGACAGATCTCTCGATAAGCTGCACATGTTCAGAAACATCTAGCGTGGCAGATTCACCTGTTGTACCTACAACAACTAGCCCAGTAGTATTAGAGCTTATGTGCCATTCAATTAAATCCTTGAGACTCTCCCAATTGATTTCTCCATCTGAATCCATTGGAGTAACGAGAGCGACTACCGAACCTTTTAGATTAAACATTAATTTTTTTTTGTCTCAATGTTAGAATCATAGCATTATAGATTGTTTCTAACGGAGGAGATATGCCAACACTTAAATTAAATAATAAAGCCCCAATATTCAAAGGCGAATGTACAGGCAATAAAACTATTAGCCTCTCAGATCTTAAAGGGAAAAATGTAGTTCTCTATTTTTATCCAAAAGATAGTACTCCTGGTTGCACCACAGAAGGACAGGACTTTAGAGATCTAAAAGGTCAATTCACCAGATCGAATACAATAATCTTTGGATTATCAAGGGAGTCAATAAAATCACATGAGAAATTTAAGAAGAATGAAAATTTCAACTTTGATTTGATCTCAGATCCGGATGAAAAAATTTGCAAGCAATATGATGTTATCAAAGAAAAAAGCATGTACGGCAAAAAATATATGGGCATAGAAAGAAGTACTTTTCTTATCGATTCAAAAGGCAAGTTGGCAGGTGAGTGGAGAAAAGTGAAAGTAACAGGTCATGCAAGAGAAGTGTTGGAAGCCGCAAAAGTGTTAAATAGCTAGTTTACAGGTTCTGGCCAAGAGTTAATTATTGCTTTAATAAAAGTAGCTAGTGGAATAGCAAAAAATAAGCCCCAAAAGCCCCATATTCCTCCAAAGAAAAGTACTGCAATAATTATTACTACAGGATGAAGGTTGTTCCTGTTTGAGAAAAGTATAGGAACTAAAACGTTACCATCAAGAATCTGGATTAATAGATATAGACTTAGCAGCCAGTAAAAGTTTTCAGCTAGACCCCATTCATATAGTCCAATCAAAACTACTGGAATAGTAACCAAAATAGCCCCAAATATTGGAATGATGACTGAAAGTCCTACTAAAATTGCTATTAGGACAGCATAAGGAAGGCCAAGAATAGCAAATAAAGTATAAGAAGCTGAAGCTACAATTATCATTTCTAAAAACTTTCCAGTTACATAATTGAATAATTGATCATTCATTTCAGAAAATACAGACTGCATGAACCCATTCTCTTTAGGAAGAATAAATGCTGCAATAGGTAGAAGTTCATTTTTGTCTTTTAAGAAAAAGAAGACCATCAGAGGAATCATGATTGCATAAAGAATGGCATTAAACATTAAAGTAATTGTCCCTGCCAATTGACCAAGCGCCGAACTTAATAAGGAGTTAATTTGGTTAGTTAGATTTGCAAATATCAGGTCAAGATCTTCTTGAGAGAAATAATTATTCATTTCAACAAGGGTTGATTGAAAGGAACTAACAATACTTGGTAAATTCTGTAAAAGATTATTGATTTGAGTGCCTATTGAAGGCAATGCAGTAAATAAACTTAAATAAAATCCAAAAAAAACAATTAATGTAATGGCCAATGAAACCTTTTGAGAAACTTGCATCTTTAACAGTACTCTCATGAGGCCATTTAATAAAAAAGCTATAACTATGCTTATAATTACTGGCAAGAGTACATTGCCAAAGAAGATGACAAACAGGAAAGAAAAAGCCAATAATATAGCAAAGTATATAGACTCCTCACTTGAGAAGAATCTGTTTACGAATTTTTCGAATAAACTTTGCATATTAAGTATGGAACTAAGTAATTTTTAGATAATCTAATGAATTCATTTAATATAGTAACCAGTTTCTCCAAAAAGAAATAGTATGAGTAGTATTATATCCAAATTCAAATTTTACGGTCTTTTCTTGTTCGTAAGCTTAACGCTTCATTCAGAGGAAGAGTTACCAGTAATAGGTGATGCTTCATCTTCTGTTATATCAATTGCTTCTGAATACAACCTAGGCAGGTTATATATGGCCCAGCTAAGAAGAACCTTGCCAGGTTATGTGGATCCTGTTGCCCAAGACTATGCGGAACACTTGGTTTACAGATTATCAGAATTTAGCGAACTAACTGATAGAAGACTAGAAGTAGCTCTAATCAATGAAAAATCCATAAATGCCTTTGCTGCTCCTGGCGGAATTATAGGTATCAATGCAGGACTAATCTTTCATGCGAACACTGAAGGTGAACTCGCATCTGTTTTATCTCACGAACTTGCGCACCTGAGCCAAAGACATTTTGCAAGAAGAATGCAAAGACAAAAAGACAGAAGTCTTGCGAATTCTCTTATGATCTTAGGAAGCATTGCTCTCGCTGGCGCTACCAGCAATCCCAATGCTTTAGTAGTCGGCCAACAAGCCATAGCGCAGCAGAATCTTTCATTTAGTAGAGGTGATGAACAAGAAGCGGATAGAATTGGTTTTAAAAATCTAATATCTGCAGGTTTTGATCCCAATAGTACAACTTATATGTTTGAGAAGTTGCAATCACTAAGCAGATTATCTGGATCAAATGAATTGGAATTTCTTAGATCTCATCCCTTAACAAAAAATAGAATAGCAGATGCTCAATCTAGGGCCCAAGGATTTGAAAGAAAAAACTATAGAAACGCCCTAGATTATGATCTTATAAGACAAAGAACTATAGTGCATTTTTCTGAAATACCAAGACAAGCGGTTACTATCTTTGAGAAGGAAGTCAATGAAGCTAAAACTACAAAAGAAAAGATTAGAGCTAACTATGGACTTGCTTTAGCTTACTCAAAGGATAATAGACATACAAAGGCATTGGAAAAATTAAGAGAAGCTTTGGATGATGATAGTGAAAATTTGATACTCCAAATAGGTCTATTAGAGTTACATATAGCGGCTGAAAATTACTTTGAAGCAGAAGCATTAGCGTCCTCTCTACTTAGTACAAATCCTAATAACTACCCCATAACAATGTTTTACAATAAAGTTTTAATGAATAAGGGTGAATATGAGCTAGGTGAAGAAATACTCAGGAAACTTACTTTGGTAAGGCCTGATGATCCAGAAGTATGGTACTGGCTAGCTGAGGTCCAAGGTTTAGATAAGAATCTTATCGGACTCCATCTCTCTAGAGCAGAATATTTTTTTCTTACCGGTAACTATGAGACTTCAATAAAGCATTTAAGAATGGCCATGGAACTGACGGGAAATAATTATCAGCTTACAGAGTCAATTCACAATAAAATAGAGAGGTCTCACAAGTCGATAGAAGCACTTAAATCAGTCTCTTAACCTGGAGGCCAAGAAAATTCTCTTTCAGCCAATAAATGAATATGTAAATGAAAGACAGTTTGTTGTGCCCCTGCTCCATTATTAACAACCAACCTAAAAGCATTTTCTATTCCTAGTTCTTTGGCAACCTTTCCTGCTACAAGGAAAAGATGCCCTAATAAGTCTTGATCTTCTTCATTTGCATTTGATATTTTTTCTATATGTTTTTTTGGAATTATTAAAAGATGAGTTGGAGCTACAGGATTAATATCTCTAAAAACTAAAGATTTTTCATCTTCATAAATGATATCCGCATTAATCTCCTTATTAATGATTTTTTGAAAAATTGTATTAGTCAAAACTTAAAGCTCCTTAGCATCATCATACTGGATTATCGCACCATTATGAGTTTCAGAACTTTCCTTAAGCAGCACTTCATATCCATCAACAAATGATATCTCTTTGATACCATCGATGTGCATAGACTTTTCTTTAAATTCAGCAAAGGATTGGGTTTTAATTTTTGCATCCTTTGGATTTAAAGCAGCAACAAAATAATTCAAATGAATTTCGTATATACCATCACCAATATTCTTATCGTAATAACCTACATGCATCATATATAACTTCATATTTAAACTAGATTAACCCCAAAAAAATTTAATATATAGAAATATAACCAATAGACAATAGCCGTCAAACCTATAGAGATAAATAAACTCATTATGAATGATGCATTCCATCCAAGGAGAGCGTAAAGCGCAATAAAAAAAGTCAGCGAGGGCGGGATCATCAATAATATATTTCTTGATAAATCTCTTACAGATGAAGGATCTTGAGTATCAAAATAGAGCCAAATAAATGCCAATAAAGAGGTTAAAGGAATAGAGGCAACAATACCTGCTATAAGAGTTGATCGTTTAGCCATCTCAGATATAGCGACAACAATTAGTGCGGTGAAAATTATTTTAATTAAGGTGTACATAAGCGCAATTATGAAAAAATAATTATAAGCTTAAATTTAGAAGAACTTAAAAATATATCTCTCTTTGACAGATTTTCTTAGGTCTTAAGAGCTTCATGACCGCGTTAAGAACATACCTAGCCAAGTAGCTCCAAGGCAAGAAATAATAGAAATAAGAATATAAATGAAAGCAATAAAAAAGTTTCCTGAATTAATTAATTCCAATGATTCTTTTGAAAATGCCGAGAAAGTTGTAAAAGCTCCAAGAAATCCCACAAACAAAAAAGGGGTAAGTATTCTTTCTAGATCCGAGTTAACTAGATTATAAAATAGGCCTATCAAGAAACAACCTAAGATATTAACTATAAGAATACCAAGGGGAATTTCTGGATTTTCAGATTTCTGAAAGAAGTTAGACAAGTAAAATCTACTCAATGCACCAAGAGAACCTCCAAGACAAATTAATAAGATGTTCATGAGAGGTTGGTGGGCCGTCTGCGACTCGAACGCAGGACCAATTCGTTAAAAGCGAACTGCTCTACCGACTGAGCTAACGGCCCGAAAAAAAAAGCGTATATTATAGGTTTACTCAACTAAATTCGACTCTTCTTTTACAATTTCTTTAGATTTTTTTGCAAGCTGGGCAGCACCCGATTCAGGGAACGCCTCAATAACCCTATTATATTGAATTAATGACTCTTCTTCATTACCCTCTATTCTGAATATCTCACCCATTTTATATAAAGCATCTGGACAACGAGAATGATCAGAGAATTGATCAATAACACTCTGATAACTTAATTTGGCATCTTCATACATTTCTTGAGCTAAAAATAATTCACCAGACCAGAAATAAGCATCAGGAGTATAAAGTCCATTAGGAAAAGAAATAATAATCTCTGAGAAAATATCTAGAGCTTCAGCAAATCTGGATTCTTCAAACAATACCAATGCTTGTTTAAATAAGTCTCTTTCAGGGTCTGGGCTTTCAAAGACATTTCGCTCTTCTAATACTACTTGTGGATTGGAGAGCTTTGATAATTCCAAAATACGCGAATCAAGATCTAAGTATCTTTGTTGTTGCACTTCTAATGATCTGTCAACAAGTATAGAATTTTCTTCAAGAATATTTCTAAGATCCCTTATTTCTTCTTCAAGATTTACTATTTTTTGATATAAAAGCTCCAGACTTTCTTCTTGTTCTGAAACAATTATTGAAGAAAGAATGCAAACGAGACTAGTTAAAAAAAATTTTTTCAAACTTCTTAGAAAGTTTTAACCAAGGCCCTTCTGTTTTGCGACCATGACCTTTCATTTGATCCATTGACGATTGGTTTTTCTTCACCATAACTAACGGTCTGGATTTTATCTGATGAGACACCATTAATAATAAGCAGCTCTGCAACTGTTTTAGCTCTTTTTTCTCCTAATGCCAAGTTGTACTCTCTAGTACCTCTCTCATCACAGTGTCCTTCAACTCTAACATTGAGATCATTATCGTTGATGAGTTTAGCTAGGGTCCTAATTTTTATTCTTCCCTCTGAATTAACATCGGATTTATCATAAGAAAAATAAAGAACATTATTAGAAGTCATTCCACTATCAGAATAAGCTCCTGATGCAGAAGCCGATATTGCTGTAGAGTCATTAGTTCTATCTGAAGAAACTGAGCTACAAGATGCAAGGACAATAATGATTGTGGTTAATAAAGATTTTTGAGTAATATTCATTTTTTAGTCTCCTGAGTTTATTATACTTTTATTTTTATTCTAATCTATTAAAGGCGACCAAGCCGGCTCTCTAGCCTCACCCTTAAGTGAAGGCATTATAAACTTAGTTTTACCGTCCATAGTGATGCCAGCCAATATATCTCTATCGCCATCTTTGGTTGCATAGATAATGACATTACCATTAGGTGAGATAGTAGGAGATTCATCTAAGTAAGTGTCAGTCAAAATTCTTACTTTTCCTGATCTAAAATTTTGAGTTGCAATATGAAAAACTCCATTTCTCCTATGAACAAAAACTATACCTTTCCCATCAGGTAAATATCTTGCTCTGGCGTTATAAGTACCCTCAAATGTCAGTCTCTTAATTCTGTTATTTTTAACGTTTGCTTCATAAATTTGAGGGGACCCAGATCTATTAGATGTAAATAATAGACTTCTTGAATCAGGAGACCAATCTGGTTCAGTATCTATGCCAAAATGTTTAGTTATTTGCGTCCAACTAGATTGCTCTAAATCATAAATAAAAAGATCAGGATTCCCAGATTTAGATAAAACAGCTGAAATCATATCTCCATTAGGAGACCAATTTGGTGAACTATTTATACCCTCCTCTAATTTGAGGCCTTTTCTCTTTGCTGAACTGAGTTCTTGTAAAAAAATTCGTGAAGTCCCCTCTTCAAAGGAGACATATGCAATTTCTTTTCTATCAGGCGACCAACTTGGAGACATTAATGGTTGAGGCGAAGAAAATAAGGAAATACTTTCGAATCCATCAATATCAGATATCCTCAAATTATAATTAGGATCTTCAGAAGAAGGCTTATCTATGTAAGCCAGTTTGGTTGAAAAAATACCCGGTATACCTTGAATTTTTTCATAAATCTTGTCGCTCATCTTATGAGCAACCTTTCTTAAAGACTTAATAGGACCGATGACATTGCCTCTATGAATTGATTTTTCTCTAGCGATATCAAAAATAATATAATTGGTTTCAGTATTGCCGTCTAGGTTAGAACCTTTTGTGCCACCTATTACTAAATAATCTACTCCTAATAGCCTCCAATCTTTATAGTAAATTTCTTCCTTTGAAGTTGGCAGACTCAACATACCTTCAGGTGGCAAAACAACAAATTCACCAAAAGACTCTAAATCTGATTTAATGATTTTATGAAGATATGTGGTCTGAGTGCTTTCTAGCTCCCATTTCATAGGGACAACCGCAATATTGATTGGATCGGCTATACCTCCCTTTATTTCTATACGTAATTGCGAATAGGTAAATGAAAAATAAAAGAAGAGAATGAAAGTCAGAAAAAAAATCTTAAATTTAAACATAAATTAAATATTTATTATTCTGGACTGAAAATAAGGATAAAGTTCCTAAAGTGTTGATCGAATAAACTCATCTGCATACTTAGTCCTTCAAAAGATTTTACTTTTGAGATTGCAGTTAAAGCAGATTCATCAAAAGCTAGATTTCCGCTACCCTTTATAATTGATGCAGAAACAATCTCTCCAGTCGGTACAAGTATAATTTGAATCTCTGTTCTTAAATTAAACTTCAGTTGAGATGGTCTTTTCCAATTATCCATTACCTGACTCTTGATGATAGATGAAAAATTCTCTAACTCAGTCTGACTAATTAATTTATTTTTATCAACTTCATTACTTTGATTCTTTACTTCCAAAATTGAAATCTGATCCAGTTCATAATTTACGTCGGAAAGTTTTATTCTCTCAGGAGAGTCTTTATTTTGGATATCTTGTTCATTCTCCTTTGGTATCGAGATATTTCTTTTCTTTAATAATTTTTTTTCTTGTTCAATTATTAAGTAAGCTTGGATAGGCTTACTTGTCTCAATATTAAATGCTTCAAGATCTAAATTAAAAAAATTTGAGAAAGATAAAACTAAACCAAGATGAATGAATACAGACAAAATTAAGGGAGGAAAATAATTCATTAATTTGATGAGATAGGCTTAGAAATAAGACCTATATCAATTGCTCCTGCCATTTGGAGTTCTGCCATAACAGTCATTACTTTTTCATATTTAACCTGTCCATCACCTCTAATGACAACCTGAAGGCCAGGACTAGCTTCAATGATTTTAGAAACCGAAACATTTAGCTCATCTAAAGTAAGCGGCTTGTTTTTTGTTGAACCAGTTTCGAGAAATAAAGCGCCATCCCGATCAATAGAAACTATTAATGGTTCTGTATTTTGCACAGGTAAAGCTTCAGAAGAAGCTTCTGGCAAATTAACCTGGATACCCTGAACCATCAAAGGAGCTGAGATCATAAATATGACCAGCAAAACTAACATAACATCAATATATGGAACCACATTGATGTCCGAGATTAAATTTCTTCTTTTCACTCTTAATCTGAATGTATATCCCTATACAAAACTGCTAAAAATTCTTCTTTAAAACCCTCAAAATTTGATAGGAGATTATCAGATTCCGAAATAAATTTATTATAGGCAACAAGAGCAGGAATGGCAGCAAAGAGTCCAATTGCTGTAGCAATAAGTGCTTCAGAGATACCTGGTGCTACAGCTGAAAGTGTTGCTTGTGATGCCCCTGCTAATCCCCTAAAGGAATTCATTATCCCCCACACAGTTCCAAATAAACCCACATAAGGGCTGACTGAAGCGACTGTAGCAAGAAATGGTAAATGCTTTTCCAGCAAAGATTGTTCTTTCGCTAAAGCAACACGCATATTTCTTTGAACACTATCCATAACAATGTCTGGACCTAAACTCTCTTTTGTAAGCCTCTTATAATCAAGATAACCTACTTGAAAAATGTACTCAGCCCCTACTGGATTATGATTTTCTTCTTGGCTTGAAGATAAAAGTGCATCTAAACCCGCATCTGACCAAAAACTAATTTCGAAATCTAATAACTCCTGACTAATTTTTTTTATATAAAGCCAACGTTCAAAAATGATCATCCAAGAAACAATCGATGCAAGGATTAAGATAATTATTACCGTCTTTACAACAACACTTGCATTCAAAAAAAGTTCTAATATTGAAAGTTCCATAAGACTATAAGAGTAGTTTTTTCATTCCCGTATGTAAATACTCAGGCAAAGCTGCAGGAATAAAAGTTTCAGAATCAAGGCTACCGCATTTTATAGTAGCCTTAGCAATTTCTTGATTATTACTAAATGCAGTTTGCTCAAAATCAAAACTTACTTTTCCTAATTTAACTAAATCCGTTTTTATTACTAATTGGTCATCAAGTCTTGCGGGCTTGAGAAGTTTTAAATCTAAGCTTCTAACAACAAAAATAATCTTTTCTTCCATAAGCTTCATCTGTTCATAGCCAACTGCTCTTAATAATTCCGTTCGAGCTCTTTCAAAAAATTTAAGATAGTTAGCATAGTAAACCACTCCTTGAGCGTCTGTATCCTCGTAATAAACTCTCAAAAGATATTCTTGCATTAATCTAATTCTTCGTGATCCTGAATATCTTTGGAGTAAAGTTCTTTTAAAAGGAAAATAAAATCATCCCACAGTAAATCCGCAGTAAAAGGAGAGTCTATATGTAAATTGGGATTGATTGCCCCTAGTGGAACTCTGACTTTAATGGGCCTTCTATCAAATTTGTAAACCAAAGCTGGGATTCCTTTATTTCGTGTTGCGTCTAGAACTTGTTTCCACCAAGCCTCGAGAGGTTCAGCACCAGATGCATATCTTTTGCATTCAAGATACCAATTACCCAGCATAAGATCAGGTAAATGTTTTTCTCTAGTTTGTTCAAGAATTCTTCTTATATTTTTTTTTAAACCTAAATCATTTGTAAGGAGATTAGCTACTTCCCTTTCGAAAGAAGCTCCTTTATTTCTTGAATTAGCCATATTAATCCAGTTGTTCGAACATACCATCAGCAAATTCAATATTTGAAGTTACATTCTGAGTATCGTCAAGGTCTTCGAGCATTTCTAATAATTTATATACCTTAAGAGAAGTATCTATATCAGCTTGAACTGTAGTTTCAGGCACTAAGGATATTTCTGAGTCATCAATTCTGAAATCTTGGTTAATTAAAGCATTTTTAATATTTTGAAAGTCTTCTGGAGAAGAGCTTACAGTAGTTGTTAGATCTTCATTTATCTCTATATCTTCAGCACCTGCTTCAATAGATACTTCCATAATTTGTTCAGCATCTTGTTCCGAAGAAACAGTTATTATTCCTTTTTTTTCAAAAAGGTAAGAAACCGATCCGTTTGTTCCAAGATTTCCTCCAGATTTAGTAAAGGCATGTCTGACTTCAGCCACTGTTCTATTATTATTGTCTGTCATAGACTCGACAATGATTGCTATTCCACCTGGACCATAACCCTCAAAGCTGACTTCTTCAAGATTTTCTCCCTCGAGACCTCCTGCTCCTCTTTGCACAGCTCTTTCGATAGTATCTTTGGTCATATTGGCAGCTAAGGCTTTATCAATGGCTGTTCTAAGTCTAGGGTTATCATCGGGAACCCCGCCTCCTAATTTAGCTGCAACTGTCAGCTCTCTTATCAAGACAGAAAATATCTTTCCTCTTTTTGCATCCTGCCTACCTTTTCTATGCTTTATATTAGCCCATTTTGAATGACCTGCCACTTTACTCCTCCTTATCTAATCCATGGAACCTTATATGAAGTTCATCTAATTGATCTTGTGCCGCATGTCCTGGAGCATCAGTCAGTAAACATGAAGCAGTTTGAGTTTTGGGGAAGGCTATAACGTCTCTTATTGAATCTGAATGCGTCATCAACATAATCAATCTATCGAGTCCAATAGCTAGTCCAGCATGCGGTGGACAACCATGCTGAAGGGCTGAAATCAAAAAACCAAACTTTTCTTCGGCTTCTCTATCATCTATTTTCAGAAGACTTAAGACTGTTTTTTGCATTTCTTGATCATGGATTCTTACAGAACCACCCCCAAGCTCAGTTCCATTCAAGACTATATCATAGGCATCAGTTAAAGCTTCAAGAGGAGCATTCTTGAGACTCTCGATAGAGCATGTAGGAGCCGTAAAAGGATGATGCAATGGAGTAAGGTCGCCCGACTTATTTTTTTCAAACATAGGAAAATCAGTAATCCAACAAGGTGCCCAGTCACATATTAAAAGATCTAAATCTTTGGCCACTAGATCTCTTAAAGCAGCCAAAGAATCATTCACTATATTGCTTTTACCAGCTCCGAAGAAAATAATGTCCCCTTCCTCTACTTCCAATGTTTTCATAAGAGATGAAATTATTTCATCATCTATAAATTTTATTATAGGAGACTGAAGGCCTTCCTTACCCTTTGATGGATCTTCTACTCTTATATACGCCAATCCCTTTGCGCCATAATTAGCTACAAAATTTGTATAGTCGTCAATCTGCTTTCGAGTAAGAGATTTACCATTGGGAACCCTAATTGCAGCAATCCTTGAATCATCATCATTAGCAGGTTCGCTAAACACCTTAAAATCACAGTCCTTGAATAATGTCTTTACCTCTAAAAGTTGTAAGGGATTTCTTAAATCAGGCTTATCAATGCCGTACTTTTCTATTGCATCCTTGTAGGATATTTTAGGAAATTCACCTAACTCGATAGATAAAGATTCTTTAAAAACATCTTTTATCATATCAGTAATTAAATTCATCACTTCTGAGGAATCAGCAAAAGATAATTCAATATCTAATTGAGTGAATTCTGGTTGTCGATCTGCTCTAAGATCTTCATCTCTAAAGCATTTTGCAAATTGATAGTATCTCTCAAAACCAGATGCCATAAGAGTTTGCTTAAATAATTGAGGAGATTGAGGTAAAGCAAAAAATGAGCCTGGAAATGTTCTACTTGGGACCAAATAGTCTCTAGCTCCCTCAGGGGTCGCTTTAGTCAAGATAGGTGTTTCAATTTCAATAAATTCTTCATTGCTTAAATAATTCCTGAGACGAGAAGAAACTTTTGATCTTAATCTAAGATTTTGTTGCATTTCAGATCTTCTTAAATCTAAGAATCTATATGTTAAACGAGTCTCTTCTCCGACTGACGTGTATTCATCTAATTGAAACGGAAGAGGCTTAGAAGGATTTAATATATCTAAATGTGAGGCAACTACTTCTACTTCACCTGTTGCGAGGTTAGAATTTATTGTCCCCTCAGGTCTTTCTCTTACCAAACCTTTAGAAAAAACTACATATTCATTTCTGCAATTCTCAGCGAGAGCAAATGTCTCTTCTGAGTCAGGGTTATAGACTACTTGCACAAGTCCATCTTCGTCTCTAATGTCAAAGAATATTACACCGCCGTGATCTCTTCTTCGATGAATCCATCCAGCAACTGATATTTCTTGTCCGATCAAATCTATATTAATTTGATTACATTTATGTGTTCTTTTCATTTTTTTATATAGATTCTTTTTTTGTTACAGAGGTATCTTTAGTTTTTTTGTCTGGCTTAGCAGGAGAAGTACTTTCGTTATCGCTTTTAGCTATATTTTTTTTGTTCCCGGTTTTGAAATCTGTCTCATACCATCCTGTCCCTTTAAGCCTAAATGATGGGGCTGTTGGCATCTGAGAAAAGTTAGGATTGTTAATTTTGAAATCATCTAATTCGGAGATTCGCATCTGTTTCTCAAAAATCTCTTCGGTTTCTATATTTTTAAAAATGTATGTTGGCATAAAAGGGTTGCTCAGTATTAAATGTAAGGTATTTATTCACTCAGGATGCAATTATAGCAATTTTTATTATATAGATTCTTGAAAACCAGCTATATGTTAGTATTAGTAAAAATAAATTTATGAAAGCTTCAAAGTTAATTCTAGGTACTCAAAGAGAAAATCCTGCAGATGCAGAGATTGTTAGTCACCAATTAATGATTAGAGCTGGGCTAATCAGGCAAGTTTCTTCAGGAATATACAATTGGCTCCCTTTGGGGAAAAAAGTACTTCAGAAGGTTGAGGACATTATAAGAACTGAAATGAATAACTCGGACGCGCAAGAAATTTTAATGCCAATGGTCCAACCAGCTGCTTTATGGGAAGAATCTGGAAGAATTGATCAATATGGTCAAGAATTACTAGTTTTCCTAGATAGGCATGATAATAAATTTTGTCTTGGGCCTACTCATGAAGAAATAATTACTGATCTTTGTAAGAATCTTCTTACTAGCTATAAACAGTTACCAGTCACTCTTTACCAAATCCAAACAAAATTTAGAGATGAAATAAGGCCTAGATTCGGGGTGATGAGATCTAGAGAATTTATTATGAAAGATGCCTATTCTTTTGATTTAAATAAAGAAGGCCTTGATCAAAGTTATGCGATCATGAAGGGCGCTTATATAAATATTTTTAATCGCCTGGGTTTGGACTATCGTATTGTAAAGGCAGACAGCGGAGCTATAGGAGGTTCTGACTCTGAGGAATTTCATGTATTGGCTGATTCGGGTGAGGACCTTTTAGCTTTTAGTGATAAGAGTGATTATGCAATTAATGCTGAATTGCTTACAGAACTTCAAGAGGGACAAGATCCTTATTCATTAGAAGGTAAGCAAAGTCCAGATGGGAAAGGTAATCTTAAATTGAAAAAAGGGATAGAGGTAGGTCATATATTCAAACTGGGTAAAAAATATTCAGAAATCCTTAATTTAAGAATCCAAGGAGAAGATGGTGACATCAATCCTGAGATGGGTTGCTATGGTATTGGAGCTTCAAGAATTGTTGCTGCAGCAATAGAACAAAATCACGATGAAAAAGGCATAGTATGGCCTAAATCATTATCCCCCTTTCAAGTTGCATTGGTTGAAGTCAACTCAAAAGATAACAAAGTTGTGAAGGATAAATGTAATGAAATCTATCAATTACTAAAAGATAACAACATTGAAACATTATGGGATGATAGAGACAAAAGACCTGGTGTAAAATTTTCTGATATGGAAGTAATCGGCATCCCTATGACAATTATCGTTGGGGAGAGAACTCTAGAAACTGGTCAGATAGAAATTAAGAAAAGAAAAGATGAGAAACCAGAACTGGTCTCTCATCAAGATCTTTTATCACTGATACTGAGCTAATCCATCCTCTCAATGATCATTGCATTAGCTGTACCACCACCTTCGCAGATGGCTTGAAGCCCATATTTTACTTCCCTTCTTTCCAGTTCATGCAATAAGGTAGTCATTAACTTGGCACCAGTACCTCCCAAGGGATGTCCCAAGGCCATAGCACCTCCATTAACATTTAATTTATCTAGATCAGCATTTAACTCTTTTGCCCAAGCTAATGGAACGGGTGCAAACGCTTCATTAACTTCATATAAATCTATGTCCTCGATAGACATGGAAGCTTTTTCTAAAACATTTCTAGAAGCTGGTATTGGACCAGTTAACATTATTACTGGATCGTCTCCAGCTAATGCCAATGCGACTACTTTAGCTCTAGGTTTAAGTCCAAGTTTAGCTAATCCTGCATCATTAACAAGCATGACTGCTGCAGCTCCGTCACAGATCTGACTTGATGTACCAGCAGTTAGAACACCATCCTCAGACAATGCATTTAGACCAGAAAGACTCTCAGAACTTGCATCAAATCTAATACCTTCATCAACAGTAACCATCTCTTTTTCGCCATTTGGAAGGTCACCCTCTACTGGAACTATCTCTCTATCAAAATATCCACCTTCTGTTGCGTTTACAGCTTTATGATGACTTGAAAGGGCAAATGCATCTAATTCTTCTCTGGACATGTCCCATCTTTTTGCCATCATTTCAGCACCTGTAAATTGGCTAAACTGAACTCCAGGGTATCTTTCACTTGTTCCTTTTCCGCCGTATGGCTGACCATGGCCCGCCTTGAAACTATCTATAACTGCAGCACCGATTGGTACTTGACTCATTACCTCAACTCCGCCAGCAATAACAATATCTTGTGTCTCAGACATAACTGCTTGTGCTGCAAAATGAATAGCTTGCTGTGAAGAACCACATTGCCTATCAACTGTAGTTCCTGGAACAGATTCAGGAAGAGAAGATGCAAGGACTGCATTTCTTGCTATATTCCCTGATTGCGCACCAGATTGGCTGACACAACCGAAAATTACATCATCAATTTCTTCTGGGTTTACACCAGTCCTTTGAACTATTTCATCTAAAACGAGTGCACCTAAATCTGTGGGATGCCACTGACTTAACTTACCGTTTTTTCTTCCACCAGGTGTCCTGACGGCACCAACTATATATGCATTTCCCATATTTACTCCTTGTTTTTAAAGAAAGTGGCGACTTAAAAGAGTCGCCACATTCGAATCCTATAACAAAATAGGTCTTATGAGAAAAAGAAATTAATCTTCTTTATTAATCGCGTCCATTACCTGTTTTTCTATTGTCTCTAGTAATTTAGGATTCTCCTTCAAGAATTCAATAGAATTAGCCTTTCCTTGACCTATCTTCTCACCATTATAACTATACCAAGCGCCTGCTTTTTCAATAATATCTAGATCAGATCCTTTATCTATAAGTTCACCGAGACGATTTATTCCCTTGTTGTAAAGAATTTGGAACTCTGCTTGTTTGAAAGGTGGAGATACTTTATTTTTTACAACTTTCACTCTTGTTTCATTACCCACTGCCTCATCACCATCTTTGACAGTTCCTATTCTTCTGATATCCATTCTCACTGATGCATAAAATTTGAGTGCATTACCGCCGGCTGTAGTCTCAGGACTACCGAACATAACACCTATTTTGTGGCGAATCTGGTTAATAAAAATAACTAAGGTATCTGATTTTTTAACATTACCAGTTATTTTTCTAAGAGCTTGTGACATAAGTCGTGCCTGAAGACCGACATGATGATCGCCCATTTCACCCTCTATTTCAGCTTTCGGTACTAGTGCGGCTACAGAATCAATAACCAATATATCTATCCCACCAGACGAGACCATGATATCTGCAACTTCTAATGCCTGTTCACCAGTGTCTGGTTGGGATACCAAAAGCTCATCTACCTTGACTCCAAGCTTCTCGGCATACAATGGATCGAGTGCATGTTCTGCATCGATAAAAGCAGCCGTTCCACCTAATTTTTGGCATTGAGCTATGACCTCTAATGTCAATGTTGTTTTACCAGAAGATTCAGGTCCATAAATCTCTACTATTCTTCCTCTGGGCAATCCACCTATGCCAAGTGCAATATCAAGACCCAAAGAGCCTGTTGGGATAGCTGGTATCTTCTCATGCCTCTTATCACCCATGCGCATAACAGTTCCTGCACCAAACTGACGCTCTATTTGCCCTAAAGCACTATCTAATGATTTTGATTTATCTACTTCTTTAATGTCTGTCACCTTTTTTTGAGCCATAATATTTCTCCGTTAGAATATTATGCATTATACAAAATACTGTATAAATAAACAGTATTATTTATATTATTATTTCAATAACTCTATGGCCCCTTCTAGGCCTGTAATTACAGTCTGATACCTTACTTCGTTTCTGTTGCCTTCGAATAGAAAAGTCGACTTTATAGTCTCGCTTCCTTTGAGCTTCCAAGCTACACATACCGTACCAACAGGCCTTTCATCTGTTCCTCCACCTGGACCTGCTATACCGCTTATTGCAATTCCAAGATCAGCATGGCTTTCATCTAATGCTCCTGTCACCATCTCCTTTACCACTTCTTCACTAACTGCTCCAAAAGTCTTAAGAGTATCTTTGGATACACCTAATATCTTCTGTTTAGAAATATTTGAGTATGTAATGAAACTGCAACCAAACCAAGCAGAGCTGCCAGGAACTGAGACTATTGATTGAGAAAGTAGACCTCCTGTACAGGACTCTGCAGAAGTAAAAAACATTTTATTCTTCTGCAAAAGAGCACCTAAATCAGCGCTAAGGATTTCTAAATTATTTAATTCCAATTTATAAAATAATATTAATGATCATTAGAACAGATATGAAATGTTTGTCTAGTTGGTGGTTACTGAAATATTCGTAAAATGATAAAATGATTTTTAATGGCTTTTATCGTTGGTGACGCTTGTGTCAAATGCAAATTAACAGACTGTGTTGAGGTGTGTCCTGTTGACTGTTTTTATGAAGGGCCGAATATGCTTGTGATCAATCCGGATGAATGTATAGATTGCGCACTGTGTGAACCAGAGTGTCCAATTGACGCTATTTATTCCGAGGATGAGGTTCCAGATAACCAAATAAAGTATATTGAACTAAATGCAGAGCTATGCATGGAATGGCCTAATATTGTAGAACAAAAGGATCCCCTTCCGGATTCAGATCAATGGAAAGAAGTAGAGGATAAATTTGAAATGATTGAGCGCTAGCTTTTGCCAATGTATTTAAAGAATAAAACCAAAACTATCCCTAAGAAAGAACCAATCAAAAAAGGTTGTAGATTAGATACATAGATTGTGTCCATAGGTTGATTCTGCCAAATGAGCGGAATACAAAATATGATCAAGCCAAAAAATATAGACAAGAGTAAAGCTTTTTGCTTCTCATACAGTATCTTTATTAATCTAACTACACTTAATAATCCGATAACTGCACCGCTCAAAAAGATCAATATGATTTCCATATCTAAATCCCTTACTGCCCCCAATACAAAAGAGTATGTGCCTAATAAAAGAAGAATAAAACTCCCTGATATCCCTGGAACAACTAGAGCAGTAACTGCAAAAAAACCTGAAAAAAATAAATACCAAGGACTAATATCAATTAGCTCTCTACTTGGCATTAGAAACAGCAAACCGCAGATAATTAAAGAAATAATAAGTCCAATGAAAAACGATCTAGATAATTTTGGCTTTAAAGGTTCAATAAAAACAGAGCAAAACAATAAAGAAGACAGGAAAGATCTAAATGCTATGGGATATGCATCCATGGTGAATAAAATCAGGGCAGAAAGAGAATAAATCGAAAGCAACATACCCATAAGCAAAATACTTATGAAATTGCCATCAATTCGACTCCAAGCAAGATTTAATTTTCTTTCGAGTAAGAGATGGATAAGTTCGTAATCAAAGCTTGAAATTGCTTTGATCAATCTTTCGTAAACTCCTAAGATTAGAGCTACAGTTCCGCCTGATATCCCTGGTATAACTTCGGCAATACCCATTGCCATGCCTCTTATGAATATTGAGATTTTTTTATTCTTGATAATTATGAAACCACTCCCTTGAGTAAAGGAACAAACAAAACCTCTTCAAGCTTCTCTTCTATAAAAATATCTTTTGAAGTTCTCTTTATGAGCGTGAGGATTTGTTTATTACTATCACCAACTGGAATAATTAATTTCCCCCCTACATTAAGTTTCTCTTTTAAAAATTGAGGAATTTCAAGAGGCGCTGCTGCAGATAAAATCGCATCATATTTCTGGTCTCCAAGTTTATTTCCATCATCCACCATGAATTCCACATTATTAACTTTTAATTGCTTAAGAGTTTTCTTGGCTTTATCTTGAAGCGGCTCTATCCGCTCAATAGAAGTAACTTTTTTAGAAAAGATAGCTAGTAGATATGTTTGATAGCCACAACCAGTTCCAATTTCTAAAGTTTTCTTAAGGGGAACTTCTGCTAACCTATCTCCAGAAACTAAGGCCTCTGTCATTCTAGCAACTATATAGGGTTGAGAAATTGTTTGCTGGTATCCTATTGGTAAGGCTAGGTCTTCATATGCTCTTGTAGAAAGAGCCTCGTCTAAAAAAAGATGTCTAGGGCTATCTCTCATTGCCTCAAGTACCCTTACATCAGAAATACCTTTTTCAGTGAGTCTTTCGATAAGCCTTTGCCTAGTTCTCAATGAAGTCATCCCCTGCCCTTGGAGTAATTCTTTATCTAAGCTCATTTCTTTTGAAGGTTAAAATTTATATTGGGTTCAGTTTCATAAGAAAATTTAGGATAAATAGGAGAGATAGAAATAGTATTATTCTTAAGAGCGCTTATATCTGAATTAGATTCATTGGGAGGACAATTCTCTCTATGAGAGGTCCAATAAGTTATTTGATCATCTTTTTCCTTTTCCACATGAGGAGGGTTTCTCTTACCCCATTTACCAATTGACGTAATCTCATAATCTAAATCTGCGGAGAATACTTTATTAGGAGTATTAACATTAAGAACAATAGAGGAGTCAATTATACTGAGATCATAATTTTCAATAAGATCTAGAACCACTTTTGCAGCAGTATCATAATTTGGGTCCATAAAACTTTCTGAGCCTGGTTGATGGAACGCAGCAGCAGATACAGCAATAGAAGGATAAGTTAACCATCTTCCTTCCAGGGCCGCACCAACAGTTCCTGAATAGAGAAGATCTTCTCCCATATTAGCCCCAAGATTAATACCGCTGATAACTAGGTCAGGTGTCCATGGAGCAAGTTCGTGGATGCCAAGATAAACACAATCTGCGGGTTTGCCTGTAACGGAAACAAAACCATTATTATGGAATTTAGCTTTCATTGGTTGATTGACTGTAATAGAACAACCCGCTCCACTATGATTCGTCTCTGGTGCCACAACAAATAAATCTGCTGAATCCTTAAGAGTTTCGTATAGAGCTTCTAGGCCCGGCGCATCATAGCCATCATCGTTTGAGAGTAGTATTTTCATTATTCTAATATTTTCTTATTCAATTAAGCTTATGCAGTGGCAAGAGATTCCTTCTAAATTTCCTTCAAACCCCAGGCCATCAGTAGTAGTCGCCTTGCAACTAATTTTATTAATATCTATCTCGAGGATACCAGATAAATTTTTTCTTATTATATCTCTATGAGGTATTATTTTTGGAACTTCACCTACATATGTAATATCTATATTAACTATAGAAAAATTATCTCTCTTTAGTTTTTCCATAACGGTAAGCAACATAGATACGCTTGAAATGTCTTTTAAAGATTCATCTTCACTAGGAAAATAAGCTCCCAGATCTCCATAAGCGGCCGCTCCAAGAAGTGAATCAATCAAAGCATGAATAATTATATCTCCATCGGAATGAGCCTCGATAGAATAATCACAGTCTATTTCAATACCACCAAGAGTAAGACTTTTTCCTGGTTTAATTTTATGAGCATCATAACCTTGTCCAATTCTCATTTTGCTAATTCCTTTTTGTATTTATTATAGATTCAGCCAAGCTTAAGTCCTCTTGAAAGGTTATTTTTATATTATTAGCTGAGCTTTGAAATAAAAATATATCATCATCTAATTTATCAAAAAGAGAGGATTCGTCTGTTAGCTTATTCATTTCTATTTTATTCACATCGTAAGCCTGCATTAAATTTGTATGCCTAAAAACCTGAGGTGTCTGAGCCTGCCATAGTTCTGATCTATCAACTGTTTGATTGATTCGTACTCCGTCTGAAGAAGCCTTCAAAGTATCTGAACATGGGGTTGCAAAGATAGCACCAGAATTTTCCGACGAACAAAATTGAGTGAGAAATTCTTCAACCTCTTCATTCAACACACAAGGCCTAGCAGCGTCATGAATTAAAACATTCTCAATGTGTCCCTTTTCTGTCAAGTAGTCAAAACCTATCTTGACGGACTCAGCTCTATTCAAACCTCCCTCAACAAGATTTACTCTATCGTCTTGGGTTAACTTATTACAATAAGGGTCCTCCTTAGAGACCATAATCACTACTTTCTTACATTGATCAAAACTCAAGAATAATTCTAATGAATAATCCAAGACGAATTGTCCATTAATTTTATGATATTGCTTAGGTTTATCGTTCTCAAAGCGCAAACCTAAGCCTGCGCTTGGTAAAATTACTACAAATGGATCAATCAATTTTTATTTTCTAAATTTTGTTCGTCAACTTCGTTTTTAAAGACATAAAACTTTTCACCTGGCTTTATCATTCCGAGCTCATACCTGGCAGCACCTTCTAAGGCCTCTCTTCCAGAACTTAGCTTGTCTCTCTCTTCAGCTAAAATTTGATTATTATTTTTTAATTCAACCATTTCATCTTCTATAGCTGCGATACTCTTATTTAACTCAGATAAATCATGATTGTTATGTTCACCAAACCAATATTGGTTTTGGGTTAAAGCAATTACTAGAAATAAAAAAATAAGGCTAAAGCTGTATATAGGTTGAATTTTAAAAATTAAAAAAACTCTTTTAATTATCCTAAACATAACTCAGTTTCAGCCTCTATCATTAAAAGACGGTTATATTTTGCAACTCTATCAGATCTCGAAGGAGCTCCAGTTTTAATTTGTCCCGAACCTACGCCGACTGCTAGATCCGCTATAAAAGTATCCTCAGTCTCTCCTGATCTATGAGAGATAACAGTTTGGAAATTATTTTTGGTTGAAGTCTTGATAGCATCAAAAGTCTCCAGAAGAGTACCTATTTGATTTACTTTAACCAAAACAGCGTTTGCAGCATGAGTCTCAACACCTTTGGTGATTCTTTCAGGGTTTGTTACAAATAAATCATCCCCAACTAGCTGAACATCAGTTCCGATAGATTCGGTTAGTTGTTCCCAACCTTCCCAGTCATCCTCATCCAATCCATCTTCTACAGAAGTAATAGGATATTTTAAACACAGTTCCTTTATATAATTAATCATTTCAATTGTTGTGAACGACTTTTTCATTCCTTCTAAGTGATAAGAGGAATTGGAATAGAACTCAGTCGCTGCTATGTCTAGACACAAAGAAATCTGATCGCCTGGTTTGTAACCTGATTTCTCTATAGCAATCATAATTAAATCTAAAGCTTCTTCAGGTGATTTCAGATTAGGAGCAAATCCTCCTTCATCACCAACCGAAGTGCTTAATCCTTTAGATTTTAAGATACCTTTTAGAGTTTGGAAGACCTCAATTCCTGCCCTTAAAGATTCAGCGAACGAACTAAATCCTTTTGGTTGAATCATAAACTCTTGAAAATCTATAGGATTGTCTGCATGAGCTCCACCATTGAGAATATTCATCATTGGAAGCGGTAAATTCTTTATGACCTTCTCGTTACTAAATTCTGAGTATTTTTCATTTAAAAAACTGTATAAAGGTATCTTTCTTGAATTAGCAGCAGCTTTAGCAGATGCCATCGATACAGCTAATATAGAGTTTGCTCCTAGATTACTTTTATTGGCAGTATCATCAAAATCGATCATCAACTGATCATTTATAATTAGATCATCTGGATTTTTTCCCTTTAACAAGGAATCTATTTCAGTCTGAATGGAACCTACAGCGTCAAGAACTCCCTTGCCAGAGTATCTTGTCTTATCTCCATCTCTTTTCTCAATTGCTTCGTGTTGACCCGTCGATGCTCCTGATGGAACAAAAGCTGTCCCAGAAGAACCATCTTCAAGGCTAACTGTTGCAGCCACAGTAGGGTTACCCCTGGAATCTATAATCTCAAATCCCTTTATTGATTTTATTTTCATAAATTTTATACGATTAAAACGATTTAATTAGCTCGTCTAAACTCTTGATTTCTTGAAGAAAATCATCAAGTAGATCTAGTTTAAGTGCACAAGGACCATCACATAATGCTTTATGAGGATCGGGATGAGTTTCTAAAAATAGCCCTGCCAAGCCAACAGACATTCCTGAACGAGCTAGTTCAAATACACTCGCACTTCTTCCATCTGCCTTGTCCCCTAAACCTCCAGGCCTCTGCAATGAATGAGTGACATCAAAGATGATAGGTAATTTTGTTTTTTTTAGTTCTACCATTCCCAACATATCAACAACTAAATTATGGTAACCGAAAGAAGTTCCTCTCTCACAAATCATAATATCTTCATTGTTAAAATGCTTACATTTTTGAATTATATTATTCATATCAGACGGAGCAAGGAACTGTCCTTTTTTAATATTGATAGGAATAGATGTAGAACAAGCTGCTTCGATTAAATCTGTCTGTCTACTAAGAAATGCAGGTATTTGCATAACATCAAGAACCTCTGCGGCTAGTTCTGCTTCATGAGCCGTATGAATATCTGATATTACCGGAACATCATAATCTTGTTTTAAATCAGATAAAATCTGAAGCCCTCTCACAACACCAGGGCCCCTAAACGAGTCAACGGATGATCTGTTAGCTTTATCGTAAGAAGCTTTAAATATATATGGGATTCCAAGTTTTTTGGTAGAGGAAATACATTTAGAAATTACTTCTTCAATAGTTTTTTCGTCCTCTAAAACATTGAGTCCTGCAATAAAAACAAATGGTTGATCATTACCAATTGATATTTCATTAACTTTGATCTTTTTCACTTCTTAATCTTACTTCTAACTTTTGCCGCTTTAATAAATCCTGAAAATAATGGGTGCCCTCTTCTTGGATTAGAAGTAAATTCTGGATGAAATTGGCAACCAACAAACCAAGGATGTGTTTCAAGCTCAATTACCTCTACCAACATTTTGTCTTTAGATTTTCCAACAATTTTTAAACCTTTTGAGATTAATTTATCAATAAGATTATTATTGACTTCATATCTATGTCTATGCCTTTCCTCTATCTTTTCTTTTTTATAAAGACTCTTCACTAAAGAGTTCTTCTCTAGAACACATTCTTGTGCTCCCAGCCTCATTGTACCGCCTAAATCAGAATTGGAGTCTCTTCTTTCAACTGTACCCTCATTACCTAGCCACTCGCTTATAAGACCCACCACTGGGTAATTACTAGCGGGATCAAATTCAGTGCTATTTGCATTTTTTAATCTAGCAACGTTCCTAGCAAACTCAATTACCGCTATCTGCATCCCAAGACAAATTCCTAAAAATGGAATTTTCTTATTTCTTGCATACTTCACTGCGGTTATCATGCCCTCTATACCTCTCTCACCAAAACCTCCTGGAACTAATATTGCATCGGAGTTCTTCAAAAGTTTATTAACATTCTTAGCATCTAATTTCTCAGAGTCTACATAATCAATTTGAACTTTCAGATTATTCTTAAGTCCGCCATGCCTAAGAGCCTCATTTAAAGATTTATAAGCATCTGCCAATTCAGTATATTTTCCTACCATTGAGATTATCACCGTGTCACTTGGTTCTAGATCTTCTTTAATTACTCTTTTCCAATCATTTAAATTAGGTCTCTTCTTGCAAGTCAGATTTAATTTTTCTATTACTATTTGATCCACTTTCTGTTGATTTAACTCGATGGGTATTTTGTAAATGGAATCAACATCTCTCATCGAGATAACTGAACTCCTATCAACGTTTGTAAATAGAGCAATTTTTCTTCTCTCTTCTTCTTCCATGGAGACATCAGATCTGCAAACTAAAATATCCGGTTGTAATCCATGAGACAGCATCTCTTTAACAGATCTTTGAGTAGGCTTAGTTTTAGTTTCTCCGGCAGACTTTAGATAAGGTAAAAGCGTTAAATGCATGAAAAGAGTCTGATGCATTTCTAGATCTAGTTTCATTTGCCTTATTGCTTCAAGAAAAGGCTGTGACTCAATATCGCCAACAGTTCCTCCAATCTCTACAATAGCTACATCGGCATTACTCGCTCCTTTGATAATCCTTTGTTTAATTTCATCCGTAATATGAGGAATAACTTGTACCGTCCCTCCAAGATAGTCGCCTCTTCTCTCCTTTCTCAAGACTTCTTCATAGACTTGTCCAGTTGTGAAGTTATTTGATTTAGACATTTTAGAAGTGAGGAATCTTTCATAATGACCCAAGTCAAGATCAGTCTCAGAACCGTCTTCAGTAACAAATACCTCTCCATGCTGAAAAGGACTCATAGTGCCTGGGTCTAGGTTTATATAGGGATCAAGTTTAAGAATTGTGACTGAAAGGCCTCTGCTTTCTAGAAGTGCGCCAAGTGATGCTGAGGCTATGCCTTTACCCAATGAAGAGACGACTCCACCAGTTACGAATATAAATCTTGTTTGTTTTTTTCCCATCAAAAGATCATGAGAAGGTGTTTAAAAATTGTCTTCTCTACGATGGGATTACAGGTTAACAAAAACCAGTGAAAGGAACAACAAAATTAAAAATTAAGCAGATAGATCTATAGGTTTTTCCAACTCTGCCCATGAAATATCATCAGATGTATGTGACTCAAACTCTAAAACGCCTAATTGATCATATAGAGGTCTTACCTTATCAGTAAGTAGTCCTATTCTGGAAAGGTTAGGTACTACTCTAGAGAAAAGTAATCTTTGGAATTCTAAAGAAAATCCAGCATCATTAGAAAACTCTCTTGCTTCATCTTCATTCCATCCAAACCTCCTAAAAACATCAGTAGGAAATAATCTTTCTTTGCTTATCACACAAGCTTCATAAGCAAACATAGCTCTATCTTCCCTTTCTTCTTCAGTTAAATTTTCTATGAAGTCTTCAAGATAATTAACACCAAAAGTCACATGTCTTGCTTCATCCCTAATAATTAAATGAAGAATATCCCTTAAAACAGGATCGGGTGTGACAGCTTTTGCAGTATTAAAAGCTGCCAGAGCTAAGCCTTCAATAATAATTTGCATTCCTATTAACTTTAAATCCCATCTTTCATCAGTCAAAATTTTATCCAAGAGACTCTTCAATCCTGAACCTACTGGGTACATAAGCTTTGATCGATTTTGTATGTATTTAGTAAAAGCTTCAACATGTCTAGCCTCATCAAAAGCTTGAGAAGCTGCATAAAGTTTTGCTTGATAAGTTGGTGCACAAGAAACCAACTGAGAAGCAACAAGAAGTGCTCCTTGTTCTCCATGAAGAAATTGACTAAATTGACTTGCACCTCTATGTCTTAAAAACTCTCTTTTCTTTTCATCACTTAGCTTCTTATAGGGAGGGTACTCATCCCAGAACATTACAGGTATTTCTTCCGAAACAACTAAAGGCCTATCCCAATCGATATCCATAGAGACGTTCCAATTAAGTTTCTTTCCCAGCTCATAAAGCTTTGCGATTCTATTATCTTGTACTGAATAATCCCAGTTAAAAGTTCCTGTAAGAGATGTTTTAAAAATCTCTGCTATATCTTCTACTTCTTTTGGGCTTAATTCTGGCTCCACCTCTGCATAATCTCTTATTTTTCTTGGTGTTTCTTCGGTATATTGAATCTTCATATGGTTTTTATCAGTTTATCTAGCGAACAAAGAGTAATTTAACAATTAATAGTCTGCATGAGAAGATAAGAATATGTCGGGGTTATGACAAAAAAAATTTAAGTATCTTCATTTTCATCAAAATATTGAGGAGGATATCTATCACTCTTGGCAAGATTTTGAAAAGTTGCTGTATTCTCTACGAAAGCTACAGGAACAGCTTTTGTGGGACCGTTCCTCTGTTTAGCAATATTAACTTCTGCCTTTCCCTTACTTTCTAAGTCTGTAGGATCATAGTAGGAATGCCTATATAAAAAAGCAATTACATCTGCGTCTTGTTCGATAGCCCCTGAATCTCTCAAATCAGCCAGGATAGGCCTTTTATTTGGTCTAGTTTCAACAGCCCTATTAAGCTGAGACAAAGCTATGACAGGAACGTTAAGTTCTTTGGCGAGTGCTTTTAAAGACCTACTTATTTCACTTATCTCAGAAACTCTATTATCTCCCCTTCCGGGTATTTGCATTAACTGTAGATAGTCAATAACTATCATTGCTAAATCTTTATTTTCCCGTTTTACCCTTCTCGCCCTTGCCCTAATTTCTGAAGGTGATAGTGCAGGAGTATCATCTAGTAAAATATGCTTTTGACTAAGCACGGATAAAGCCTTGTCTATACCTGCCCAGTCATGCTCTTCTAGCTGTCCTCTCATCAACCTTTGAAGGTCAATATTAGAGATACTTGAAATAAATCTTCTTACTACTTGCTCAGATGACATTTCCATACTGAATAGCAACACAGTTTGATCAGTTTGGCGTGCAACATTTTCGGCTATATTGAAAGCAAATGCAGTCTTACCCATTGATGGTCTACCTGCGATAATAATTAGGTCTGATTTTTGAAAGCCTAATGTGACCTCATCGATTTCGGTAAAGCCTGTACTTACACCAACAAGAGAACTGCCGCTTTCAGATGATTCTTGAATGTCAGCATAAACAGGTCCAAGCAATTCTTTTACTTCTCTTGGTCCTACAGATCGGTTGAGGTCATCTCTCAGGCTAAGAATTTTTTCTTCAGCTTCATCGATAATCCTATCACTGCCTGAAGCATCTGACTCTTTGGCAACTTTAGAAATATTATCTGCTGCTATGATTAGCCTTCTTAGATTAGATCTTTGCTTGATGATATCAGCATAACTTTGGATATTAGCTACACTTGGAGTCTCTTTAGCTAGTAAGGCCAAATAATCCTTTCCACCAGAATTAATAAGTTTTGGAAGATCTCCGTTGCCTTCAATTGCTTCTTGAACTGTAATTACATCTACGGGCTTTCCTGCATCTTGAAGGGCATTGATAGTTCTATAGATTAACCGATGTTCTTCTTTATGAAAGTCATCTTCTTTAACAAGATCTGAAACAATATCCCATGTTTCGTTTTTGAGCATGATTCCACCAAGTACGGCTTTCTCAGCTTCTGTTGAGTAGGGTAATTCTCGATTTGATAAAGTATCTAATGCCATAACCTGTTTCTTAGGGGGAACCAATTCTCCCATTTGGACAAGTTTATGACAAGTTACTTTTTAATTATCTTCCAATGCCGTAATCTGAACTAAGACAGACTGTATAACCTCTGGATGCAATTCAATATCCAGTCTATATTCGCCTAATTCTTTTAAAGCTCCCTCTGGCAATCTGACAGCACTCTTTTCAATTTCAAAACCTTTTTCCGTAAGAGCATCGGCAATTTCTCTGGTGCCTATTGAACCGTATAGAGTGCCTTCCTCAGAAACAGAAGCTGAAATTTCAATTGATAGACCTTGCATTGCTTCAGATTGTTTTGTAGCAGTACCTTTTCTATCTGCCTCAGCCGTCATGAGAGCTTCTTTTCTCTTCTCATACTCAGCTTTATTTTCATCATCAGCTCTAACAGCCTTTCCTGTAGGTATAAGGAAATTTCTACCGTAACCTGATTTAACATTAACTAGATCACCAGGATCTCCTAATTGTGCAACCTTCTCTAAAAGTATTAATTCCATAGCTTAATTATAGTGTGAGTCTGTATAAGGTATAAGTGCAAGATGTCTCGCTCTCTTTACAGCCTTGTTGAGTTGTCTTTGATATTTTGCTGAAGTTCCAGTCATTCTTGCAGGGATTATTTTTCCTGTCTCAGTAATATACTCTTTAAGTAATTTGATATCTTTAAAGTCTACTTCTTCTATGCCTAGAGAAGAGAACTTACAATACTTAGGACGGTTATCGTAATCACCCTTCCTTTTAAAATTCTTCTTTTGTTTTTTAGCCATTATTCACTCTCCTTTTTTTCTTCATTAGAAGCAACTTCAGGTTTCTCTTCAGGTTTCTCTTCAGGTTTCTCTATTTTGCTTGATGAGGCAGCTTGTGCACCTCTGTCAACATTTTTGCTAACTTGCTCTCTAGCTTCTTGATAAGAATCTTTATCATTGTCTTCTTTTGTTTGTAGCAGAAGAGCTGAAGTATCAGTATGTGCTTTTTTAGCAATTAAGATTAAATTACGAATTATAGAATCATTAAATTTAAAAGAATTCTTAATTTCGTCTATGGTTTCTTGATTACATTCAATGTTGAGAAGACCATAACTAGCCTTGAACTGATCTTGGATAGGATACGCTAGCTTCCTATTACCAATATTCTCTGAGCGATGAACATTTCCACCAGACTCTTTAACTAGCTTATCTAATCTTGAAATTATGGGAGAAGTTTGATCGGATTGATCGGGGTGTACTAAAAATACTATTTCGTAGTTTCTCATTGTTTGCCTCGTGGTTTAAAGCTCTCATGTTAATCATGTAGAGCAAGGTGAGGCGCATTTTATTTACATCTAGAGCTATTTGCAAGATAAAAGAAGGACTTTAATCACAACATCGCTGAAGCTTAGGCCTTCATAAGAAGCCGCCTTAGGCAATAAACTAGTTTCCGTTAAGCCCGGAATAGTATTTACCTCGATTATCTGAAAATTTCCTTCTTTATCTTCAATAAAATCTACCCTTCCCCAATGACTACAACCTAATGAAGAGAAAGCATGCCAAGCGTAGTCTTTTATTTCTTGTAATTTTTGAACAGATAAGTCTGCCATTGCATATTCTGTTCCTGAAGCAGCATATTTTGAATTGAAATCATAGAATTCTCCAGCTGGCTGAATGTGAATAGGATGAAAGATTTCATTACCTAGGATCGCAACCGTTAATTCTCTGCCTTCTACAAAAGCCTCAACCACAATAGAAGAATCATACTTGACTGCTTCTCTCATAGCCTCTTCTAGGCTACCTTGTCCAGGTCTAACGATAGTAATGCCAAAGCTTGAACCTTCGTTTGCTGGCTTAACAACAAACGTCTTATCAAGAGCAGTTATGTCTTCTTCCCCAGATAAATGAGGGGTTAGTTTCATTTTAGAATTACCAGCATTTACTATTTCTACGAAATCAGGAGTGGGTAAAAGTAACTCTCTCCAAATTTTTTTTGCTTCAGTTTTATTCAAGGATATTTGACAAGACAATGCATCGCTTCCGGTAAATTTTATGCCCTTTGATTGAAGAACATCTTGAATAAATCCATCTTCTCCACCTCTTCCATGAAGCGCTATGAAGGCTACATCATATTCTTCAGAAATATTATTTGCATCTTCCTCTGAGATTAAATCTATATGTGTATGCAAAATATCATTTTCTTGCAATGCCTTTGAAACAGCAATACCAGATTTTAGAGATATATCTCTTTCTGCAGACCATCCACCCGAGAGGACTAATATTTTTTTTTGCTTTAAGGTTGCAATTGAATCCATCTAAAAATGTTCCCTTTCAAATTGCTTGCTGATAGAAGATATGTCTCCCGCTCCCTGAAAAATAAACACTGTATTTATGTCAGGTGAATCAGTGATTCTCTTTAAAACAAGATCTTTATTCTCAACTAGCTCAACATTAGAAAAACCTGAATCTTCTAAAGATTTCTTGATATTTGAACTATCTATTCCTTTTATGGGCTTTTCTCCAGCGGGATAAACGTCCAAAAGTATCAAATTATCGACATCCTTTAAAACCTGAATAAATTCATTAAATAAATCCTTTGTTCTGGTATATCTATGTGGCTGAAAAACCATAGTTAAATTATGTTCGGGATAAGAATTTTTTATTGCTTCGATTGTTCTTTGTATCTCTGTAGGATGATGTCCATAGTCATCTATATAGACTTTGGAAGATTTCTCATTAACCTGCTCTCCTAATATTTGCATGCGCCTATCAATGCCCATGAAGCCCTCAAGAGACTCCTTTATGACTTTGAGAGGAATATTCTCTAGTAAGCATAAAACGATTGCTGCTGCTGCGTTAAGAGCGTTATGTTGACCCAGCATATTGAGGGTGATGTCTATTGAGTTAAGGTTGGAAGTAATCTTAAAAGTAGATCTCCTGCCATCAGACTCGTACTCTGAGAGCACATAATCATTCTTAGGGTCAAAGCCATAACTTATGTGTGACCTTTGAAAGCTTGTTTTGAGTTCACTTATAATGGGATCATCTCCACACACTATAGAAATTCCATTAAAAGGAAGTTTTTTTATAAATTCTAAAAAAGCATTTTTTAGATTATCAAAATTATCTTCGTAATTAATTAAGTGATCAGGTTCGATGTTTGTAATTACAGAAATTGAGGGTTGAAGCAGAAGAAAGGATTTATCACTTTCATCAGCCTCAGCAATTAAGTACTCTCCTTTGCCCAGTTGTGCGTTGGAATTGAAACTATTAATGATACCTCCATTTATAAATGTTGGATCCAATTGGGCGTGGCTCATAATAGAGGCTATCAAGCTAGTTGTGGTTGTCTTGCCATGCGTACCTGCGACGGCAATACCTCTTTTATTATTCATTAAACTGGAGAGCATTTCTGCTCTAGCCAAAACAGGTATCAATCGTCTTTTGGCTTCAAGAATCTCCGGATTATCATCGAGTATAGCTGTAGATCTTACGACCATCTCAACTCCATCTAGATTTTCCGATTTATGATCGTAATAGACATTAATACCCAGATTCTCAAGGCGAATGGTATTAGATGAATTTGAATTGTCAGAACCAGAAACTAGATAACCTAAATTATTCAACACCTCGGCAATGCCGCTCATACCGCTGCCGCCAATACCAATGAAATGGATATTTTTTAATTTAAAACTTGAGGGATTCATTAATACAATTAAATATTCTTTCTGAAGTGGAACTTGGGAAAACCTTTCCCGCTGCTCGTTTCATTGAGTTTCTTTTATTATCATCTTTTTCGAGATCAATTAGAAGTTCGTATAGGATTTCAGCATTAGAAATATCAGATTCGATCATCTGAGCAGCTCCTCTATCAGCAAGAAATTTAGCATTAAAAAACTGATGATTATCGGCAGACCAGGGAAGCGGAAGTAAAATACATGCTTTTTGTGCTGAGCAGATCTCCGTAACACTCATCGCCCCAGAACGAGAAATAATAATATCGGACTCTCTATATGCTGTAGCAATATCTTCAATAAATTCTTTAATGACAAACTTTACTCCAGATTTTATATAAGCTTCTTTGAGTTTGGTTGTATTAAGTTGCCCCACTTGATGTGTAAGAATCCAATGTGAGAGATTTCTTTTATCATGTATGGCTTGAATTAAAATATCATTAATTTGCTGTGACCCTTGACTGCCACCAAGAATCAAAATTCTAAACTTATCGTCTTTTATCTTATCTAATTCTGCGATTCTAGAAATTTCATCTCTTATAGGATTGCCTACATTAATCACTTTTTGGGTCGCTTGTTTAAAAGTCCCAGGAAAAGCTTCAAAAGTTCTTTTTGATATCCTGTGTAATATCCTATTAGAAATACCCGGTATGCTATTTTGTTCATGAATGTATAAAGGACATAAAAAAATAGTTGCCAAGCCTGGAGCCAGAGACAGATATCCTCCAGTTGATATTGCCAAATCAGGTTTTATCCTAATAATTAAGACAATACTCTTTAGAATTGAGATTGATAAAGTAAAAATCGCACCTATCTTTTCAATAAAATTTTTTCCTAAGAAACCCTTTGCTTGAATAGGGAAGAAATGAAAGCCTTCCTCTAAGGCTATTCTCTCCTCTAGACTATCTAATTTTCCAATCCAAGAAATATCATTTCCGTGTTCTTCAAATTTCTTAGCGATAGTGAGTGCTGGAAAGACATGTCCTCCTGTACCTCCAGCAATCATGAGTATTTTCATCAGAATTCGGCTCTATGTTTTATTATCGTTATGGGCATTGAATTTTTATTTTCATAGTCTACCCTTAAAATTAATCCGATCATTAAACAAACCATTATTAAGTTTGTACCTCCATAACTTATTAATGGCAAGGTTAAACCTTTAGTTGGAAGCAGGCCACAAGCGACTCCTACATTGATAAAGGTGTGCATTCCAAGAAGTAGCGCAACTCCATATGAAAAATAAAAACCAAAAAAATTCTTTCTAAGGAGAGATTCTCTACCGATATAAAATATTCTAAATGATAAAGCAAAAAGCAAAGCAACTATCATTAGACCACCTAAAATTCCTGTCTCCTCGACAATCACTGAAAAGATAAAGTCAGTATGTGCATCGGGTAAATAACCCATTTTCATAAGGCTTTGACCTAGCCCAACACCAAACCAGTCTCCTCTTCCAATAGACATTAAGGATAGGGTCAATTGATATCCACTGCTCCAAGGATTACTCCACGGATCCATAAATGAAATAATCCTCTCCCATCGCCAGGGTACAAGAGCAATCATTAGGAATATTCCTATACATCCAAGAAGAGCAACCACCATAAATTGTTTTAACTTTACTCCAGCAACAAATAAAACCCCAAGGACAGCGATAAATATAACAGCAGATGAGCCTAAATCAGGTTGTATCAAAATTACTGAAATTACACTGATAATAATTAATGCAGGTCTAAAAAAACCCATCCAATGTGATTGAATTTGTTTGATACGTCTTACAGAATAACAGGACACATAAAGTATACTTAGAAACTTCATTACCTCTGAAGGCTGCAAGCCAAAGCCAGCAATTCTTACCCATCTATTAGCCCCATTGACCTCTACGCCTATTCCCGGAACAAAAACTAAAAGTAGTAACAAAAATCCTAAGGTTAAAAGCAATCTATCGTAAGTTAACCAAAAATTTAATGGGATTAAAAAAAATATTAGCAATCCGATAATACCCAAAATAAAATGAATTAATTGTCTGTTAAATAGTGCCGAAGGATTTCCATATATTAAATCTGAGAAATGCACAGCTGCAGAAGCTAAAATTAAAAGACCACAGAAGCTAAGCGTTAAGAATAAAAAAATTAATATGAAATCTAGCTTGAGGTAGTCAAAATTGTGAAAAAAATTTAATCTGTCCATCTACAGATCATTCACAAGTTGCTTAAACCTGTCTCCTCTTTCCCGATAATCACTGAACATATCTAAACTTGAGCATGCAGGTGAAAGCAAAACATAATCACCTTCTTTTGCCATTGATACTGTAATTCTAAATGCTGACTCTAAGTCTAGTACACTCAACGACTCCGAGTGTTTATTCATTGAATTAAAAATCGTTGCTTTGTCTTTTCCGTAAATAAGTATTTTTCTTACATTACTTAACTCAGATAAATCTGCAGAAAGAATATCCTGCCCTTTTAGGTCTCCTCCACATATCAGATAAATATTTCCGTCTTGACTATATTGATTAGCTGAACTTACTGCCTTTATCATTGCATCAATATTTGTAGCTTTTGAGTCATTAATATAGCTAACGCCTTCACATTGCTTAATAAACTCAAATCTATGCGGTAATTTTCTAAAGCTCTTAAGGCTCTTTAGGATACCTTCATAGAGATTTTTATTATTTTTAATGCCCTTATAATGCTTTGAATATGTATTTAAGACCTCAATGCTAGCTCTTAAATTTTGTTTATCGTGTAGAGGCCAATCTAATAGAGTAGAAGACTCTAAAAAACCTTTTGGTAACTCATGATTATGATAATTCTTGTAATCCTTATCTAAAGAATTTCTATTATTAAAAGAAATATTAAAAGCAGAATGCTTCAAGACCTTTTCTTTTATTGCCTTGTACTCTTTAAAAGTTCCATGCCTATCTAAATGGTCTTGTTCTATGTTTAAAAGTAAGCCTATTTCAAATTCAATTTGATTTAATAATTCGAGTTGAAAACTCGAAACTTCAATAATAGAGACATCGACCTCTTTTCCTAAATAATCAAGTACAGGTTCTCCTATATTGCCTAAAGCAGCTATCTTTAAATTGGGATAAAAAAACTCAAATAAGTGCTTGATTAATAGGCAAGTAGAAGTCTTACCATTTGTTCCTGTAACTAATATCTTTGTACTTTTATGAGTTACCAGAAATTCTTGTATATCTGATGAAACTTCTAATTTATTTTTTCTTGCATGACCGAAAATTACATGATCACTTGGTACTCCAGGACTTGGATAAATCTTTGAGACCTGTGAAAAAAGCTCATTGTCCAGTTTCGGATTAATAACGACTTTAGGAATCTCTTGGATAATTCTTTTTAGATTAGGATTATCTTTCCAGTCTTCTATCAAAAATATTTTTTCGTAAGATTTAGATAAATAATCTATTAGTGAAGAGCCTGTTGCACCAAGGCCAATGACTAATGGAAATTTCTCTTCCACCCTTTCTATCTAAGCCTAAGAAGAGCTAACCCAAGCAAAACCAACATAAATGTAATAATCCAAAACCTGACAATTACTCGGGGTTCGGGCCAGCCTTTTAACTCATAGTGATGATGCAAAGGAGCCATATTAAATACTCTTTTACCTGTCATCTTAAATGAAGCTACTTGAACAATAACTGATAATGCTTCGATTACAAATAACCCGCCCATTACCAGTAATACATATTCGTGTCTTATGATCACAGTCACAATACCTAAAGCAGCTCCTAGAGACAGAGAACCTACATCACCCATAAAAACTTGGGCAGGATATGTATTGAACCAAAGAAAACCTATTCCTGCACCTACCAAAGCACCACAAAATACTATCATCTCACCTGTACCAGGCAAATAAGGTATATTTAGAAAATCTGAATAAATAATATTTCCTGCCAGATAACCGATTATGCCTAGTCCTGCAGCTACCATTACACAAGGTAAAATGGCAAGTCCATCCAATCCATCGGTTAAATTAACAGCATTGCTAGTTCCTATGACTACAAAGTAGGAAAGTGCTATGAAACCTAACCCCAAAGGAATAGAAACATCTTTAAAAAATGGAACTATCAAACTGGTTTCAGCTATATTTTCTTGGCTTATATAAAGGTAAGAGCATGCAATGAGAGCAATAATAGACTGCCAAAAAATTTTATTAGAAGCGGATAGTCCATCGCTAGATTTATATTTTATCTTTAAACGATCATCTGCCCAGCCCAGAATACCGAAGGACATTGCCGTTAGAAACGCTACCCATAAATATCTATTTTCTAAGTCTCCCCATAAAATTACGCTTAGGAATATAGAACTAAGTATTAGTGTACCCCCCATAGTTGGCGTTCCTTGTTTAGAAAGATGAGTTTCAGGACCCTCTTCTCTTACGACCTGCCCAACCTGTATATCTTTCATTTTATTTATAAACCTTGGACCCAAGATTAATGAAAAAATTAACGAGGTTAATGTTGCTAATATTGCCCTAGTAGAAAGAAACTCAACGACACGAAAAGGGCCAAAAAACTCGGAAAGATATTCAAATAATGGTAGTAGCATTTAATTTTTTAGTTTATCGGCAATAAGGTCCATTCTTGTTGATCTTGAGCCTTTCACTAATAATATAGTGTTCTGGTCTAATACTGAAACTAAGTACTCATATATCTCGTCATGATTATCAAAAATTATTAAAGAATCCGTTTTATCTAAATCAATGGATGACCATGTATCACCCAAGAGAAGGGTTTTGTCTGTTTTATCTTTAGCATAATGATACATTTCTTTATGAATCTCAGCCGACTCTTCTCCTAATTCTTTCATTTCTCCAAGTACACAAATTTTCTTTCCTTTCATTTCTTCTAACGAATCTAGAGCATTCTTCAACGAAGCAGGATTAGAATTGTAAGAATCATCTATTAAAATTGAACCAGATTTTAATTTAAATATCGACAACCTTCTTTGAGGAAGATCTACAGCTACAAGGTTCTCTTTGATTTGAGATAATCCAATACCACAATGAAAAGCCACTCCAAAAGATAGGGCGGCATTCAGCGCATTATGAAATCCAATGCCATTTATGAGTAGCTCTTCTTTTGAGCCATCAAAATATAAATTAAAACTGGTAAGATTATTCTCTAAATCTGACTTTATTCCCGATATCCTAAAATCAGATTCTTTGTCAAAACCAAATGACAAGACTTCTTTTGCATTAGTTCTGTGTTTCCAGGATTGATAAAAATTTGAGTCTTTTGGTAAAAAAGCAATTCCATTATTTGTTTGGAAATCTAAAATATTTCCTTTCTCTACAGCAATAGAATTTGTATCCGAAAGACCATCTAAATGACCCATTGATACATTAGTTATAGCAGCAATATCTGGATTTACTTGCCTAGTTAATATTTCTATTTCACCAGGTTCGCTAGTTCCCATTTCAATCACAGAATATTGAAAATTATTTTGCAAGGTAAGCAAGGAAAAAGGGACGCCTATCTGATTATTCATGTTCCCCAATGTTCTATGGCAGTTGTTATCTTTATTCAGAAGACTAAAGATAATTTGTTTAGTACTTGTTTTGCCATTTGTGCCAGTGATCCCAATTACCTTACCTCTAAATTCATTTCTGTTATAAGCAGCAACACTACTCATAAAGTCAAAGGTATCATCGACAAGAATTTGCGGAAAATCTATATGGGTTGATTGACTTACAACAGCAGCTGAAGCACCTTTCTGTTTTGCTTCTGTTAAGAATTCATGGCCATCAAAATTTTTACCTAACAAAGAAATATATAATTCACCAGGACTGATGGTTCTGGAATCTATACTAAAACCTTCAAAGTTAACGGACTTTCCAATGAGCCTACCTTTAGAGATTTGAGCTAGTTGGTTTAAATCCATAACTTATTTCATTTTCAAGAATTCAGATACTATATCTTCATCATTAAACTCAAGGAGTTCATTTCCGATATTTTGGTGAGATTCGTGTCCTTTTCCTGCAATTAATAATACATCTTTGTTTGAACTTTTCTTAAATTCAGTAAGAATCTTCTCTATTGCCTCTCTTCTGTCAGGAAATATTAAAATATTTTCTGACGATTCTGTCCCTGAAAGAATATCACTAATGATCACTTTTTCATCTTCCCTTCTAGGATTGTCATTAGTCAATACAACCACATCGGCATATTGTTCAGCCACACTACCCATCAAAGGTCTTTTTTGCTTATCACGATCCCCTCCACATCCAAATAAACACCAAATCATACCTTCATGACTTCTTCGGATTTCTTTTAATGCACCTTCAAGTGCGTCAGGAGTGTGGGCATAGTCAATATAGATTGGATTCTTTTCATGAAAGATCCTCTCTAATCTGCCTTTGGGTAGCAGTATGTCTTTAGTGATACTTGAAATTTCTCTAAGAGATCTCCCTTCTAAGACAAGAACGGCAATAGAGCAAATAATATTTGAAGCAAGATATCTAGAGATTGTGCTTAGATCGAAATTAATGTTATCTTCAAAAGCTTTAAGGTTTACATTGAGACCTCCTTTAG
>Ga0213861_10000051_pt1 | contig 76525 bp, 64 predicted proteins | sample PICome_4_FD_160110 | JGI IMG/M metagenome (GOLD analysis project Ga0213861, IMG submission 160110) | Coastal seawater microbial communities near Pivers Island, North Carolina, United States - PICO131 | ecosystem: Environmental > Aquatic > Marine > Coastal | place: USA: North Carolina... | reverse complement strand
TTTTTGATAATTTTATTGTCATAAAACAAAATATCAACGTCCAAAGTCCGAGATTGGTAATGGGTTGATTTGTTACGAATTCGCCCATTGTTTTCTTCAATTCGAACGCACTGTTTCAACAAATCTAGGGGTAATAAATGTGTTTCAATGGAAACACAGGTATTGAGAAAAGGCGGTGCGTTAAACCCCCAGGAAGCTGTTTCGTATACCGAAGCAATTGAGAGGATAGTTCCTGTTTTTTCTTCGATTTCCATCAACGCATTTTGAAGGTAGGTCAGTCGATCTCCCTCGTTACTTCCCAAAGATAAAATGGCATTTACTCTTTTCATTTCTAAAAAGCAAAGTACGGAAAAGAAAATCTAAAAAACCTTATCTTTGAGGAAACCTTATTAGCATGAATTTTTTACGAAATGTGGCAGCAGCCATTCTGGGTACGTTTATCTCACTTGGACTCTTATTCTTTTTGTTTATTGCAATCATCGTTGCGAGCGCCTCTTCTGATGCTTTTTCTGGCGGAGGAATTCCTGCTACTATTCACTCAAACTCGGTTTTGGCGTTACAGCTTCAAAAGCCTATTGTTGATCATATTGCTTCAGAAAGTGAGCTGGAAGAAGTGCTTGGTTTAGAGCCGGCTGCCTTTGGATTGGATGCCTTAATTCGTTCCATTGAAGTTGCAGAAAATGATGATCGCATTGAGGGAATTAGCATACAATTTCCGTTTATATCTGCTGGATTTAGTCAAACTCAAGCGCTTCGAAGGGCTTTGGACAATTTTAAGAAAAGTGGGAAATTCGTTTTTGCTTACCACGAATATTACACACAAAAAGATTACTATCTGGCTTCCGTTGCTGACTCGTTGTTTCTTCATCCTCAGGGGGAAGTAGACTTTAAAGGGCTTGCATCTGAAGTATTGTATTTTAAGGATTTCGAAGAAAAATCGGGACTGTCAGTGGAAGTAATTCGCCATGGGAAATACAAAAGTGCTGTCGAGCCTTTTCTTCAAAATACAATGAGTAATGAAAACCGGACTCAAATCAAAGAACTGCTTTGGTCGTTGTGGGAAACTGTCACAACAGATATGGAGCAATCGGGCTTACTTGATAAACCATCTTTGAATAAAATCGCCACCCAGCTTGAAGGACGAAATTCAGAAAGAGCATTGGAATCGGGCTTGGTTCATCAACTCGTTGAACGCGATGAGTATGAAGCCGTTTTGAAAAATAAAGTGGGTATTGCTATGGACGACGATCTTCATCTGGTTTCCATTCAAGATTATCTTTCATCACTTCCCTCCTCCATCAATTTGAAAACAAAAAATAAGATTGCGGTTATTTATGCGCAAGGAGAAATTGTTTACGGAGAAGGAAATAAGGAAACCATTGGGCAAGAAATAATGATTGAGGCACTTGAAGAAATTCAGAATGACGACCGAATAAAGGGAGTAGTTCTTCGTATAAATTCGCCCGGAGGAAGTGCATTGGCGTCTGAGCTAATTTTACGAAAACTCGTAACCACCAAAAGCACCAAACCTTTGGTGGTTTCTTTAGGCGATGTAGCTGCTTCAGGAGGCTATTATATAGCTTGTATGGGCGATGAGATTATTGCTGAGTCGTCTACCATTACGGGCTCCATTGGCGTATTTGGCGCGCTTCCCAATGCTAGAGGACTTGCCAACAAATGGGGAATCAACGCCGAACAAGTTGCCACGCATCCAAACGCTGTGGGTTACAGTGTTTTTGAACCCTTGAGCGAATCGTTTCGGAAAGTAACAACGGAAAGTATTGAAAAAGTTTACAATACGTTTGTAAAACGAGTGGCTAAAGGAAGAGGATTGACTTATGAGCAGGTAAATAAAATCGCTCAAGGAAGAGTTTGGTCTGGATTGGATGCTAAAAAAATTGGTTTGGTGGACGATCTTGGAGGTCTTGACAAAGCATTGGAAAGAACTGCCTCATTAGCGAAAATATCAGAATACAACATAACCGTTTATCCCAAATACAAAGATGATTTTCAGGACATCCTTAAAGAACTCCAAAACGGTCCGTTTGGAAAAATACATCAAACTGGAATTCAGTCCGAATTGAAAAAAACCATCGGTCCATTGCTCCGTTCCATTGAACGTTTTTCAAATCAAGAAGGAATTCAGGCACGACTTCCTTTTGAATTGATTATCAAATAATGCGTATGAACAATAAAGACCGCCAGTTGGCGCAACAAATTTATCTGTATTTGGCCGCCTTATTCATCACTTCCTTGGTAGTGTCCAATTTGATTTTTCAAAAATTTTTCTACTGGTATCCTTTCGAGTGGGAAGTTTATGGATTTTCGTTGTTTGAGCTTTCGGTAGGTATTTTGCCGTATCCCATTACTTTTTTAATTACCGACTTGATTTCTGAAATTTACGGTCAAAAAAAAGCCAATCAAGTAGTTGTTGCAGGTATTTTTGCTTCTTTTTTTTCAATGGCCATTGTACTTATCGCCAATGAAGTTCCAGCTTTGGAAACATCGCCTGTTGATGACGAAGTATTTTCTCAGGTGTTTTCGCTGTCGCCCATCGCGGTTTTGGCGTCTATGTTGGCTTATTTGTTTGCGCAGTTTATTGATATCAGAATTTATCATTTTTGGAAACGCTACACAGACGGGAAAAAGCTTTGGTTACGAAACAATTTTTCCACCTTTTCATCCCAGTTTATCGATACTTTTACGGTAGTTTTACTACTTTCTTTGTTCGGCGTTTTGCCTTGGAGCATGTTTTGGGGACTGCTTTTGTCGGGTGTTGTTTTCAAAATACTCATTGCCCTATTTGACACCCCCCTGTTGTATCTTTTTGTTGGAATGTTTCGCAAACGATTTCAATTGAAAGCTGGCGAGGAAATTCAATTGTAAAAACAAAAAAAGAAATCAGCCCAATACACGTAAATCGGAAATCCACGGCTGTTGCTGATTTCATTAATTGAACAAGAATATTTTTCTAAAAAACTTTAAATTCGGTTCTTCTATTTTTAGCATGCTGAGCGGGAGAGCAAGGTTTTGAATCGTCACAATCGTTGAGCAACTTGGACTCTCCGTATCCAACAGCAATCAACCGGTCGGACTTAATGCCTTTTCCTATCAAATAATCAACAACACCCTTTGCACGTTTTTCAGAAAGTTGTTGATTGAATGCTTCGCCACCCTGAGAGTCTGTGTGTGAGCCAATTTCTATTACAGAAGAACTGTTTTTCATAAGAATTGATAAAATATGTTTATCAATCAGTCGTTTGGATTCATTTGTAAGGGCGGCACTTCCTGAGGCATAATGAATAGGAACAACACCTACTTGCTCGGGTAAGGTACATGGAACTTCACGCCAGGCGGTCATTCCTCCTTTTTTGACTAATACTTTTTTGACTACCTGAGCATATTCAGCAGGAACTTCTATTTCACGAGTGGTTTCGTCTTTTACCAAAACGCTTCGCTCTATTTTTTTCGTTTGTTGAGGAATCAACTCTTCGCGGGTTTTGGCGGGGGTTACTTCCACTTGTTTTGGGATCAGTTTGTAATTGCCAATCACTTTCATTGATTGTGTTGTGGTAGGGCTTTTTAAACGCTTTACTGGAATTGATCGAACCACAGCTGGGCTTTCCCGATAATGAAAAACACGACAGTCTGCAGGATTGATGGAAGGACAATTCGGATCGTCTTCTCCTGCTACCCAAGATCCTGATTTTGGAAATACCTCAACAGATTCTTCGGCTGTAGAAAATGAGGCGGGAACCACTCGCAATTGATGATACGGATCTTTGAGCCAAACCGTATCAACTACTGACTTGTAAACAGCTGGCTGATAAATAAATCGTTTGGATGCAGGGCGAATTATAACTTCATTAACTTCTGTTTTATACACTGCAGGGACAATTTCCAGAGTTTTATGAGCTGGACGGGTTAATACTTGAATCGTTTCTTCTTTGTATTCGTCTGGAACAATACATTTGGCATAACATTTTCCAGATTCAGGGTTTTCTGGAAGTTGGTCAAAATATTCTTGAGAAAAAAGCGATGCGCATAAGAAGAGTGCAAAAATCGAGTAGATTGATTTCATATTAATTAAGAATTAGGGTTAAACTTCAAGACAAACTTAGTAAAAAAAATAGAAAAAAAAGGGAGTTGATTGTAGGATTATATCACAAAAAATAATTATTTAAATTATAAAAAATCACACAGAAAATCTTGCGACAACCCCTTCATTGCTGCGAATATTAAAAACCGTTTGGTCCTCGAATATTAAATACTGTCCTTTAATCCCGACCAATTTTCCTTGATAACGAGTGGCTTTTTCCAAATTCAAACTTTTGACTTTATCAGGATAGCTCTCTACAGGGAATTGAAAATGCAACGGTTCGATATCTCGAACAATGTAGGGCTTAACTTCTTTGGGAAGATGCTCCAAGGAGTGTTCTTTTTCTGCTTGCAAATCGATTGTCAAATCACTTTGTTGAAGCATTTGGCGCCAGTTGGTTTTATCTGCATAATGGCCTTTGAGGGCGACTTCTGTAATTCCTGCCAAATACCGATTGGGAGCTTCAATGATGGGAATTGCCGAAGTAGCTCCTTGATCGATCCATCGGGTAGGAATCTGTGATTTTCGAGTGACTCCTACTTTCAAATTGCTAGAAACAGCCAAATAAACAATATGGGGTTGAAGTTGTACTTTTTTTTCAAAAGCTAAATCACGATCTTCAATATCCAGATGGGCTTTGCTCAATTCGGGTCGCATAATCCAATCTCCTGCACTGGGAATTTCAAAAAAACAATTTTTACAAAATCCTTGCCTGAAAATGGGTTTGGACAAATGACAATTCAAGCATTCGTGTCCCAAAAATTGGATCTCTAGCTTTTTTCCTAACAAAGAATTCATGTGAAGAAAGTCCTTCTCAAACTCTAAGTAGTACTGAATAGGCGTGTTGTAATGAGATTTCATCTTTGTCAAAACTCCTTGGAACATATTCATAATTTTTAGTTACTTTTATTTTTTTTAAAGATACCAAAAAATGCCTATCCCCTTATTCAATTCTATTCTTTCCTGGTTCTTGAAAAAGCGCATACATCAAATAGAGCTTTTTTTAAAATATCCCAACGAAGTTCAGAACGAAGTGCTTATAAAACTTCTCAGTGCTGGCAAGAACACAGAAATTGGTCGCAAATATGGGTTTGAAAGTATAAACAATTACGAAACCTTTAAAGAACGAGTGCCTTTGTGTCAATACGAAGATATTGTTCCACTCATTGAGCGTGCTCGAAAAGGGGAACAAAATATTTTTTGGAATACGCCTATCAAATGGTTTGCAAAATCGAGTGGAACCACCGACGCTCAAAGCAAATACATTCCCGTAAGTACAGAATCTCTTGAGGACTGTCATTTCAAGGCAGGGAAAGATATGTTGAGCCTTTACATCAACAACAATGAAAATTCACAACTATTTTCGGGCAAAGGACTTCGTTTGGGCGGAAGTAAAAAACTATACGAAAGTAATAATACTTATTTTGGAGATTTGTCTGCCATTATCATTGACAACTTACCCCTTTGGGCCGAGCTAGTCAGTACGCCTAGTAACGACGTATCGCTCATGAGTGACTGGGAAGTAAAAATGAATATGATTGTCAATGAAACACTTCAGGAAGACGTAACCAGCTTGGCAGGAGTTCCGTCATGGATGATGGTTTTGCTTACTACCGTTTTGGAAAAAACAGGAAAATCACATGTTTTAGAAGTGTGGAAGAATCTCGAAGTGTATTTTCATGGCGGAGTAAGCTTTGAGCCATACCGCGAAGCCTACGAGAAGTTAATGCCCAAGTCTGAGTTCAATTATTACGAAATTTACAACGCCTCAGAAGGTTTTTTTGGAATCCAAGATCAAAATCACTCCAACGAACTTCTTTTGATGTTGGACTATGGTATTTTTTACGAATTCATTCCTATGAAAACGTTTGGAACATCCCGTCAGAAAGCTGTTCGGTTATCAGATGTTGAATTACACACACAATATGCTGTTGTAATTTCTACCAATGCGGGTTTGTGGAGATATTTAATTGGAGATACCATTCGATTCACATCCCTTCACCCGTATCGTTTCAAGGTTTCAGGTCGAACCAAACATCACATCAATGTTTTTGGAGAAGAATTGATGATTGAAAATACAGATCGCGGACTGGCTGAAATTAGCAAACGCCACGGAGTTAGTATTGTCGATTATACGGTAGGACCTATTTTTATGAAAGATAAAAACAAAGGCGGACACGAATGGATTATAGAATTTAAAACACCTCCTAAAGACGCTCCTCTTTTTGCCAAACAATTGGATGAAGAATTGCAAAAACTAAATTCCGACTATCAAGCCAAAAGGGATATGAATATCACGCTAAATCCGCTGATAATTCATCAGGCAAGACCGTCACTTTTTTATGATTGGTTGAAAAAAGAGAAAAAATTAGGCGGTCAGCACAAGATTCCTCGGCTTTCTAACGAAAGAAAATTTGTAGAAGAATTGCTTGCAATGAATCAGTCCTAAGAAACCGCTTTCAATTGATTCAATTTGGATTTATTCAACTTTGAAAGCACGTAATTTTTATCTATTTTCAATTGGGTTTGGTCAGTACCCGGAAGCTCAAACATGGCATCGGTAAGAACCGCCTCACACAAAGATCGTAACCCTCGAGCCCCTAACTTGTATTCAATTGCTTTATCGACAATTGTGTTCAAAGCTGAACGGTTAATTGAAAACGCAATTCCATCCATTTCAAACAACTTTTCGTATTGCTTGATAATGGCGTTTTTGGGCTGAGTAAGGATTGCCAAAAGAGTAGATTTATCCAGCGGATTCATATGGGTAAGAACGGGCAATCTTCCAATTATTTCAGGAATCAAACCAAAATCCTTCAAATCGGTTGGAATAATGTATTGAATCAAATTATCTTGATCGTAACTAACCTCTGCTTTGGATGTGTTGTAACCTACCGACTGCATGTTGAGTCGCTTGGAAATGTGGCGATCGATTCCATCAAAAGCACCTCCAGCAATGAACAATATATTTTCGGTATTGACTTCAATAAATTTTTGATCGGGATGTTTTCTTCCTCCTTTGGGCGGAACATTGACTACCGTGCCCTCAAGAAGTTTTAACAAGGCTTGCTGAACTCCTTCTCCAGAAACATCTCGTGTAATGGATGGATTGTCGCTTTTTCGAGCAATTTTATCCACCTCATCAATAAAAACAATCCCATGTTGGGCTTTTTCTAAATCGTAATCTGCAGCCTGTAGGAGTCGTGTTAAAATACTCTCTACATCTTCACCTACATATCCGGCTTCAGTGAGAACCGTAGCGTCTACAATAGCCAAAGGAACATTGAGCATCCGCGCAATGGTTTTGGCCATTAGGGTTTTACCCGTTCCTGTTTCTCCTACCATCAAGATATTGCTTTTTTGAATCTCAATATCTTCTTTATTTTGTGGCTGAAGCAATCGCTTGTAGTGGTTGTAAACAGCGACAGAAAGAACTCGTTTGGTTACATCTTGACCAATGATATATTCATCAAGAAACGATTTGATTTCAACAGGTTTTTTGAGAGTCAAGTCTTTGGAAAGCGTAGCATCCGATTCTTGCGAGGATTCTTCCAAAACAATTCCATTGGCTTGTTCAATACAACGATCACAAATATGAGCGTCTAAGCCTGCAATTAGCAAGCTGGTTTCCGCTTTTTTTCTTCCACAAAAAGAGCATATAAGTTCTTGGGTGCTCATTGTTTTAGGGTGTTAACTTTTAGTCAAAATTTCGTCAATCATTCCATAATTTTTAGCCTCATTGGCTTTCATCCAATAATCACGGTCGCTATCGTCATGAACCTTATCGTATTTTTGACCTGAATGATTTGCAATAATATCGTACAATTCTTTCTTTAACTTTAGAATTTCACGAGCCGTAATTTCAATATCTGAAGCCTGCCCTTGAGCACCCCCTAGCGGTTGGTGAATCATGACTCGCGAGTGTGTGAGTCCAGATCGTTTTCCTTTTTCACCAGCACAAAGCAATACGGCTGCCATCGAAGCAGCAATTCCGGTACAAATTGTAGCCACATCGGGCTGAATGAACTGCATGGTATCGTAAATTCCAAGACCAGCATATACGCCTCCTCCTGGAGAATTGATGTAGATTTGAATGTCTTTGCTTTTATCAACACTTTCCAAGAACAACAACTGCGCTTGGATAATATTGGCTATGGAATCATTAATAGCGGTTCCTAAAAAAATAATACGATCCATCATCAATCTGGAAAAAACATCCATTTGAGCGACATTCATTTGACGTTCCTCGATAATATAGGGAGTCATGCTGCTGATCAATTGATCGTAGTACATAGAATTTACTCCATGTTCTTGGGTCGCAAATTTTTTAAACTCATTTCCGTAGTCCATAAAAAATAGTATTAAAAATCAATTATTTAAAGGGTTGAAGCTATAAAGATACTAAAATTAGCCCGCAACCTACTTATTTTTTATAAGCCTCTTTCACAAATTGATCGTAGGTAGTCTTTTTTTCTTTGAGTTTGGCTTCCGATTTGAAAAGATCAATGAGTTTTTGACTCATCATTTGGTCCGACAAACGCTTTACCTCGTCTTGATTGGAAAGAATACGAGCTGCAATATTTTCAAGTTCGCTTTCTTCAGGATTGAGTTGCCCAAATTGTGCCATTTGAGTTTTGATCATTCCTTTAGAATATTCTTTCAATTCTTCAAACGCGACTTGGAGGTTGTGCTCAGAAATAAGCTTTCCTTCAATGAGTTGGTACCGCAATCCTTTTTCTGATTTTTCATACTCGGCAGCAGCTTCCTCAGCTGTAAGCGGATTTTCTCCAGCCGTTTGAATCCATTTCTTTAAAAACTCGGCAGGCAAATCAAATTTTGTGTTTTCTAGCAAGGACTCTGTTACATCGTTTAATAGTTTTTGATCGGATTGGGAAGCAAATTGCTTTTCTGCATCTTCTTTCAATTTGTCTCTTAATTCTGTAACCGTTTTAACCGCATCTTTTCCAAAAAGCTTGTCGAAAAGCTCCTGATCCAAATCGGCAGGTTCTCTAAGATTAATTTCTTCGATGGTAAATTGCACTTCGATATCGAGTCCATGTGCTGCATCGTGTTCGACTTTCAAATGCTTGACTAGATCGTGATCGTCTTCAAACAACCCTTTGGTGTTGAGCGTTACCACATCTCCTACTTTAGCACCTAAAAATATTTTTGGATTCTTTTTTCCCTTTAGACTACTATATTCAATAGTAGATTTATTGTCAATATTGGCTTCTTGGTTTGAAAAAGTTCCTGTAATCTCTGTGTTTTTTACGACTTCGTTTTGAGAGACTAACTTTCCGTATTGTTTTTGAATGTTTGCCACCTGGTCATCAATCATTTTATCATCTGCATAAATGATATAATGCGTAATGGATTTTTTGGATTTTAGGTCGATGTCAAATTCGGGAGACAATCCCAATTCAAATGCAAATGAGAGTGTATCTGCGTCCCAGTTCAAATCTTCTTGTGCCTGAGGAATCGGATTTCCAAGAATTGCTAATTTTTCTTCTGTCAAATAATCATTTAGTGATTTTTGCAATAATTTATTTACCTCATCAGCAATGATAGCTTTCCCGTATTGTTTCTTAATCAGGCCCATAGGAACTAAGCCTTTTCTAAAGCCTGGAATATTGGCTTTTTTACGGTAATTTTCCATGACTTTTTGAACGCCATCATCATAATCTGCTTTGTCGATATCAATCGTAATCATCGCATTCAAAGCATTTACATCTTTTCTTGTAACTTTCATTTCTTTTTTGTTTTTAACTACGCAATTATCTCAAGATTGCCAGAATAAAAGAAATCATTTTTTAAAAATTTGATCTTCTTAAATTCAGTCGGCAAAAATAGGATTTTTTAATTGGGGCAGCAAGTTTTTAAGAACTTGATTTTGGGGGCATTATTTCTAGTTTTCAATTAAAAAACGGCGGGTAATTTCGTAAAATTGAACGGGATTCTCTGCATGAAGCCAATGTCCTGCATTTTGGATGGTTTCAAGTGTTGTATAGGGAAAATGCTGTTTCAAAAGACTGGAATCCTCATCGGTTATGTAATCTGATTTTTCCCCTTTTAAAAACAATGTAGGGCCGTGAAACAAATAAGAGCTAGGCAGGGCCTCCCCTACGGCTTCTGCTTTTTGGGAAAGTACGGATATATTGGCACGAAGACCCAATCTGTCTTTTGTTTCCCAATACAAGTTTTTTAACAAAAATTGACGCACTCCTTTTTCAGTAACGAATGTGGATAGGGCTTCATCGGCTTGTAATCGAGAGGAAATGGTGTTAAAGTCCAATGCACTCAGTCCTTTTAATATTTGTTGATGATGAGGTGGGTAATATTTGGGTGCGATATCGGCAATTACCAATTTTTCGACCCGATTGGAATATTTGGCTGCATAGTACATTGCTGTTTTTCCCCCCATTGAATGCCCTAACAGATGAAATTTGTTAAGACCATAATGAGCTGAATAACGCTCCAGATCATCAGCCATTAAATCGTATGAAAATTCGGGGCTGTGAAAACTTCTCCCATGATTTCGCTGATCAATCAAATGCACTTCAAAACCGCTATTTGAAATATTTTTGGCAAACGTTTTCCAGTTATCAGACATTCCTAAAAAACCGTGAAGTATGAGTAATGGTTGTCCCGATCCAAATTGTGTAGCATGTAAAATCATGCTTTCAATTTGCTTAGATATTGACCAATCACATTTTCCAATCCATAATAAAGAGATTCGCAAATGAGCGCATGACCTATCGAAACTTCCAATAATCCGGGAACTTCTTTAGCAAAAAACGCAATATTCTCAAGGCTCAAATCATGACCTGCATTCAAACCCAAGTCGATTTTTTGAGCCAAAACCGCAGAATCGATAAAGGGCTGAATGCCTGAAAAATTGCCTAATTGATGTTGGTGAGCATAAGATTCTGTATATAACTCAATACGATCGGTGCCTGTTTGCTTAGCTCCTTCAATCTGTTTTAGGACAGGATCAACAAAAATAGAAGTTCGTATTCCGTTTCGTTGAAATTCGGTGATCACCTCAGTCAAAAAGTCACAATGTTTCAATGTATCCCATCCAGCATTCGAAGTTATCGCATCTTCGGCATCGGGAACCAAGGTGACTTGTGTTGGCTTTACTTCCAGTACCAAATCAACAAATACTGAATTGGGATTGCCTTCTATGTTGTATTCTGTTTGAATGACCTTTGGTAAGTCTCGAGCATCTTGGTAGCGAATATGTCGCTCATCGGGTCGCGGATGGACTGTAATTCCTTGAGCACCGAAATCCTGGATATCAGACGCTACTGATAAAAGATTGGGGTTGTTGCCTCCTCTTGCATTTCGAAGAGTTGCAATTTTATTGATGTTGACACTTAATTTCGTCATGGTAGGTTTTTTTACAAAAATATATATTTACCTTACAATTTTGTCACTTATTTTAACTATTTTGCATTGAAGTAAAATCAATCCAGTGAGCATTAAACTCAAAAACAATTCCTTTATTTTATTAACACCGGCAATGAAATTGTTAGATGCTAATAACGCGTTTTTGAAAATGAATGTTTCCCATCTTCCAGTGGTTCAAGAGGATATTTTTTTAGGAATGCTATCTCGAGACAGTATAGAAGGTCTCAATGAGACATCTCTTCTTGAAAATTACATTTCGCATCTTGAACCGATTTTTGTTAGAGAAACAGCTCATTGGATGGAAGTTCTTCACGTTATGCAGGAAAATTCTTGCAATCATATTGCTGTTTTAAATGATCTAGGAACTTTCATTCAAGTCCATCATCTTAAGGATGTTTTGGAACATTTATCGAGCACTCCTTTGATTAGTCAAAAAGGAAATGTATTGGTGATAGCAGCTGACGCTACTGATTTTAGCTTGTCACAAATTACTCAAATCGTTGAAGCTCACCAGGGAACTATTTTGGGAGTTTTGGTTGAAAATCAAAACCCATCTACTGTTCAAATTTGTATAAAATTACAAACTCCTGATTTTAACAATACATGTTTGAGTTTGCGAAGATATGGTTATGATATTCTGTCATCTAAAGCAGGAAAAAATGGGTATTCTGAGTTTGAAACACAAATTGATTATTTAAAAAAATACATATTTAACTAAACTATTCTTTATGAAAATTGCGATTTACGGTCAGTTTTCTAACCGCGATACGATTGATGTTCTAAAGGTAGTAATGTTGTTGATGGAGCCTTTAAATTTTGAAGTTTCCTTAGAAAATGAGCTGTATCAAAACACTCAAGAATTACACGCAGGAAATCCTAAGGTTTCTGCATTTCATTCCTACGAAGATATTGACTCCAAATGCAATTTGTTTATCTCTATTGGAGGAGACGGTTCGATGTTGCGAGCCATGACATTTATTCGTGATTTGGGCATTCCAATTGTTGGATTTAATACGGGGAGATTGGGCTTTTTGGCAACGCTTCAAAAAGAGGATGTCAAAAACAGCCTTTCAGAAATTATTAAAGGAAATTACCGCATCGAAGAACGCGCATTGCTTACTGTTAAAACAACTCCAAGTTACAAAGAAATTGAAGCGATGCCATTGGCTCTTAACGAGGTTTCTGTTGGAAGAAAAAACACCACTTCCATGATTAATATCGACACCCATTTGGATGATGAATATTTAAACAATTACTGGGCAGATGGGCTAATTATAGCAACACCTACGGGCTCTACGGGTTATTCATTGAGTAGTGGAGGGCCTGTCATGGCACCCTCTAGTGAAGCTCTAGTCATTACTCCTATCGCTCCGCACAATTTAAATGCACGTCCGCTAGTGATTCCAAACCACACATCCATTAAACTTCGAGTAATTGGAAGAGAAGAAGACCATTTACTTTCTCTAGACTCAAGAATAATTACTGTAGCAATGGATACAGAAATAACTATTAAAAAAGCTCCCTTTACCCTAAAAATGGCACAACTCAACGACGAACGTTTTTTTAAAACTCTTCGAAAGAAGTTGTTGTGGGGAGAAGACACCCGAAATTGAGCAATATTTTATAAAAAACACGGTTATTTTAAGAACGTGTAGGGATTGGAGAATGTCTATCTTTGTGCGTTTGAATGATGAAAAATATTTTTTTGATTTTCGCGATAATTGGAAGTGTAGCGATGGGATTTTCGCAACTTCATGAAATTGGACTCTATGGAGGCGGATCGAATTATATAGGTGACGTTGGAAATACAACCTATATCAATCCGTCAAAATTTGCTGGAGGCATTATCTACAAATGGAATGTTCATGAACGCTATTCGTGGAGAGCCAGTGTCATTCATTCAACTCTTAGCAATTCAGATGCAAGCTCGAATCTTTCATATAGAAATGAACGGATGCTTTCGTTCGAAAATAAAATTACGGAAGCAAGTGCAGGAATAGAATTTACGTTCTGGAATTTTAATCTCAACCAAGACGGCTTGTTGTGGTCACCCTATATTTATAGTGGAATTAGTTATTTTAATTACAATGAATTGTACTACGAAATTGGAGAAACAGCAGCAAAAAAATATGAGCCCAACACAGCCTTTGCAATTCCTATCAATGTAGGAGTGAAAGTGCGTATTGGCTGGAGATTCTTATTAGGAGTGGAAATTTCTGCAAAAGTGACCTTAACTGACAATATTGATGGAAGTTTTAGTAGTTTTACCGTCAAAGACAAAGCTCCTAATTTTGGAAACAGTTTAAGCAGTGATTGGTATGTGTTTTCTGGAATGACTCTTACCTATACATTTGGGAGGCCGCCATGTTATTGCCCTTAAAAACAAATAAATGAGTTTAAAAAGTAGTATCCGAAACTTGGATTTACCCAAGCACATAGCCATCATTATGGACGGCAATGGACGGTGGGCAAAAGATCAAGGGTTAAAACGTGTGTTGGGACATCAAAACGGAACCAAAGCCGTTAGGGAAACCGTAGAAGGAGCTGTAGAATTGGGTATAAAACATTTGACTCTTTTTGCGTTTTCAACCGAGAATTGGAAACGCCCTCAACTTGAAATCAATACCCTAATGAAACTTTTGGTTTCTTCGCTTAAAAAAGAATTACCCACTCTCTTAAAAAACAATATTCGCCTTCTTGCTATAGGAAACTTACAGTCTCTTCCCTCAAAAGCTTATAATGAACTGAATGAAGTAATGAGTAAAACCGCAACCCATTCGGGTTTAACCCTAACTCTTGCTCTAAGTTATGGCGCTAGGGAAGAAATTGTGAAAGCTGTTAAGGACATTAGTGAGAAAGTTAAAAATAACATAATTTCTCCTGAAAATCTTGATGAAACGATTATAAATGAGCATCTTTACACGCAAAATTTACCAGAGGTAGATTTATTGATTAGGACAAGTGGAGAATACAGAGTAAGTAATTTTTTATTGTGGCAAATAGCCTACGCTGAACTATACTTTACTCCAGTATTTTGGCCTGAATTTAATAAAGAGGACCTTTTTAAAGCAATCGTTAATTATCAACAAAGAGAACGAAGATTTGGAAAAACGAGTGAACAACTTCAATAAAAGAGCTTTATATCGTTATACTGTACGATTACTTTTATTCAATCTAGCGATGTTTTTTACATCAATAATAAGTGCCCAAAACCTATCCTTTGATAAAGGCAAAGAATATGTTCTCAATGAAATTAAAGTTTCGGGTATAAAAAGTTTTAGCGAACAAACAGTCGTTGCCTACACCGGCTTACGAAAAGGTCAAAAAATACAAATTCCTGGCGAAGAAATTAGTGCAGTTATTAAAAAACTGTGGGGGCTGGAATTGTTTAGCGATATTAATGTTTATTTGATCGATGTAAAAGACAATAACGCTAGTATTGAGCTAGTTATTAAGGAGTTACCTACGCTTTCTGAGTTTACAGTTACTGGACTTAAAAAAGGAAAAATAGAAACTATTGTCAAAGACACTGAGTTAAAGAAAGGTAAAAAATTGTCAGAAAGCTTTCTGACCAATACCAAAAACTACATTATCAATAAGTACAAAAAACTAGGTTATTTCAATACCAAGGTTACCCTTGATATGAAAGCCGACACTACTGGTGCTAACAATAAAAAAATGTTAATCCATGTAGATAAAGGGAGACGAGTAAAAGTAAATAGCATTGAATTTGTTGGAAACAATGTAGTGAAAACCTCCAAGCTTAAAAGTAAATTTAAAAATACCAAATCCAAATTTTTTGGGCGATTTTGGAAACGATCAAAATATATTGAGGCTGATTACAAAGAAGATTTGGCGGCAGTAATGGAATATTATAAAGAAAAAGGGTACCGAGATGCGCGAATCATTATGGATACCGTTACTATTGCTAATAACTCAATTGATATCAAAATTGAACTTGAAGAGGGAAACAAATATTATTTTGGAGATATTTCATTCCTCGGAAACACGGTTTATACTGACCAGCAATTATCCAGAGTCCTTGGCCTTAAAAAAGGAGACACCTACAACGGAGTTCTTCTTAAAAAAAGGATTGCAGATCAAACAAAACCCGATGGAGAGGATTTAACCAATCTTTACCAAAACAATGGTTATTTATTTTCTAGCATTAACCCTGTAGAAGTTTCTGCTGAAAACGACACTATCAACTTCGAAGTTCGAATTACGGAGGGAAAACCCGCTTATTTTAATAAAATTAGCGTTGTTGGCAACGATCGAACAAACGACCATGTTATCTATCGTGAATTACGAACCAAACCGGGTGAGCTTTACAGCAAAGATTTGGTGGTTCGAACTGTACGTGAGCTTGGGCAACTCGGTTTTTTTGATGCAGAACAAATTTCTCCCGATTTCAAAAATGTCGATCCCAACGCCGGAACGGTTGATATCGAATACGGTTTGGTTGAAAAAGGAGCCAGTCAAATCGAACTTCAAGGAGGCTATGGCGGTGGTGGATTTATCGGAACCCTAGGATTATCGTTCAACAACTTTTCAATTCGAAATATTAAAAATAAAGAAGCCTACAAACCGCTGCCTATGGGAGACGGACAATCGTTATCGCTTCGGCTTCAAGCCAGTCGCTTTTTTGAAACTTATAGTTTTTCATTTTCAGAACCCTGGATGGGTGGAAAACAGCCTGTTCAATTCTCAATGTCTCTTTCCAATACCATTCAATATCGTTATAACTATATGACGGGAAGAGCCGACAAAGACCAATTCTTTAGAATTAGTGGAATCAACTTTGGATTGGCCAAACGACTTCAAGTTCCCGACGATTATTTTACACTCTCTCAATCCATTGGTTTTCAATACTTTGATTTGAAAAATTATTTTACAGGCCTGTTTACTTTTGGAAATGGATCGTCAAATAATTTGTCATACACTATAGCACTTTCTAGAAATAATACCTTTACCAACCCAATTTTTCCATTGGGAGGATCCAAATTTTCATTGAGCGCTAAGCTTACATTTCCCTACTCCCTGTTTTCAAGTACTGATTTTGGAGATTTAGAAAATCAACCTGCATATCAGGATGCAAATGGAAATCCGAATCGTGCCAAAATCGATCAAGAAAAGAATCGTTGGTTAGAATATTACAAACTAAAATTTGCTGGTGAGTGGTATACACGCTTGTTTGATAAATTGGTTTTAAAAACACAAGCTGAATTTGGATTTTTGGGAGCTTACGACAACGATCGAGGAATTATTCCATTTGAACGTTTTTATTTAGGGGGCGATGGGTTAGCTAACTTCGCTATGGACGGAAGAGAAACAATTGCCCTGAGAGGATACGAAAATCAGTCATTGTCGGACAGAAATAATGGATCAACGATCTACAATAAGTTTTCATTAGAATTACGATACCCTATCAGCCTGAAGCCTTCGGCATCGATTTACGCTTTGTCGTTTTTGGAAGCTGGAAATGGGTTTGACAATTTTAAAGAATATAATCCGTTTAATATGAAACGTTCTGCAGGTTTAGGAATTCGTATCTTTATGCCTGCATTTGGACTCTTAGGGATTGACTTTGGCTACGGGTTTGACAGTCCCTTAGATAATGATTTGACTCCCCACGGATGGGAAACTCACTTTATTATCGGTCAGCAATTTTAAAAACAAAAAACCCAATCTTGTTTAAAACCTATGTCATGAAAAAAAATGTAATTTTTTTAATTGTTTTAGGACTCCTTGCAGTAATACCACTTCAGGCTCAGCGGGGCGTTCGAATTGGATATATTGATATGGAGTATCTTTTGTCTCAAATGAATTCGTATCAAAAAGCCACGGCAGATCTTGAAGAAAAAAGCAAAGCCTGGAAAGATGAAATTTCGCAAAAACAAGACGAAATAAAAAGAATAGAAGAAGAATTTGAAGCAGAAAAACCGCTTTTAACTCCTTCACTTATCGAGGAAAGGATTGATGACCTTGAATATGAAAAAAACAAGCTAAAAGAATATCAGCAAAAAAGGTTTGGCCCTCAAGGAGATTGGTTTGTACAACAACAAAATTTGATTCAACCCATCCAAGATCAAGTACTTTCAATCGTTCAGCAAATTGCAGATAAAAAGAAATACGATTTTGTCTTTGATCGAAGCTCTGATGTGTTCATGTTATATTCCGAAAAAAAATACGATATTAGCGAACTCGTTCTTAAAAATATTAAAAAGGCTGAAAAACTTCAAAGTGCAGAAGAAAGTGATCAAGACAATGAACTGATTCTTGATGATGAAAGCTTAGATGAAGTAGACCCTGAAAAGGAAGCTCGAAAAAAAGAACTCGAACAAAAGAAAGCAGAACGTACTCGAATTATTGAAGAGAAAAAAGCAGAACGTGCTCGTGTTTTAGAAGAGAAAAAAGCAGAACGTGCTCGTGTTTTAGAAGAAAAAAGAAAGGCATACGAAGCTGAAAAACTGAAGAAAGAAAAAGAGAAGGAAGAAAAAAGAAAGGCATACGAAGCTGAAAAACTGAAGAAAGAAAAAGAGAAGGAAGAAAAAAGAAAGGCATACGAAGCCAAAAAAAATGGAGAAAGTGAAGCTAATGTAAATGATTCACAAACCGAAGAGTAATATATAACAACAATTTTAAATTTAAATTCATAATGAAACTTTTACTTAAATCAACCCTAGCAATTTTAGTATTTTTAACCACTGTGACTGTATCTGCTCAAAGTAAAGTAGCTCATATCGATTCTCAACAATTGATTAGCGAAATGCCTGAGGTAGTGAATGCCCAAAAAGAATTGGAGCGCATTCAAAAAACATACACTACAGAAATTGAATCTTCTATTAAAGAATTGCAAACTAAACTTCAAACCTACACCGCTGATGCTGAAAATCAAACGGAAGTAACCAACGCAGCGCGGCAAAAAGAATTGGCAGGAATGGAGCAAAACATCAACCAGTTTAGAGAAACTGCTGGACAAGATATCCAAAAAAAGCAAGCAGAACTTATGCGCCCTTTGATTGATAAAGCGCGTGCTGCAATTCAAAAAATCGCAAAACAACAAGGTTTTGACTACGTTCTAGACGCTACTCCTGGAGGAGGCGTTATTATGGCTGAAGGAAAAGACCTTATGGCAGATGTTAAGAAGGAACTAGGATTCTAAAAACAACTTTTTGAAAGACTTTTAACAAAAACTGCTTAATCACTTAAGCAGTTTTTTTATTTTTGTTATCTATGAACAACGCGTCTATTGGTGTTTTTGATTCTGGGGTTGGAGGGATTTCCATTTTGAAAGCACTTCAAAATGAAATGCCAAACGAGCAATTTATTTATTTGGCGGACAGTCACAACGCGCCTTATGGATCTAAGGACGCAGCATCAATTACTGCACTTTGTCAAAACAATACCGAATGGCTGTTGAGCAAAGGAGCAAAATTGATTGTAGTAGCATGCAATACGGCTACCACCAATGCTATTGAGGCGCTTCGTGATCAATACTCGTGTCCTTTTATTGGAATTGAACCTGCAATTAAACCGGCTGCTCTATCTACAAAATCTGGAGTTGTAGGGGTTTTGGCAACCGAAGGAACCCTTAGTAGTTCCTTATTTCACAACACGGCTTCAATGCACACTCAAAACATTAAAGTGATTGAAAAAATAGGAAAAGGACTTGTGCCTCTTATCGAGAAAGGCATTACTTCGGGATTGGAAATTGAAAATCTTTTACACCTCTTTATTGACCCCATGTTAGATGCTCAAATTGACACCCTAGTTTTGGGATGCACTCACTACACATTTCTAATTCCTGCCTTGAAAAAGATGCTCCCCAATTCAATTCAAATTATAGATGGCAGAGATGCGGTTGCTAGACAAACCCAATTTATTTTAGAAAAAAATAAAATTTTAGCCTCCAAAGAACAACAACAGTCAACAGTATATTATACAACAGGCAACCCCAAAGAACTTCAAAAATTTGTTTCGGAAGATGGTTGTATTGAAAAAGTTTCAATTACTCTTTGAACCAGCTCGCATATTGGATGTAGTTGTTGGCAATTCGATTGATTTCACCCTCCAAAAGTTCTTTGGAAACTTCTTTTATTTTTTTGGCAGGCATTCCTCCAAAAACAGTTCCTGATGGAACTACCGTATTTTTAGTGACTACTGCACCTGCAGCAATTATGGAGTTACTTTCAATCACGCAGTCGTCCATGATAATGGCTCCCATTCCTATCAATACATTGTCGTGAATCGTACAACCATGAACAATAGCATTGTGCCCAATTGAAACATTGTTTCCAATTTGAGTAGGAGATTTTTCAAAAGTAGCATGAATAACTGCTCCGTCTTGAATGTTTACCTTATTACCGATTCGGATGTAATGAACATCGCCTCTTACAACAGCATTGAACCAAATGCTGCATTGATTTCCCATTTCAACCTCACCAACTATGGTTGCGTTTTCCGCAATGAAGCAGTCATTTCCGAATTTAGGTGAGTGTCCTCTAACTTCTCGTAAAATCATTTTTATAAAATGCCTTTAATATAATAATATCCGTTATTACCTCTTAAAAAGTTAAATCCAAGAGTAATTTGGTGAAAACCGCCATTTCCAAATGAAATATCACCAATGGGTTTGGAATAATTGTATGCAAACACAAAATTTTTGATATCGATTCCAACAATGGATGTGATCATTTGAAGTTTTTGAGAGGCAACAACATCCGCTTTATAGTATTGAGCTCCTTCGAAACTTCTTCTGTACGAAAGCCCTGCCCAAAGTCGACCTTCACGGATAGGATAATATCCTTTAAGATTTATATCCATTAATTTTTCTTTTGTGAATTCACTCAGCTGAAATAAGAAAGAAGGCTCGAGTGAAACCTTGCGTTTAAGATCAAAAATATAGCCCGCAGATGCTAAATATTTTCGTTGATTGTTAGATTCAAACTCGTTGTACAAATTACGATTTTGAAACAGTAAGTTTTTTATAGTAAAATGAGCATAAAAATTAAGAAGATTGTATGAAACACCTGTATCAATATTAAGATAGCCGGTACTCTGTTTAATTCCACTAATAATAGGGTCGTAATCAGAAACATCGAAAGAAGACTCGTCCAAAGAATTTTGAATACCGCCAATGCTAATTCCAAAAGAAAGTTGATTCAACTCAGCACTGCTTCTAAAGAAATTAATGTGATGAGCGTAAGTTAGGTATAGCCCTGTTTGAGCATGATAACCGTTTTGATCATTAAAAATAATGGCTCCTACTCCCGAACGGTTTCCCAATCGGATATGAGCGCTTAGGGTTTGTAAGTTGGGAGCTTCTTCCTGACCAAACCATTGCTTTCTGAGAGTCATTCGTGCCTTTCCACCTTCAAAGCTCGACCCTGCCATGGAAGGATGAACCAAGTAATAATTATCGGTCAAATAGTCGGTATATAAGGGGATGCCCTCTTGAGAAAAACCAATCATTGAAAACAAAAACAGGAAGATAATTGATAAAGGTTTCATTCCGTTAAATTACAGATCAATTGTTCTTTAAAAGGCTAATTTAAGGTTTTATACAAACTCTTTTCCCTATTTTTGTCAAAAATATCTCGAAAATGCAGAACATGAAGCTTACAATTGAAAAAACAAGCAATCCAGCGATTATAAAGTTCAATTCCCTTGAATCTTTAGCTAGTGGTAAGTTTGAATGTAATAACATTGAAGAAGCAAAAGATTTTCCAGTAGCCCAACAGCTTTTTTACTTGCCCTTTGTCAAAAAAGTTTTTATTTCAGAGTATTTTATCGCCGTAGAGCGGTTCAATATTTTGGAGTGGAGCGAGGTGCAAGATGAAGTAAAAAAACAACTGGAAGATTATTTGAACAATGGCGGATTGGTTCAAAACGAAGATGTTGAAATCAAAAAAGTTCCTGTAACTGTTTATGCCGAAAGCACTCCAAATCCAATAGTAATGAAGTTTGTAGCCAACAAGCCTTTGGTAGAAAACGGAATGGAATTCAAAAATATTGACGACGCAAAAAACGCTCCATTAGCGCAAAACTTATTTCATTTTCCATTTGTAAAAGAAGTCTTTATGGACAAAAACTTTGTTTCTATTACAAAATTTGACGTAGCTACTTGGGAAGATGTGACAATGGAAATTCGAGAGTTTATTCGATCCTATATAGAAGACGGAAAGCCCATTGTAGACAAGTCTTCCAAACTTTTAAATAACGAAAGCACAGCGGATTTGCCTATTGAGGAATTGGATGAAATTTCTTCTGAAATTGTTGCTATTTTGGACGAATACGTAAAACCTGCCGTAGCATCGGATGGAGGGAATATTCTTTTTAAATCCTATGATACCGAAAAAAAATCAGTACATGTAGTTTTACAAGGTGCTTGTAGTGGCTGCCCGTCCTCTACCTTTACTCTTAAAAATGGAATTGAAAATATGCTCAAGGAAATGCTCCCAGGAAAAGTCGCTACTGTAGAGGCTATTAACGGATAGGTTTTTTTTGAGAAGGAGTTCCTAAAAAATCTTTGAGATAAAACGGCTCGAAATAGGCCACATCTTCAAATTCTTTTCTTTCAAATTTACTTTGTGCAATTTCAGCCATTTGTTGAGCGGAAGGCAATGATATTTTTGGTTCAAAATTTAAATTTGGATGCTCATCTATCAAAAGCTTGCATTTCTCCGCTCCAGGACCCATGACATAAACTGTGCCTTTGGCTAGGTAGCTTAAAAACGAATCGTTTGTAATAATTTCTGCCTGAATATTTCTAATTTCTTGATGATTTTTGTCATAAACAGCTGAATACACTTCATCCCTTCGAGCGTCCAATAAGGGAATGATAACACCTGAATGAACCGTTGCCTGATGCGACAAACTCAAAAGCGTAGAAACAGAAATAAGGGGGATGTCTAGTGCAAAGCAAATTCCTTTAGCGGCAGAAACTCCAATACGAAGACCTGTGTAGGAACCTGGGCCTTTGCTTACAGCTACAGCATCCAAATCCATGAGAGTAATAGAGGCTTGTTGTAGGCATTCTTGTGTATATAAATGCAACTTTTCAGAATGAGAATACTGCTCGTCATTGTGTTCTGAAAGAGCAATGATTTTTCCATCCTTGCTCAATCCCACAGAACATTGTGTTGTTGTGGTTTCAATATGCAGTATGTACGCCATTTTTGAAATTATACGCACAAAAGTAACAAAAAGTAGCGCTATTTATACCTCATCAAACAAAATAAGTGAGTTGTTGATCAGTCAATTTTGATAGGAATTCCAAAATAAAATTCAAGAACTTTTAATTTAAAAATATAATCGTACTTGGTGCGAATGACTTCAGACTGAGCCAACTCAAAACGTTGTTTGGCCTGACTGTACTCAAAGGAATTAACCACTCCGAGATCAAAACGCTCTGAAGTATAGGAAAAAGCTCTTTCACGAGCTTGCAGTGTTTTTTGTGCGGCATCGTACGCTTTGAAAGCGCCTTGCACATCGTTATAAGCCTGATTGATTGTGTTTTCTAAGTTTAGCTTTTGCTGTTCAAAAGTGTACTTGGATCGTTCAACATTAATTTTGTTGCGCGCAACGTTATTTCGTACCGAAAATCCATTCAAAATTGGAATGGAAAGTTGAAGGCCAAAATTTTGTCCAGCATTATTATTGAATTGATCCTCAAACGAAGCCGGTCCAATAACTCGCGTAATTTCTGAAAATCGCAATACTTCATTGAGCGAACCCTCAACAAAAAGACCTGTTGGAAGAATTTCGTACTTACCTATTCCCTCCAAACGATCACTGTATGAAATACGAGAACTGTACCCATAAAACGCTGATAAACGCGGCTGAAATGCTCCTTTGGCAATTTGCAAATCTTTTTCTGCAATCAATACGTTGGTTTCTGCCAATTTTATATCGTTTCGAAGCGATAATGATTTGTTGAAAATATCTTTAGGCGATTGCAAGAGGATGTCCGAAAGGGGCAACTCGTAGTTTTCATTGGCAATTTCAAAATTTTCATAATCGGTAATCAAGAGCAATTGTGCCAATGATATTTTGGTTAAACGCAAACTGTTTTCCGCCAAAATGGTTCGTTGTTCTTGAGCTGCCAAATTTGCCTCCAATTCAAAAAGATCCCCCGCAGGAATAACACCAGAATTTACCAATTCTTGGCTTCTAGAAAGTTGTTCTTTACTTATTTCAAGTTGTAGCTGTTGGGAGGTTAACGACTCTCTGTTGAACAACACTTGCAAATAGGAATTGGCCACCAAAAGCGAAACATCTTCAGCCATATCAGACAATTGGTATTGATTGGCCAAAAGCGCAAGATTGGCTCGATGAAGTCGATTGATATTTTGCAATCCATTATAAATATCAAGTCCAACATTCAGCCCTACAGATGTAAACTGAGTCGTCAAGTTTTCGAGCAGTCCCGTAGTGATGTTTTGATTCAATCCAATGTTCCAAGAGTGAGAAGATGAAATGTTGAAGCTAGGTAAAAAATTACCAATTGCAGCTTTTTTACCCAACTGGGTATCGGCATAATTCAATTCAGCTTGTTTGATGGAAATGTTTTTTTCCAAAGCACGCTCAACACACGCTTCGAGAGTCCAAGGGGTTTCTTGACCCCAAGAGACACCCAAACAAAAAATAGCAAGTAATAGAGAAATGGTGCGTTTCATAAATAGCAGTCTTTTAAGATTCATCTTCTTGGTCATCGCCCTTTTTCAAAGGCTCGGTTTTGTTCCACACCTTGATTTTATCTTCTTTAGAAATTCCCGAAAGAATTTCAACATTAATTCCATCTGAAATTCCAATTTCTACGTCGCGTTTTTCAAATTTATGATCATCTATTTGAACTTCCACATACGGTTCTTCTGTTTCTTTATTAAATTGCAAAAGAGCTTCTCGAATGGCTGGAATACTGTCTTTTTTTTCTAAAACAATGGAGGCATTTGCGCTGTAACCGGCTCTTATAAAAAAATCGGAATCAAGAAAAACCACTCCTTCGATTCGAAATTGAACGGTTCCCTGTTCTTCGTTTCCTTTGGGAGCAATAAATTTAAGTTTTGCATCATACTCTTTGTCTTGAATGGCGCCCAACGATATTTTTAGGGGCATATCCTGATACAATTTACCTACTTCGGCCTCGTCAATTTTTCCTTCAAAAATCATTTTCTTTAAATCGGCAATGGTGGCAATGGTGGTTCCTGCATTGAACGTATTGGATTGAATTACTTGATCTCCTTCTTTGATAGGAATTTCCAAAACAGTTCCAGAAACGGTAGCTCGTATGTTGGTGTTGGCAGAAGCAGATCCTCCAGAAGATCCCAGACGAATAATTTGTAAATCGCTTTCTGCGTTGGACACTTCTTGCAATGCTTGGTTGTATCGCAATTCAATATTGTTAAAATCTTGACTGGAAATGATCCCTTTGTCAAACAATGCTTTGTTTCTTTTGTATTCGACATTGGCGTTTTTCAATATAATCTGTGCGTTTTTTACCCGACCACGAGCACTATTGAGGGATTGTTCATTGGGAACTACTTTAATTCTTGCCAGTAGATCTCCTGCGCGGACTACGTCTCCTTCTTCAACAAGAATGGCATCTATAATTCCTGAAATTTGAGGCTTAATGGCAACCTCGTCTTCAGGAACTACTTTTCCTGTGGCGACAGTTTTTTGCTCAATGGAAGTAATAAAAATGGTTTCTGTTTCAAACTGAATTGCGGGTTTGCTGTTGGATTTTATAAAAAAAGCGGCCGCAAATAAAACTCCCAAAACGGCAGTTCCAATGGCTAAGTATTTTAAAATTTTCATGGTATCATTCTTTTTTAATTTATTCTTCTCTTAATGCGTCAATGGGTTTTATGCTTACAGCTCGTTGTGCTGGAATCAGCCCAATAAGGGTTCCTAACACAACCATAATTACTAAGGCTCCGATGACAAAAGGAATCGGTACAGTGGGATTGGTATAGGGAAAGTCACTAAGGTTTTGGGTGGCCTTATCAATGCCAAACAAAACAAATGCTCCCAAAACAATTCCAAACATTCCCGCTATTAGGGTCAAAAATACAGACTCCATAATGATTTGCAATCGAACTTCGCGGGGTGTAGCTCCCAATGCTCTTCGTACTCCGAGTTCTTTGGTGCGTTCCTTGACAGAAATTAGTAAAATATTTCCAATTCCAATAACCCCAGCAATAATGGTAGCAATTCCAACAATAAGCGACAAAAAGGTCATCCCTTTTGAAAAACCAATGATTCTGTTAAATATTTCTCCCAAATTGAATGTTCCAAAAGCACGTTCATCATCAGGATGCACTTGATGTGTTTTTTTCAAAACAGCTTTTACATCTTCTTCGGTTTTTACAACATCGGCATCATCATAAGCAGCAATGGCAAACCAATCTACTTCATCTCCAGTATTGTAGAGTTTTCTGTATGTAGAAAATGGAATAAAGATATCTCCCTCTCCTTCAAAACCTCCGCCGGGCACGTATTTATGTACTCCTATTACTTGAAAATAAATATTATCAATTCGAATAAATTTTCCAATAGGATCGCTGTCTTTTTCAAAGAGTTCTTTTTGAGTTTGTTCGCCAATAACACATACTTTTCGATCGAGCAAAATATCGTTGTCATTTATGAATCTTCCACCGTCGTATATTTTTTTGGAAGCAATTTTGGTGAAAATAGGAAAGTCGCCATATATAGGATATTTTCCACTTTTTTGTTGATAAACAATTGTGGCGCCTTCGCCTCCACCAAAAACACCTTTGGCATTTCGGGGAGCAATAAATTCGATACTAGGAATTTGATTTTGAAGGATCGTTGCATCTTCTAATTTTAGCTGCAAGGAGCGTCCCGTTTTAAATCCTTTGTAGGGAACACTGGTTCTTTGAGCCCATGCAAACATGCTGTTAATAGCCACATTTTCGAACTCTCTTTCAAATCCGTTATCAAGTCCTTTTGCTGCTCCCGATAATGCAATGTAAATAAATATACCCCAAAGTACTCCGATGACTGTAATGACAGTTCGCAGTTTATTTTTTCGAATGGATCCGAAAATTTCTTGCCAGGTATCTCTATCAAAAATTATCTTAATCATCTCTTAGGGCAACAATGGGTTTGATTTTGGCAGCTCGTTTTGCTGGAATATACCCAGCGATAGCCCCAAATAAAATCAATAAAAAAGTGGCAAAAATTGCAGTACCAGTATTGATATAGGGGTCTAATATAAAAAAATCCTTCAGTCGATCTCCGAAAAAATTGAGTACAGTCACGCCTAATATGAGTCCTGCAAAGCCTGTCAAAGTTGTAATAAAAATAGATTCGTGCAATATCATTCCTATAACGGATTTGGGTGTAGCTCCCAAGGCTTTTCGAATGCCCAGTTCTTTGGTGCGTTCTTTTACGACATAAACCATAATGTTTGAAATTCCAATAATGCCCGCTAGTAATGTTCCCAATCCTACAAAAGTTACTATCAGTTGAAGAATACTAGCAAATTGCTGATTTTGTTTCAATTGATCTGCCCTATTACTAATATAAATTCCGTTTTCATCATCAGGGGCAATGTTGTGTTTGTCTTTTAAAAAAGTGTATAACTTACTTTCAAAAGTCATCGCTCCAGCGTGACCTAATTGGGGCTTGAACGCTACAATTATGCGATCAATTTTGTCATTGCTTTTTTCAAGTTGTTGACGGGTTGTGTACGGCAAATAAATAAGTCGCTCTTCATTATCGCCTCCATCGTCTTGAAAAACACCAATCACTTTGTAATTATTGTTGGAAAGTGTAATGTATTTACCAATAGGATTTTCGGTTCCAAACAAATCTTTTTTGACAAGTCGTCCAATAACAACATACTTGTTTTTGTTCTTAATATCTCTTTCGTTGATATACCTTCCTTCCATAATGATTGTTTTTTCAGCAAACTGATGAGAAGGTGCTACTGCACGTGTGGTATAATTGTTGGATTCCGATTTGTATTTAACGAGCGCTCCACGAGTAATTCTGGGTGTTATGTATTCTAAAAAGAAAGGAAAATTTTCTTTGATATCGGTCAAGTCATCGTTTTTAAACTCAATTCTACGATTGGACTTAAACCCTCGATAAGGCTCTGATGTTTTTCCTGGAAAAAGAAAAAATGTATTGGTTGCATCGTCTAAAAAGAATTTTTGGAACGAATTTTTTAAGCCATTACCAAAACCAAACAAAATCACAAAAATGAAAATCCCAAGCGCCACCGTAAAACCCGACAAAAACGTCCTAAGTCGATTTTTATTGATAGTCTCAAAGATTTCACTCCAACGATCTCTACTGAACATAGACTATAGAATTACTTGATTAACTTTTTGATCTTCGACAATTACTCCATCTTTAAGATGAACGATTCGCTTACACATATTAGCGATGTCGGTTTCGTGGGTTACTACCAAAATTGTTTTTCCTTCGTTGTTAATATTTTGAATCAATTGCATTACCTCTTTGGATGTTTTGGAATCCAAAGCTCCTGTGGGTTCGTCTGCCAATAATACTTTGGGTTCAGTAACCAATGATCGGGCAATGGCAACACGCTGTTTTTGTCCTCCAGACAGTTCGTTGGGCAAATGTGTAGCCCAATTTTTTAATCCCACTTTTTCTAAATAATCCAACGCTTTTTTTAATCGATCTTTTCGTGAAAATCCTTGGTAATACAGCGGAAGTGCAACGTTTTCAATTGCGTTTTTATAGTTTATCAAATTGAATGATTGAAAAACAAACCCTAAAAATTTATTGCGATATTTAGCGGCTTTGGTTTCATCCAGATTTTTAATAAGTGTATTGTCTAGGGTGTAACTTCCTGAATCACCACTGTCAAGCATTCCTAAAATATTTAATAATGTTGACTTTCCAGATCCTGAAGATCCCATTATGGCTACCAACTCTCCCTCATCAATTTGAAGATTGATTCCTTTGAGAACATGGAGTGAAGAACTTCCCATTTGATAAGATTTGTGCAAATCTTGGATATGAATCATATTCAGGTTTAAGTTAGATGTAAGATATATTAAATGCCTTTAACTAAGACGAAAGAAACCCTAAAATGTTACAAAAGTTAAGGATTCTTTTTGTTCTGAAAAAACCGCTTGTAAATATAAAAAATAGTTACACCCACCAAAACATATGGAATGATCATTAAATAAACTATTCCGTTGTTCAAACTCTTTGCTACTTCTTGGTCTCCACTGGATTCCAATACCGCGCGACACATTGCGCACTGGGCTTCAGCAGGAACTGAAACTAGTAGGAAAACAATCAAAACAATCCCAGTAAGTTTCATCGAAAAAGTGTTTTTAAAAAATAATATTAAACAGGGTAATAGGGAGAAATCATAATGTATATAACCACACCGGTAACAGCGACGTAAAGCCAAATGGGAAACGTATAACGAGCTAGCTTTTTGTGGGCTTTAAAGTTGTTGTAAAGTGTTTTGTCGTACGTAAGCAATACCATGGGTATTAGACCAATAGATAAAATGATGTGCGATACTAAAATAAAATAATAGACATACTGAATAAATCCTTCTCCACCATAGGGCGTGGAATCCGATGTAGTATGATAAGCAATGTATAGCACTAAAAAAGTTACAGAAAAAATGATACACACTTTCATCAATCGTTGGTGTATTTGTTGGTGTCCATTTTTAATTGCAATTAAAGCAGCGACAAGCAATATAGCCGTTAATCCATTCATTGTAGAATAAATAGGCGGCAGAAACCATAAGCGCTCAATTCCCTCAATTCGAATCGAAAACAAAGCCGCAACCGCCAGAGGAATTACAATAGAGATTATTATAATTGCTAAGTTGTGTTTTTTTTCTTCGTGAACTCCCATTGATTAATTGTTTAATAGTATTTGTATGTCTTGTTCCAAAAGCGCTATGTCTTGCACCTCTACATCATCATTATCGATGCCCAAATAATAGACGATAGGATTTCCATAATCATCTCTTCGGGATCGAAGATACCCTTTTTGATCTACCAAAGCAAAATATCCTTGATGTTCAAACCCTCCTGCAACAGCAGGATTGATTTCTGCAAAAATATTAAAGCCCGCATTGGCTAACTCATAAATGTAGGACCGGTCTCCTGTAAGGAAATGCCAATTGGGTGAAAAAACCTCATATATTTCAGCATATTTTTTAAGCTCCATAGGAGTGTCTTTTTCTGGATCAATAGTAATGGAAGCAATGCCAAAATCATCACGCGTTCCGTATTTTGACTCCAAAATTTTCATGTTTTTATTCATGATTGGACATATGGAAGGACAGCTCGTAAAGAAGAACTCAACGACATATACTTTTCCTAAAAAATCTTCATTGCTAATGGGAAGATTGTCTTGGTTGGTTAATAAAAAATCGGGTACTTTCTTTGGCTCTCCATTCAAAGAAATATAGGCCAAATCGGAGTTAGTCGTTCGGTTCAATCGATTTCCTTGAAGGGTAGATCCGGTTTGAACACGATCGATGATTCTAGGAACAAAAATAATTCCAAAAACTAAAATGATAAACGATATCCCAATGTATGAGTAGTTTTTCATAAATTATTTTTGTCGATCTGCGTTATTTTTCTTGAGAGCCAATCGATATTCGGCTAAAACAACCTTGATATCATCTTCCATTTTATTATTAATTTCTGCAACAGATCGAGCATCGTAACCGTATAAGGTTCCAATATCTTCATCATCGTCGCGTCCTCTTAACGCTTTATCTTTATCAATAATAAAAACATAAGGAGAGCTTAGAAATTCATCTAAAGTAACGTTCGTTTTCAAGCTGTTAAATAGTTGATGGATTTGTTCGGGAGAGGTAAATACAAACTTCCAATTTCGTGTATCGGTATTGGTTCCTGATGATAGCTTTTCCAACAAATTCATAGCCTGAATTTCAGTTCCTGTAGGCTGAATCATTACAAACTGAAAATCAGCGAATTCAAAAAAGCGTTTGTAAATTTTTTGGTTTAAATTCAATGCGTCTCCTTGTTTTTGATCAATATTTGATCCCAGAAATCCTAAAACAGTAATTTTGTTTTGAAACGATTGGTCGGAAAAATTTGCAATTTCAAATACATTCTTAGTAAGAACAGGAAGTTTAGCAAAATTGTTAACCCCAGATGCAAAGAAAAGATAAATCACAAGAGGAAATACAAACAAAACAGTAAGAACGGCATACTTTTTCATCAAAAATCACTTGTTAAATGAGGGATATTCGATGCGATGAGAAACGGTGTGATTAAAAATTCCAGCTTACAAACCCTTCAAACATCACGTCGTATATATAATTTCCTTCTACCAAAAGAATAAAAGCCAAATAAGGAATTAAAATCACCAATGGAAGAACAATGGAACTTGTTAATCCTGATTTTTCATCTCGTAAATGCATAAAATCCCAGGCGATATAGTAGGCTTTTACTATTGTTAGGATTATAAAAATCCAGTTAATAATTTTCATATGAAGAAATGAACTCATTAAAGATGCAGGCTTTACAATACCCAAAGCAACCTCAATGACAGTAACAATAGAGAGGAATATTAAAACACCCCAAATTTTTTGTTGATTGGATTTAAAAGTTAGCAATCCTCTAAAAATCGAAAGTTTGTGTTCTCCGTGTGCCATATTATAGTTTTAATCGAAGTGTTATACTAAATAAAAGAATGTAAATACAAAAACCCAAACCAAATCAACAAAGTGCCAATAAAGTCCAACTTTTTCAACCATTTCATAGTTTCCTCGTCGCTCGTAAGTTCCAATAAGGACATTGAAAAATATAATACAATTGATAATTACTCCTGACAATACGTGAAATCCGTGAAATCCTGTAATAAAGAAAAAGAAATCAGCAAACAATCGGTTTCCATATTCGTTGCGAACCAAATTGGCTCCTTCAACCACATATTGTACTTGATTGATTTTTTTTAGTGATTCCTCTCTACTCAACACTATTTTGTGTCCTGATTCATCAATTTGTTCCGTTTTCACTATAAGATTTTCGTGGTTTATAAATCCAGCAACAACTTCTTGAACCGTATAGCTAGGGCGCGTGGCTTCATCATAAAACCACAAACCGTTTTTGTTTTCATGTTGAACACGTTCGCTAGGAAACGATGCAGCAAAATCTTCGAGAGCTACTCGATGCCCTGTTTCGGCATCTAAAAATTGAAGGATTTGCCCTCCTTTTGTTTCAACAGCCCCATATTCTCCATTGATAAAGTTTTTCCATTCCCAAGCTTGTGAGCCAACAAAAACCGCTCCTCCCAGGATTGTAAGCAACATATAAACAGCTACTTTGGTCTTTTTCATATGATGACCCGCATCAACAGCAATTACCATAGTTACCGAAGAAAATATAAGAATAAAAGTCATCAATGCTACATAGTACATAGGGGCATCAACACCGTGCAGAAAAGGAAAGTGAGTAAAAACTTCATCGGCTATTGGCCACGAATCAATATTTTTGAAACGAGAAAAACCATAAGCAACTAAAAATCCTGAAAAGGTAAGTGCGTCGGAAACAATGAAAAACCACATCATCATTTTACCATAACTCGAATTTAGAGGCTTATTGCCTCCACCCCAAACGTTATTTTCTGTGCTGGTTGGTACGGTTGTAGTGCTCATAAAAAGTAACAAAATTTAGTTGTGCAAATGTACATATTTTTCCTATCTAAAGAAATATAAAAAGGCAAACAAATAGAGCCATAAAAAGTCTAAAAAATGCCAAAAGGTATGGGCCAATTCAAAACCCAGTGTTTTTTCACGATATTTCTGTTGACTGTGACGAACCAAAACCACTGAAATTACAATCAATCCGGCGAATAAGTGTGCCATGTGAACAATCGTAATGACATACAAAAAAGAAGTGGTAACCGTACTTTGAGCTCCTGTGAAAAAATACCCCTGTTGAATTAACGCATTGAATCCCGAAAACTGTAAAATCACAAAAACAATTCCCAACACCAAGGTTGTAATCAACAAAGCGGTCGTATGCTGCTTTTGTTTTAGTAACGATTTTTTGGCTAAATAAAAAGCAATGCTACTTGCCAAAATGACTACTGTACTCCAATAAAAAGCCACCGGAAGCTGAAAATTTTCTATCCAATCTGGACGAGATTTACTAACAACATAGGCGCTTGTAAGCCCCCCAAAAGTCATGCAAATACTAATCATTCCAAACCAAAGCATCATTTTTTTGGCTCGTATATTTTTTTCTTCCAAAGGTTGTTGTGTATAGTCCATAGTTAGATAAACTTATCAATTACATAAACAATTTGAATCAAGGTAATGTAGATCACACTTGACAGCATAAGTTTTTTAGCAGATTGGGACGATAGGGTTTGATAGAGATTTAAAGCATAATAAAGCATTACCATTCCAAGCAACCCAACAATTATGGCGGCACCAACAGAAAGTGAAAGCGCTCCGGTTAGCCCTGTAACAGGAAATAAAGAGGCGAGGATCATCCAAAAGGTATATAAAACCGTTTGTAAAGCAGTCGATTTGTCCTTTTTGCCAGTAGGAAGCATTTTAAATCCTGCTTTTTTATAATCTTCGTCAAGCATCCAACCAATGGCCCAAAAATGTGGAAATTGCCAAAAAAACTGAATCATAAAAAGTGTTCCAGGCTCGATACCAAAATCATTTGTAGCTGCAACCCAACCCAACATAAAAGGAATTGCGCCAGGAAATGCTCCTACAAAAACGGACAAAGGTGTTTTGGTTTTTAAGGGAGTGTACATGCTGGTGTACATAAAAATTGAAACGGCTCCAAACATGGCTGTTTTGGGATTGATCCAATAAAGAATAGAGATTCCTGTCAACGTAAGCACGGTAGCAATCCAAAATGCAACTTGAGGACTCATGCGCTCCGCGGGTAAGGGTCTGTTTTTTGTCCGAACCATAAGCGCATCCAAATCTTTTTCAATAATTTGATTGTAAGCATTGGAGGCGCCTACAAGACAATATCCTCCAACAGCCAAAACCAAACAAATTGTGAAGTCAAAACTAGGTGCTCCTAAAAGATATCCTGCTACTGATGAAAACACAACACTTATGGCCAATCGAGCTTTGGTAAGCATCAAAAAATCTTTGAAAACTAACAAAACTGAGGGAGTGTGCGTAATTGTTTCTGAAATACTGTTTTTCATAGCCTAAAAACAGCCACAAAGATACTGTACAAATTACCAGTATGCAATTTTAAAAAAGAAAAAACGCCTCACAAAAACAATCGTTTATAAGGCGTTTGAAAGATTATTGAAGCTTAAAAACAATCGGGATACTAAACGGAACTCTAACCGGTCGTCCGCGTTGTTTTCCTGGAATCATTTTTGGAAGTTTTTCTATGATTCTAGCGGCTTCTTTTTCCAAATTTTTGTCCGGACCGCGTGTTTGAATATTAGTGATGCTTCCATCAGTACTAATTACAAAAATCACAAAAACTCTTCCTTGGATACCCATTTCTTGTGCAATTTCAGGGTAACGAAAATTTCGGTTGATGTGCTTTTGTATCTGCTCTTGAAAACACTTTTTTTGTTCTGATTTTTGAACGCGTTCACACCCTGGAAACAAAGGAGCATCTTCGATAATAGCAAAAGGAACATCTATTTCTTCAAATTCTTCCTCAACTAAAACATTTTCTACAATTTCTTCATCCTGATCAGTTTCGGTTGATTTAATAACGGTCTCCTCAATATCAACCTCATCCTCAACTACTTCTATGGTTTGGGAGACAACAGCTGGGGGTGGAGGGGGTGGAGGGGGTGTTTTTAAGTCCGTAATAGGTACTTCCTCTTCTTCGTCCGTATTTACATTCAGAATTTGATAATCAAAGTTCGATTTTTCATAGGATTTCCATTCAATAGCTCGCCACGAAATGAATAACATTAAGCACAAACCAATGGAAAAATAAAGACTACTATTTTTGGAGAGGTCAAATTTTGAGTTCTTTTTAGGTTTCATGAGATTGACTATTTAGGGAGAGAAATGCATCTCTGGTTCCCTAAATATGTAGCAATAAAAATGCCAAAAAAAATCCCGCAAAAGCGGGATATATATTATTGCAGTCGGAAAGTAATTGGAATACTGAACGGAACCCTAACAGGGCGACCGCGTTGTTTTCCGGGTGTCATATTGGGAAGTTTTCCAATAATTCGGGCAGCTTCTTTTTCCAAATTTTTGTCCGGTCCTCGCATTCGAATATTTGTGATGCTTCCATCTTTGGCAATTACAAAATTAACATAAACACGTCCTTGAATACCCATCTCTTGAGCAATTTCGGGATAGCGAAAGTTTCTGCTAATATGACGCTGTATTTTTTCCTGAAAGCACTTTCTTCGTTCCGATTTAGGAACTCGCTCACAGCCTGGAAACAATGGAACGTCTTCGATAATGGCAAAAGGAACATCGACATCCAATTCCTCTTCCATAACTTCAACTTCCTCTACTATTTCTTCCTGATCGGTTTCGGTAGATTCTATAATAGTTTCTTCTACTTCTTCTTCGTCCTCTACAACTTCGATAATTTCAGGAGCTGGCGGTGGCGGTGGCGGTGGCGGTGTTTTAAGTTGTTCTGTAATAGGAACTTCCTCATCGTCGTCGTCGTCAATATTTAGTGCCTCATATGCATAGCTTTTCTTATAGGTTTTCCACTCTATGGCTTGCCAAGAAATAAACAGAATAGCGCAGAGACCTATAGCAAAATAAAGGCTGCTATTTCTGGTTAAATCTGCTTTAGGATTCTTTTTAAGTTTCATTTATAAAAATTTAATGTTTCTGTTGTCTACACTTCAGCTTTGTTTTGTGTAGGTAAATAACATTCAAAACTTTGAACTTGCTATAAGCAAATATTGGTTGTGAATATTAAATTGTTTTTTTCAATTCAAATCATTTCAAAAATACTATTTTTTTTAAACCTATAAAACCGAATCTTGTTTTATCTTCTATTAATAACAAAAGGCAGCGTCCCTATTAGGGATCCAAGGGTATTGGATAGTATGTCTGAAAGTTCAAAAGATCTTCCTACTGACAATATTTTTTGCAAAAACTCATTCATTAAACCTATTGAAATGGTTAGCAACAATGCAGTCACAACTGGGCGTGAGACTTTATGCTTTAGAGACAATATCATCCCAAAGGTCATTACAGAATACCAAATAAAATGGATTAAGATATCAGAATTATTGGGGAGTATTGATGGAATATCGCTTGCAGGAATGTTGCTTGCAACAATGACAGCAAAAGTCCATACTACTGTGAAAAACAAGTAAAAATTACGCGCCACCAATGAGTTGTTTGTATGCATTTGCATCTAACAAAGCATTGATCTGCTCTACATCGTGGATTTTTAGCTTAACCATCCAACCTGTATCGTAGGGGTCTGAATTCACTAATTCAGGTGTGTCTTCCAACGCTTCGTTGAACTCTACAATTTCTCCTGTCAATGGCAAAAACAAATCGGAAACAGTTTTTACGGCCTCAACGGTTCCAAACACTTCGTCTTTAGTCAGCGTTTCATTAACTGTTTCGATTTCAACATATACAATGTCTCCTAGTTCACCTTGTGCAAAATCAGTAATTCCAACAGTAGCCGTATCACCATCAATGCGAACCCATTCATGGTCTTTGGTATATTTTAAGTCTTGTGGGATATTCATATCAATAATTTATTTTTCAAATGTAGATTTTTTGAATTGAAAACAGAAATTTACTGTCCAAAATTATAGCGAATTGTAAATCCAGACCGGATGGTAGTTTGAGGAAATGCGGTAGATATAGCAAATTTTGAAAATAAGTGATCGTAAAAGAACAACGCAGTCAAGTTTCTTGACAATGCGTAATCGGCTGTTACTTTTAAAGACCAAAGTGTTTGACCAGCGGTTACTTGGTTATTCAACAAGTCCAAATTACGAATGATTGTAATATTGTCTCGAACCGAAAGATCGGCTTTGATGTTGATGTCTCCTTTAAGGGTTTTTCGCTTGCCCGAAATATTGGTTCTTAACTTCACGTCTTTGATTCGATATCCTAGTCCTACAACCAATTCGTTACCAAAGGTCTCAGTTAATAAGTTATTGTCCAAGCTAAGCGATAAGGCCCGATCTTTTTTGAGCTCTGCCAACATGCTAATAGAATTTTTCAATTCTAAATCAACTTTCAGAAGCGGATTGAACTGCTCCACTAGATTGACGTTCGTGTATAAAGTTTCATTTAAAAAATTATCGGATTGATCCAGCTTGTTTGGATTGTTTGCATCAAATTCCAAATTGGATTGAAACGAATTGAGCGTATAGCTAGAACGATAACCGTGAGAAAAAGAAAGGCGCTTGAATATTTTTTTAAATGATTTGATCCGCATCAATCCTGTGTATTGAATTGACCAATTCGGGAGTGGTGTATCGCGCAAGGCTTCCAAAGAAATGTTATTGGCATCTGCTCCTGAGTATGCCGATAAGAATGCGGGAATTAAAACCGCTTGATTGTTTTTGCCAAATCCTTTTGGATATCCATCCTGATCAATATCTGTTGTAGAAACCCCTTTTTGGTCAGCCAATCTTCTTGCTATTATTAATCGATTGTCTTGAAGAGCGCTAAAGGTTTTAGACTGCGTTTCATTGCTTTTGGAAAAGGCTGTTTTTATTAAAATTGTTGAGATGCCAAAGTTTCCGTAACTGTTGGGTGTTAGTGATTGATATTCTCCATTTGTTACTTGAAAGTTTTCTGCAAAATTTTCAGAAAAATTACGGTCCGCATTCAAATCAATATTCAAATCTTTTATCCAATCTATTTCAGCAGAAAAAGTCAATTTTGAGTTGTGAACTTGGGTAAATTGCTGGTTAAACTCGGGGAATTCGGTAAGCCATCCACGCTTAGCGGCCTCATATCTGATGTCTGACTGACTCCCAAAAACAAACCCAAACGAAGGGCGAAGGGTTCCAAAAAATCCGAGTGATTCTGTATATCCTGGGAGTACTTTTCCGTTGTTTTCTGAATAATTAACTTGAAGACGCTTAAGACCTGTTGTAAATCCAATAAGGGTATTCAATGCCTTTACTTGCGGGCTGTTTTTGTTACTGCCTTTTGTTTTTTTCACCCACTTCAAAGATCGATAGAGTCTATCCAAATTGAAGGTGGTGTTCAATGTGTGAGTATTGGCATTTTGAATGGTGTTAACAATCCCTAGACGGTTTCCGTCAGCATCTTCAACATCGGCTAAAGTATTGGACCCACGCTGCCAATTAAAGTCCCCGGTGTAATTATACGTTCCATTAATAAAACTCAAACCGGGAATAAGAGGAAACGGAATGTTGTAAGTAAGTCCAATAGATTGCGCATGTCGATTGGGTTCTCCAGCATCCCAAAATCCATCCCAGATATCCAGATCTCTATTTAATATTTCGTTGCCTTGAGCGTCTTGGGTAAAATAATTTTTGACAATTCTGTTGTTAGATGCCGTAAAATTCATTCGCAACGAACGTGTAAGGTTATGATTTAGGGTAAATGCCCAATCAAACATAAAGTTTCGTTGTTGCAACTCAGGAAGAGGCAATTGATTTGCGGCGTTAGTCCCTTCCAAATACACTTCCCTGAAGCGTTGGCTACTGAATGCTCGGTTGATACTTGTTGCTAGTGATATGTTGTCAGGAATGGGGTTAAAATTAAATTCACTCAACCATTTTAAATATTTTTTCTGACTAATAAACGGAACCTTTTTAAGCGGGTCTATTGAAAACGGTGTGAAACTGTATTGATATCCAGTTCCTACTTTTACCGTTTGCCGAGTAAGGTCTTCTATTTCATAATCGTGATGATTTTCTTCATTGAAGGCATATGAAAAATCAAAGTTTTCGATATCATACACACGCTTTTTTTGTTCGGGGCTTCTATTTTTTCGAACCCCAATAAAATTTATGCTTTTGTGTCTGGTATAGCTAATAGCTTGATTTTTAATTGAATCTTTTTGGGTGTCACGAACAGCGTTATTCAAACGATCTTGCAAACGAATGTCTTGATAAAAGGGGTCGTATTCGGGAGTAATAAATTCTTCGGAAATGCTGTAGCTCATTGGTACTTGAATCCCCCATTTTTTTGGCAATAGCTGTCCTATGTTCACTGAAGTGGCCAAACCGTACTGGCGGTAATCTTCCTGACTGCGTTGATTTGGATTTTGTTCAATACCTCCAAATCCTACCGTAGAAATTTTTCCAGTGGCAGATACTGTTGCAAAGTCTGCAATATTTGCATCCATTGAGCCAATGGTTGCCCACCCTCCTTTGGATTCTATTTCAGACAATCGCAATTCATTAAACCAAACTTCCCCACACAATAAATCCCCGGGGGTTGCTGAAGGATTTTTCACTCCAATCATAATGGTTAAAATTCTTCCTAAAGATGGATTTCCTTTAACAGCAAATTTGTATTTTTTATCTCCCGGCAACGAACTTATTGAAGCAAACTCATCAATTACGTTAAGTTCCTCGTCGTAATAGGTTGCTTCAAGCAAACTTCCATTGGCAATTCCTGCAGCTTTTATTTTGGTTAATAAATCCAATGGAATGTCAATAGAATTGCTTTCGGGTTGCCACACTTCCTCGGCACTGAGTCGTGAGGAAGATCCTGGGTTGAACGAAGTAGGTTTTAGAGGAACTTCAATTTGGTAATAATTTTCAGATAAATCGGTTCCCAAACGAACAAAACCTACCATGCGACGATCAAAATCCTCCGAAGCACCTTCTCCTGGAAGGGGTTGTTGGCTGGGAAGAGACTCTGCATGCAAAAACATTTTTAATTTTTTGTATTGAAGCAAATTAACATCTACATTCTTAAAGACACCCCTTGAATCTTTGGGGCTAAGATCGCAAACAGTAAAAGACAATGCTTGCTCATTTTGTCGTATGACTGTGTTACTATTATTAAATTGTTCGCGAACAACTCCCGGTGGTAGTACATAGTTAATAGGAACTCGATTCTCGTTTTCTAAAATACTTACCGTACTAATATCAACGGTAGTATTGGGGTATGTGAAATTGGTATTGTTGAGCGGCTTCGTATACCTTCTCCAGTCACCCCTAACCAAATTTAAAGTTGCAAACCGCATTACTGTAGGTACTGTAAAATCTTTAACCATCAAGCGCATAAATCGAATGGTTCGTAAGTCATTGATTCCGTTTATAGCGTCAAAATAAGAATTGAAAGAAGTCCCTAGATAATAGTCTTTGTTGATTGGTATTTTGAACTGAATCCAGCGAGATTTGATTGTTTCACCGTTGGGTAAGTCAACGGTTACATCCTCTCGAACATCACTCACAAAAGGATGGTTATCAGGAGTCATGTTGCGCTGAATTGGAATGCGATATTCAAAATAACTGTCAATCGTATTCATGGTATTATCACGATTGATATCTTCAGTGTCGGGAATGGTTGTTGAGCCTCGATTGGTATCAGAAACTGCTACGGGAGAATTCCCTTCCAAACCGTTGTAGTTTTTATAGCGGTCCAAAATACCTCCGGAAGCGTTTAAAAAATATTGATAATTGTCTCGAGCCGGATCATTGGAAGGTCCATTGGTATATAAGGAAGATTCTTCTGAATCAGGCAGTCCATCGAGCCCTACATCTTGGAGAGTTCGATTGGCGGTTTCGGCATCAAAAGCATATACCAACGACTGACTTGATGGGGTAACTCCCCACGAAGAGGAAGTTGTAAGCGAAGTCCCGTCCACTCCTGGCAGTCCGTTTTCGTATTGCTTACGACCGTCTTTAAGTATGTCCTCCGAAATATTTCCCAAATGAATCGCTAAGGTTCCTATATCGTCTCCAAAAGTTCGAGAATTTTGAAAAGTGTCTAACATCCAAAATTCAATGAACTCAACATTGGATTGCTCAAAATTAGTAGAAGTGATTGGACGCATTATTCCTGCCCAGTTTTCTTCGGGCGTACTTGTGAAAGCAGATTCAGAGGCGTTGTTGTAAGGTCCCAATTCGTTAGGATAAAATGCTAAATCCAGTGTGTTTTGAATCGTTGTTTGTCCTTGAACTAAATCTTGTTGTGGGAATATTTCATCAATAAAAATTCGACGAGTTTCGTTTTTAGAAATTTCATTATTGCCAATTTCTGAAGGACTTTGAGAGGTGTAAAAAATAGGGTCGATATTATACCACGCCAATTTGGCTCTATTATATCCGCTTGATAAATCATCAACTGCGGCATTAGCACCATTTACCCCAGCAGCAGGAACACTGGAAAGACTCCACGATAAAGCACCTTTAACATCGATAGTGGATTGTGAACCCTCGAAGTCATCAATGTAAGTTGTTGCCACTCCTTCAAAATCTGCATTTTTGGGAGAACCCGCCAATAAGTACGCAATTTCTCCTCGAACAGAAACATTTGAAGGAACGTCTGTATCAATATTTGGAAGTTTATTGACCCATCTTGTTAAAAAAGGAGCTTCTGTTGAAAAGTTACCATTAAACCCAAACATGGTGTTGTTAACTGGTTCACTACCGTAGTTGGCTTTCTGTGAAATAGGTCGTTCACTCAAATTCATGACCGTTGCTCCCAATAAAAAATTATCATTGAATTGGTGCTCAACATTTACTCCCGAAAAACGTTTGTTCTGCTGACCAAAGAAAGAATTACTCTCGGTAGAAACTTCAATAGGTATATTGGAATTCCTCAGCCCTTCATCCAATATTTTTACGGTTCCCACTTGGTAATTGACGGTATAATCAACGCCTTCCTGCAACAATCTTCCCCCAGCAGTAACTCGAACAGAACCTCTAGGAACATTGAAAGCTCCTAGCGAAATTCCTCCGCCCCCCGTGGAGGACTTGTATCTTCCTTTTAGGACAAATTTGTTTTTTTCTACTTCATCAAAAGCTTCTGCTTTGGTCAATGCATACATTTCTCCAAAAACATACTTACTCTGATTATCATTGTAGGTAACCGAATTGTCGTAATCTTCACCTGAAGATCCTTGCGGATTTTTTAATTTATCAAATAAAAATTCTCCAAAGGGTTCAACAGAAGTAAAAATAATTCTTCCATATTCCGAATCGATGGTTATTCCAGGAACAAAATCAAAAAACCCATCACCACCGTTTTGAGAATCGTTGTATATATTCAACTTGTCGACGTTAAAAACTCCCAATAATATTTGTTTATCAAGGCCCTCTGGCCAAGAGGATTTATCGACAGGACTGATATAGTTGATGGGGGAAGGATCGGTATAAAGAATGTTTAGTTTAAAATCTTCTTCAGCCAAACGAAATGCTCCAGTACTGTAGATATTTTTCATCATCAAGTCCCATGTAGGCTGACTAACATCGGTAATGTTGCTTTTTAAAAGTTTGAGCAATAAGCTGTTGTTAGAAACCTGAGTCGCTGTTCCCTCAGATATGGTGACATCTGTTGCAGCAACACCATCGTTTGCAAACTCTCCTACTTGGTACACTTTTCCTCCCAATGTATATTGGAATGCTACTGCCAATACTTCGTCATTACTTAGTTTTTGATTCAATGAAATATAACCTAGTTGAGGATGAAGCTGATATTCATTGGGTTCTAGTTTTCGTGCACTTTCCAAAACAGCATAATCAAATCCTTGATTTGCACTGCCTATAAGAGGCCCAAACCCTTGATTTACCGTAGCAATATCACGAATGGCATCTGTTAATACGCCTCCACTTCCTATTGCATTTGGATCTAACTTGTTTACCTCGTTATCAGGATAAGCATTGGGGTTGGTAGTGCTAAAAAAACTAGGGTATGCGTCGTCCAGTCGTGTGCGATCTGGAGAGGCCTCTCCGATATCTTGGAGTGCAACAATATTTCGAACATTATTGGTTTGAGAACCTCTATTGGTTACCCACACTTCAACTCGGCTGATTTGTACTTGTGTGTTTAGGTATGGATACGTTGAAAGGGCTTTGTTGTATTGGTCTCGAAAAAATTGTGATAAGAAAAAGTGCTTGTCTTCTTCATAATCAAGAGCAAAAATTGAAAACTCTTCCAGAGTGCCATCCCCTGAGGCAACAACGCTTGAGGATTGGGAACGTTGCTCCGAAAAAACTCCTGTTACCCGTGTTTTTCCAAATTGCAACTCGGTTTTAAATCCAAACAAACTTTGTGCACCTGTAATGAGAGAACTGTTTAATGGCATACTTACATTACCTACTTCTATTTTCTGAATAATTGCATCTTCATTTCCACTAAAACTTGGCTCAGATAATGACCCAATAGCATCCTTTCCTTTCTGAATAACATTTTCTCCTTTCTGAATGATTTTCTCTCCTTTTTCTATAGTAGAAGTAATGGGATCTAAAACCCCCTTTGCCCTTTTCTCAATCTCTTCGATTTTGGAACGCGCTTTGTCACCCACCAACTCTTTGGCGGAAGGGGGATTGAATTCCAATTTGATTAGGTTTTGGAAATCAAATGTTGATTCTGTATCATAATTGGCACTGACACCCAGGCGGTCTCCAATTTTACCATTGATTCCTACTGAAATTTGTTGATCGAAATCAAAACTAAAATTACGACGATTTCTAGGAGACAATGCTGGGTTGTCGTTCTTTTGGTATCTCACCCCCAAATTCAAAGCAATGGAACCTTGCGGAACAATATCTATGGTGTTGCTCCCAAAAATAGTTTTGAATAGATTTGATTTTACGTAATATTGAGGCAAAAGATTTTTTTGGCTTGAGCTGTCCTTTGATCCTCCTTCATAAGAAGCTGTCTTTTCATCAAAATAACTTTTAATTTGAGCTTTTCGAACCAGATCCTGGTATTGTTTTGGTGTCAAAACAAGGGGTAAATTGACATCAAATTCTCCCAATTTTACTGTATAAATATAACGATCAGCAATAGGGTCGTAAGTGTATCTAGATTCCAACACAGAAGGCGGTGGTAATTGAATACTTTTGGTTAATAGCTGGGTCGTAAGGGTGTCTTTAGGCGATGTTTGTTGCGCTGAGATTTTAACAATATTTACAAAAAATAGTGTTAAAAAAACGAGCAAACAAACATTTTTGGTTGGTCGTAAACTTGAACAAAAAATGGTCATAGTTTGTTTAAGGCATTTTTAATAAGCGATTCAACGTTCATATCTGGGGTGGTTTTAAGCAAGTTATCAATAACTTTTTGAGATTGTTTTCTTGAAAAACCTAAAACTTCTAATGCTGATAACGCTTCTTCTGAACTTGTATTGTTTAAAGAAGCAGAAACTTCTTCCATTCCAGATAGAATCGCTATTTTATCCTTTAAATCAATAATTACTCGTTGTGCTGTTTTTAGACCGATTCCCTTTACAGATTGAATGGTTGTGACCTCCTCGGACATAATGGCTTTTTGAATCTCAAAAGGCGATAATGAAGACAACATTGTACGAGCGGTATTAGCTCCTATTCCAGAAACTGAAATCAGCAAGCGAAACGTTGCTCGTTCAATTTCATCAAAAAAACCATACAATGTATGTGAATCCTCACGAACTAGCAGATGCGTTAGCAAACAAATGCTCTCTTCGTTTGACAACTGAGCATAGGTATGGAGGGAAATATGAACCAAATAGCCCACTCCGTTACAATCCACAACAACTTCTGTTGGTGATTTTTCTACCAAGCGACCTTTTAGACGTGTAATCATTGAAGTGAGATTGACTTCAAAAGTACGTATAAATTTACGAATTCTCTAACCCCTCTAAAGGGCCGCATTTCGTTTCTCTTTTTCTTGCGCATCTACGACTGCAACCGCAACCATATTGACAATTTCATCGACACTTGCTCCAAGCTGAAGAATATGAACTGGTTTTTTCATCCCCATCATGATAGGCCCAATAGAAAGCGCGTCATCAAGTTCTTTAATGAGCTTATACGTTATGTTTGCGGCCTCTAAATTTGGAAAAATAAGGGTATTTACTTTTTTACCCGATAATCGCGAAAAAGGAAAAGTGTCTTGAAGCATTTTTTTATTCAAAGCAAAATCAGATTGAATTTCACCATCGACAGTTAGGCTTGGAAAAAATCGATGTAAGTATTTAACGGCTTCACGAACTTTAATAGCCTCTGGACTGTTTGAAGAACCAAAGTTTGAAAAGGATAACATTGCTACAGAAGGCTCTATTCCAAACATACTTGCAGTAAAAGCAGTCATTTGAGCAATTTTTGCCAATTCTTTTGAAGTTGGGTTTATGTTGATCGAAGTATCCGACAAAAAAATGGGTCCTTTGTTTGTCAGCATTAAATTCGTAGTTGCTACTTTGTTAACTCCGTTGGCGGTTCCTATAAGCTCAACCATAGGTTTGAAAACAGTAGGATAACTTCTCGAATATCCTGAAACCAAAGCGTCAGCATCTCCTAAATTAACCATCATGGCTGCATAATAATTACGTTCTCGCATTTTGCTTGAAGCCTCGTATTGCGTAACACCGTTTCGTTTCCGGCGCTCCCAATAATGCTGTGTGTATCTTTCTCTATTGCTTTTTTCAGAATCGGATTTGGGATCAATAATTAACACCTCAGCATCAAACTCAATTTCATTCATAAGTTCTTGAATGACATCTTTTCTACCCAATAAAATTGGAATAGCAATTCCTTCTTCATGAGCAATTTGTGCGGCTTTAAGGACATTCAGCTGATCTGCTTCAGCAAAAACGACTCTTTTAGGATCATTTTTAGCGCGGTCTAATAATAAACGAACTATTTTATCATCCGATCCTATTCGTTGATACAGTTCTTCTTGGTAATCTTTCCAATTGGAAATCGGTTCTTGGGCAACTCCCGAATCCATTGCTGCTTTGGCAACAGCCGGCGGAATTTCGGTAATGAGTCGAGGATCAAACGGTTTTGGAATAATGTATTCTTTCCCAAAAGTCAATTTGGTTTTGTTGTATGCAATATTCACTTGTTCGGGAACGGGTTCCTTGGCAAGTTTGGCAAGCGCCTCCACGGCGGCCATCTTCATTGCTTCGTTTATTTTGGTAGCTCGAACATCCAATGCTCCTCTAAAAATAAATGGGAACCCCAACACATTGTTTACTTGATTGGGATGGTCAGATCGACCTGTAGCCATAACGATATCATCCCGGGTTTTCATAGCTAAATCATAATTGATCTCAGGATTGGGATTGGCCATTGCAAATACAATGGGGTTTTTAGCCATTGAAAGTAAGGTGTCTGGAGTTAGAATATCAGCCTTAGACAATCCAATAAAAACATCTGCATTTTTCATGGCGTCTTCAAGGGTATGCGCATCAATATCCGTTGCAAATTCAAGTTTTTCGGGGGTTAAATTTTCCCGATCCTTACGAATGACTCCTTTGCTGTCTAGCATCAAAATGTTAGATGCTTTGGCGCCAAATGCTTTGTAAAGTTTGGTGCACGAAATTGCTGCAGCTCCAGCTCCTAAAACAACGATTTTGGCGTTTTCCATTTTTTTGTCAACCAATTCCAAGGCATTTATCAATGCTGCTGCTGAAATAATGGCTGTCCCATGCTGATCGTCATGCATTACGGGAATATCCAATTCCTCTTTCAAACGTCTTTCAATCTCAAACGCCTCTGGGGCTTTGATGTCTTCCAAATTAATCCCTCCAAATGTAGGTGCAATATTTTTTACTGTTTCAACAAAAGCATCCACATCTTTGGTGCTAATTTCGATATCAAAAACATCTATTCCCGCAAATATTTTAAACAAAAGTCCTTTTCCTTCCATTACAGGTTTGGATGCTTCGGGACCAATGTCGCCAAGACCTAAAACGGCTGTTCCGTTTGTAATAACAGCGACTAAGTTTCCTTTGGAAGTGTATTTATAAACGTTTTTAACTTCTTTTTCTATTTCGAGACAGGGCTCTGCTACACCAGGAGAATAGGCAAGAGCAAGATCGCGCTGAGTGCTGTGCTTTTTGGTTGGAACAACCTCTATTTTACCAGGTTGGGGTCTTGCATGATAGAGTAAAGCCTCGCGTCTTTTGTTAGATTTATCCATAGTAGTATTTTGATTCAAATGTAAGATTTTGTAATGTAATCAGTCCTTTAAAAACTCAATATTTCTTGTCAGTCCTTTAAATTGGGTGCGTTGAACAGCACTCTTTTTAAATAATGTGTCAAATACTTCTTGAGTGATTTCTTGCCAATCTCTTCGGGACATTTCTAGCAATTGTGGGTTGGGGTCAAACAGGGGTTCATTGTGTGATTTTGAAAATCGATTCCAAGGGCATACGTCTTGACAAATATCACATCCAAACGCCCAATTATCAAATTTTCCCTTCATTTCTTGAGGGAGTTCGTTTTTCAATTCAATGGTAAAATAAGAGATGCATTTGCTTCCATCTACTTGATAAGGATCCACAATGGCTTGGGTGGGACAAGCATCAATACATGCCGTACACGACCCACAATGATCGGTAGTGGGATGATCGTATTCCAGTTCTAAATCAATGATGAGTTCTGCAATGAAATAAAAAGATCCCTCTTTTTGGGTAAGTACATTGGAATGTTTTCCCATCCATCCCAATCCACTTTTTACCGCCCATGCTTTGTCTAAAACGGGAGCCGAATCTACAAACGCTCTCCCATGAACATCGCCAATAGTTTCTTGAATAGAAAAAAGAAGTTCTTTGAGCTTATCTTTAATCACATAATGGTAATCAAAACCGTATGCATATTTAGATATTTTGGGAGCCGTAGCGTCTTTTTGCGTTTTGGATGGGAAATAATTAAATAGCAGTGAAACAACACTTTTGGAACTTGGAACCAGTAAGGTAGGATCTAGGCGTTTGTCAAAATGGTTTTCCATATATGCCATTTCACCGTGCTGGTTTTTTTTGAGCCATGCTTCCAGTCGTGGGGCTTCTTCCTCTAAAAAACCCGCTTTCGAAATTCCACAAGATAAAAAACCGAGGCGTTTGGCTTCGGTTTTAATAAAATTCGTTTGTTGGGTTGTATTCATAAAATGGCTATCTAAATTCTTTCCGCTGGATAAGTATTTAAAAAAGGCCTCCTTGCGTAATGTTTTTTATACGTCCCAAATGTTTGTAGGCACGATCGGTAACTTCTCTTCCTCTAGGAGTTCTCACAATAAATCCTTCTTGAATTAAAAACGGTTCGTATACCTCTTCAATTGTTTCGGGACTTTCAGAAACTGCGGTTGCCAAGGTTGTGATTCCTACAGGGCCTCCTTTGAATTTATCGATTAAAGTTATCAGTATTTTATTGTCCATTTCATCCAGCCCATGAGCATCAACATTAAGAGCCTTAAGTGCAATTTGGGAAATATTGACGTCAATTTTTCCGTTTCCTTTTATTTGAGCAAAATCGCGAACTCTTCTTAAAAGCGAGTTAGAAATTCGGGGGGTTCCTCTGCTTCGGCCAGCTATTTCTATTGCAGCTTCTAATGAAATAGGAATTTTTAAAATAGACGCACTCCGTTCTACAATTGTTGACAAGAGTTCTGCGTGGTAATACTGCAATCGACTATTGATTCCAAATCGGGCTCGCATGGGTGCTGTTAGCAAGCCTGACCGAGTGGTTGCCCCTACCAGTGTAAATGGGTTGAGATTTATTTGAACCGTTCGCGCATTCGGACCTGATTCAATCATGATATCAATTTTAAAATCTTCCATCGCCGAATACAAGTATTCCTCAATTACGGGACTTAAGCGATGAATTTCATCAATAAAAAGAACATCACGGGGTTCTAGATTTGTTAAAAGTCCCGCCAAATCTCCTGGTTTATCGAGTACGGGTCCTGAAGTAACTTTTAAAGAAACTCCCAATTCATTCGCAAGAATATGCGCCAAGGTAGTTTTGCCAAGTCCTGGCGGGCCGTGAAATAGTGTGTGATCCAAAGAATCTTCGCGTTGATTGGCAGCCTCTACAAAAATTTTGAGATTTTCGATGACTTGCTCCTGTCCCGTAAAATCCTCAAATGACAAAGGGCGCAAGGCCTTATCAATATCATTTTCTTGCGGGCTTAGAGATTCCCCAGTAGGATCTAAATATTCGTTCATCATTACAAATATAAACTAAATCCTTTTGAAAAACCGTGCATTCTATGAAAGTCCGCTTTCAATACTCTGTAGCTTCTTTGGATTGATAATGCGAAGCTGCTTGCCTTGGGTTTCAATCCATTTATTTTTTTGGAAATCAGAAAGCGTACGAATGAGTGATTCTGTTGCTACTCCAATCATATTGGCCATATCTTCCCGCCTAATTTTAATCTTTATATACCCCTTGGCATCCGCTTCAAAATACTTGTCCATTGACAATAACAGTTTGGCAACTCGTTGACTGACGGATTTTTGTCCCAAGTCTATAATTTTATCATCCGTGGATTTGATATAGTTTGCTAGTAGCTGACACAGAAAAATAGTAAAGTCTTCATCCGTTTTTAACGTTTTTAAGAAGATATGATTTGGAACTAAACAAACTTTCATAGGAGTGATAGCGGTAGCCTTAAGGTTTGTTTTTTCACCATTCAAGACGCTCCGAATACCAAGAAGTGTTTTGTTGGTTAACAACTCTATGATTTGTTCACGACCATTGGAACTCATTTTGGAAATTTTACAAGTTCCTTTTTCGATACAATAAAGACCCGCAAGACGCTCTTCTTCATGAAAAATAACTTCTCCTTTGGAATAATTGAAAGGTTGTACCAATGAATTTTCGGAAACCTTGAAGGGACAGGAATAACAATTTAGCATGGTCAAATTTAAATTTAGGGTTACTCAAAGATACAAAACAATGCTTGAATTTTACATGGATTTTTACCTTGTGGTTTGGTGTATGTAGCTTTATCTGGAGCTATACTTCAACCACACCCAGTTGATGGGATGTTGTATATGGTTTGTTTTGGTATAGGCACTCTTCCAATGATGTCGGGAATTTTATTGCTTGGATATCACGATAAATTAAAACTAAAAACCTCTTTGAGAAAGTTAATCCCCGTAGTTACTTTTTTGTTTGGAGCCTGGATTTTAATTCGTGGACTGGGATTTGATATTCCTTTCATCTCCCCTGCTGACTCTCATTTGGATCTTATTACCGAAACACAATCGTGTGATCCGTTAAATTAAAAAACCAAAATCCCTCTTTATTGCTAAAAAGGGATTTTTTATTTTTTTAAAAAGTGTTTACACTTAATGATTGAGTTCCTCTTCTCCTTTTTTTAAGGGAACATTTTGAGGTACAAAATCTTGGTCATGACCGGGTTTTGAGTAATCATATGCCCAACGATGTACGTGAGGAATCTCACCTTCCCAGTTTCCATGAAAATGTTCAACGGGGGCAGTCCACTCAAGCGTATTGGAGCGCCACGGATTCATTTCAGCTTTTTTACCATAAAACATACTATGAATAAAGTTATATAGGAACACTAATTGTGCTGCTCCTGCTATGAGTGCAAAAATGGTGATTACAATGTTGACATTGGCCAAGTCATCAAAATATGGAAAAGCTGTATTGGTGTAATAACGTCTTGGCAATCCTGCCATTCCCACAAAGTGCATTGGAAAAAATACTCCATAAGCACAAACAGCCGTTACCCAAAAGTGAACGTATCCTAAATTTTTATTCATCATTCTACCAAACATTTTTGGGAACCAATGATAAACACCCGCAAACAACCCATACAATGCCGAGATTCCCATTACCAAATGGAAGTGAGCTACAACAAAATAAGTGTCATGCACATTAATATCGAGCGTACTATCTCCTAAAATAATTCCTGTTAATCCGCCTGAAATAAAAGTGGAAACGAGTCCAATTGAAAATAGCATCCCGGGGTTAAACTGAAGATTTCCTTTCCAAAGCGTGGTAATATAATTAAACGCTTTAACCGCAGAAGGAATGGCAATTAGAAGGGTAGTAAATGTAAAGACCGATCCTAAGAATGGATTCATTCCAGAGATAAACATATGGTGTCCCCAAACAATGGTTGACAAAAAGGCAATGGCTAAAATAGAAGCAACCATGGCTCGATATCCAAAAATAGGTTTACGAGCATTTGTGGCAAGCACCTCTGATGTGATTCCAAGAGCTGGAAGTAAAACAATGTATACTTCGGGGTGTCCTAAAAACCAAAACAAGTGTTCAAACAATACAGGCGAACCTCCTTGGTAATGCAGTACTTCTCCTTGGATAAAAATGTCTGATAAAAAGAAAGAAGTTCCAAAGCTTCGATCCATGATTAACATCAATGCGGCTGATAATAAAACTGGGAAAGAAACCACACCGATAATTGCGGTTACAAAAAAGGCCCATATGGTTAGTGGAAGTCTGGTCATCGACATTCCTTTGGTTCTAAGGTTAATAACGGTAACGATATAATTTAACGACCCTAGTAAAGAAGAGGCAATAAAAATAGCCATGGATACCAACCAAAGAGTCATTCCCAATCCAGATCCTGGTTGTGCTTGTGGCAATGCGCTAAGAGGTGGATAAATGGTCCATCCCGCAGCAGCAGGCCCTGCTTCTACAAACAAAGACGCTAACATGATAACACAAGACACAAAAAACAACCAAAACGAAATCATGTTCAATAAACCAGAGGCCATATCGCGCGCTCCAATTTGAAGAGGAATAAGAAGGTTGCTAAACGTACCACTCAGTCCAGCTGTAAGTACAAAAAATACCATGATGGTACCGTGAATGGTAACCAACGCCAAGTATACATTGGGGTCCATAACACCATCAGGAGCCCATTTTCCGAGTAAGGATGAAAATATACCGAACGATTGTTCTGGCCATGCCAATTGCAATCGGAAAAGTAAGGACATGGCAATCCCAATAATTCCCATAAAGAGACCGGAAATCAAATACTGTTTCGAGATCATTTTATGATCTTGACTGAAAATGTATTTGGTAATAAACGTTTCTTTATGATGATGTCCGTGATCGTGGTGATCGTCGTGTGCAATTGCTGACATATCTATTTTTTTTTATTTTTCTATTGAATTACTTCTGCAAAGGTGGCTTGTTGTGCCAACCATTTATTAAAATCTTCTTCTGACTCTACAATAATTTTCATTTGCATATTGTAGTGCGATGCTCCGCATATTTTGTTACATAACAACAAAAAATCAAACTGATAGGCTTCCAATGGCTCTTCTCCATTAGCGATGAGCTCTTGACTGTTTTGGTGTCTAATTTTGTTGATGCGCTGAACTTTAGCAGCTACCTCAGGAAGCATACGCATTTCTTGGGTAGTTTTGGTAGGAACAAAGGCAAACTCAGTAATCATACCGGGGACACAATTCATTTGTGCTCTAAAGTGAGGCATGTATGCCGAATGAAGTACATCTTGTGATCTCATTTTGAAAATGACTTGTCTTCCTACAGGCAAGTGAAGCTCTTGAACGACAATATCGTCTTGACCGTTAGGATCGGAGGAATCAATTCCAACTAAATTTTTTCCGTCATAATCTTGCAAAAATCGAACGTTGGCGTCTCCCAACACATTATCTTGTCCAGCATATCGAGCTTTCCAATTAAATTGCTGTGCATAAAGCTCAACTACCAAAGAATCATCATCTTCTTCAATATTCATGATGTTCGTCCAGGTATACAATCCGTACAAAATCAATCCTGCTAAAACAATTACAGGTATAATTGTCCAAATAAATTCCAATCGGTCATTATCGGCGTAAAATAGGGCTTTGGTATCTTCAAGACCTCTGTATTTGTACGAAAAGTAGTGTAATAAAGCCTGAGTAACAGTTTGAACGAAAAAGATCAATGCAAAAGAGATCCACATCAAACGGTCGTATTCAACACCGTGTTCCGAAGCTGATTCTGGGAGCAAAACATCGCCCCAAGCCCAGAAAGAATAAATGGTAATTAGGTAAATAAAAATCAAAAAGACATACATTAATTTTCCTTGTAAATCGTTGTCTTTGTATGTTGCAACTTGAGAATTTTCACGAGCAACCTGTGTCAATTGAAAAATCTTAGTCATTTGCCAAATGGCAATGGCTATTAAAACAAGTATGGTAATCGTTAGTAGTGCAGTCATTATGCTCTCTAAATTTTAATATTAATACACAAAACGTTCACTTTCTCCTATGAAAGGATCTCCTGACGCTTCGAGGGGTGCTTTAGTAAGTGTGTTGAACACAACGTATATAAAGAGTCCCGTAAAAAATAGCAATCCTCCTATTTCAGAAACTCCAAATGACCATTGATCACCTACAGTTGCTGGCATTATCATATTGTACACATCAACATAGTGTCCTAGTAATATTACAATTCCTGCCATAACTACAAACCAATTGACACGCTTGTAATCGCTATTCATTAGAATAAGTAGTGGGAATATGAAATTCATGATCAACATTCCAAAAAACGGTAGGTTGTAATCTTCAATTCGAGTAACGAAATAAGTAACCTCTTCGGGGATGTTTGAATACCAAATTAGCATGAATTGTGAAAACCATAAGTAAGTCCAGAACACACTAATCGCAAACATGAATTTTGCCAAATCGTGAATGTGATTATCATTGACTTTTTCTAGATACCCTTTTGCCTTCAAGTAAATTGTGATTAGTGCAATGGCTGTAATTCCTGAAACAAACATACTTGCAAACACGTACCAGCCAAACAAAGTACTAAACCAGTGAGGATCCACCGACATGATCCAGTCCCAAGACATCATGGATTCTGTATAAATAAAGAACACTAAAAACCCAGCGGATATTCTAAAATTTTTCTTGTGAAAACTAATCCCTTGGACAGCATCTTGTGCCAATGAGTATTTTCTTGAAAGATAACGATACAAGTTCCATCCTGCGATATAAAACACAGCGCGAGCCAATAGAAAAGGAACATTTAAATAACTTACTTTTCCTTGAATAAGCTCGTCATGTGCAACAACTTCGGGATCCATCCAAACAAACAAGTGGTTGAGGTGCAATCCTGAGAGTACCAACAACACAAATACAATAACTGTTCCTGGGAACAAATACCCTGTGACTCCCTCCATTACACGATACAAAACAGGAGACCACCCTGCTTGAGCAGCACGTTGAATGGCGTAAAAAGCCAACGCTCCTAAAGCAATCATCATAAAGAAAAGAGCAGCTACATAGAGAGCAGCCCAAGGTTTGTTTTGCAATTGGTGTAACAAATGTTCATCGTGTGAAGAGTCGTGACCAGCCTCTTCGTGGTGATTCGCCTCGTGATGTGTAATTTCTTCATGGATATCTCCATGACCGTCACCATGAGCATCGGCCACCATGGCTTTTGCTTCCTCAACATTAGAGGGTGCTGATAGAAATCCATATGTTAGCCCTAACGCACCTAAAATCATAAGGGCGAATGAAAACAGTTTTAATTTTTTTGAAAACGTATACATACTGATCTTCTTAACTTTTTATTTTTTTAGGGTTTCTCTTAACTCCAAAACATGTTGTGCAATTTGCCAACGTTCTGTATCACTGACTTGACCGGCATGAGAACCCATAGAGTTAATTCCGTACATCAATACATGATAAATACTACCCTCTGTAATGTCACGATCGGCATAACTTGGAACGCCCAAGAACTTTTCGCGTTGCATCAATATTCCTTGACCGTCTCCTTTATTACCATGACATACGGCGCAATAGATTCCGTACAATTCTTTTCCTTGAGCGAGGTTTTCTTCGGTGTTCTGCAAGGGAGATTTAAAAGATGCTTTTGCAGCTTCGTAGCCTTCGTTAGTGTTTGGATATTCGTATGGAGTCCAACCTCTTGGAACCGTACCTTCAACAGGTAATTGTGCTTCAATTCCATTGGCAAAGGCTGGAGATTCGGCATAGGTTTCGTATCCAATAGGTTCGTACATGTTAGGAAAATACTGATAATTAGGCTTTGATGCATCAAAGCACGATGTCATTAATAATGATGCTACTAAGAGAATTCCAAAAGTGATTTTTTTATTCATCGCTATTCTTGCTTTTCTTGAACCGTTATATCAATAGCACCTGTTTTCTTCAACAAGGCAGTCAATTTTTTTTGATCATCTCCAACCGCCACTTCCATAAGAAACTTATCGTCAGTGGTTGCGGGAATTGGATTCTCAGCTTCTTTAAATGGCCATAATTTGCTTCTTAGATAAAAGGTTATTACCATAAGGTGTGCTGCAAAGAAAACGGTCATCTCAAACATAATTGGCACAAAAGCTGGCATGTTTTCTATGTATGAAAAACTAGGTTTTCCACCAATGTCTTGTGGCCAGTCTTCAATCATAATAAAATTCATCATCAACACAGCAACTGATAGCCCAATGCATCCGTAGATGAAAGCCATAATGGCAATTCGAGTAGGTTCTAGTCCCATTGCTTTGTCCAATCCATGAACAGGAAAAGGAGTGAACACTTCCTCAATATGATAATGTTCTGCGCGAACTTCTTTCACAGCATGCAACAACGTATCGTCGTCGTCATAAACAGCATGTAAAACTTTATTACTCATGAGCGTCTTCTCTTAATTTTTTATAATTGTCTCCCGATGATTTCAAGATCGTTTTCACTTCAGCTTGGGCAATAACCGGGAAGGTTCGTGCATATAATAAAAACAACACGAAGAAAAATCCAATAGTACCGATGAATATTCCAATATCAACAAACGTTGGTGAGAACATCGTCCAAGACGAAGGAAGGTAATCACGATGTAAGGATGTAACAATAATTACAAATCGTTCAAACCACATTCCAATATTTACAACAATCGAAATGATAAAGGAGAACATAATACTGGTTCGTAGTTTTTTGAACCACATAAACTGTGGAGAAAATACATTACAAGACATCATTGCCCAATAAGCCCACCAGTAAGGACCTGTAGCGCGATTTAAAAACGCGTATTGTTCGTATTCAACCCCCGAGTACCATGCGATAAATAGTTCGGTTATATAAGCAACCCCAACTATAGAACCCGTAATCATAATAACGATGTTCATAAGTTCAATGTGCTGAACAGTAATATAATTTTCAAGGTTGCACACTTTTCTCATAATGATCAAGAGTGTATTTACCATAGCAAATCCCGAAAAGATAGCTCCTGCTACAAAGTATGGAGGAAAAATAGTAGTATGCCAACCTGGAATTACTGAAGTTGCAAAGTCAAACGATACAATGGTGTGTACTGAAAGTACTAAAGGAGTTGCCAATCCTGCTAATACAAGTGATACTTCCTCAAAACGCTGCCAATCTTTGGCGCGTCCACTCCATCCAAAGCTTAAAATACCGTAAATTTTCTTTTGAAAAGGTTTGATCGCACGATCCCGAATCATTGCAAAATCGGGCAACAAACCCGTCCACCAGAAAACCAATGATACCGAAAGATATGTTGAAATTGCAAATACATCCCATAAAAGTGGAGAATTGAAGTTTACCCACAACGATCCAAATTGGTTTGGAATAGGCAAAACCCAATAGGCCAACCAAGGACGTCCCATGTGAATGATCGGAAACAATCCTGCTTGGATTACTGAGAAAATGGTCATTGCTTCCGCAGAACGGTTAATAGCCATTCTCCATTTTTGTCTGAATAAAAGCAATACTGCTGAAATCAAAGTTCCGGCGTGACCAATTCCTACCCACCAAACGAAGTTGGTAATATCCCATGCCCATCCAACGGTTTTGTTGAGTCCCCAAACTCCTATTCCTGTTGAAATCGTATAAATAATACATCCTATTCCCCACAAAAATGCTGAAAGGGAAATTCCAAAAACAATCCACCATTGTTTGTTTGCTTTTCCTTCTACAGGAGCTGCAATATCAACCGTAACATCGTGATAGGACTTGTTCCCGGTGACTAAAGGTTTTCGTATGGGTGCTTCGTAGTGCGAGGCCATAGTTTTGCTTTATTATTCTATATTATGATTCAGCGTTTCTTACCTTCACTTGATACATAACGTTGGGTTTTGTTCCAACGCTTTCGAGCAAGTGATACTTCCGATCGCTTTCTTTTAATTTTGATACTTTACTATCTTTATCGTTGATGTCTCCAAAAGTCATGGCTCCATTGCTACAAGCGCTGGAACATGCCGTTTGGAATTCACCATCTTTAATGGTACGGCCCTCCAATTTGGCGTCCAAAATAGTCTTTTGTGTTTTTTGAATACACATCGAACATTTTTCCATCACTCCTCGTGAACGAACTACAACATCTGGATTCAATACCATACGTCCTAAGTCATTATTCATGTGATAATCGAATTCATCATTTTCGTTATAAAGAAACCAGTTGAATCTTCGTACTTTGTAGGGACAGTTGTTAGCACAATAACGCGTTCCTACACATCGATTGTATGCCATTTGGTTTTGTCCTTGTCGACCGTGAGAAGTTGCTGCAACCGGACAAACGGTTTCGCAGGGTGCGTGGTTACAATGTTGACACATCACAGGTTGGAATGTAACTTGAGGGTTTTCGGAAGGATCTTCCATCTCTCCAAAAGTACTCAAGGATGCTCCCAATCCGTCGATACCATCAATAACTTCAAGATCTTCCTCAAAAGAATCTTCGGCTGAATAATATCGGTCAATACGCAACCAGTGCATATCTCGTGACTTTCTTATTTCCTGTTTTCCCACTACAGGAACATTGTTTTCGGCATGACATGCAATAACACATGCCCCACATCCTGTACAAGCATTCAAGTCAATGGATAAGTTAAAGTGATGCCCTATCGAACGATCAAACTCATCGTACAAATCAACATCTGGAGAGTCTATTGGGGTTTCAATGTGATTAAGGGATACTTTTGGTATAGGGTTCCAATATTCAACATCTTTGGTATTAAAAATCTCTAAGGATGTTTCTTTAACAATATCTCCCCTACCCATTAGAGTATTATGCAATTGGACACATGCAAACTCGTGTGTTCCCTCGACAGCCTCAACAGAAACTTCTTGTGCTTGATTGAAGTTCGAGTACAATGCATACGCATTGACTCCTACTTTCATTTCTTCTTTAATTCCAGTCGTTTTCCCATATCCAAATGCCAATCCAACAGAACCTTTTGCTTGTCCTGGCTGAATCAAAACAGGAACTACAAGACTAGTTCCATTTGCGGAAACTTTGGCAAAACTTCCGTTCAGCGCTCCGTTGGCGACGTTTTCATTAGTCAACCCTAAAGAAGCTGCATCTGATTTCGAAACGGTTAAATAGTTGTCCCATGAAACACGGGTTATCGGATCTGGCAACTCTTGCAACCATGGGTTGTTGGCTTGATGTCCATCACCCAATCCTGTTTTGCTGTACAATACCAATTCGAGTCCTTTACTTTTGGATTGTGTGAGTTGAGTAACTGCAGAACTCACAGTTGCATTGAAGGAAGTGGTTGACGCTTTTTTGTTGGTATTTAAAAATCCATCGTGCAATACTTTACTCCAAGAATTTCCATTCAAAATAGAATTCTTCCAATAACTAGTAATGCTTTGATAGTATGAATTTTGACTTCCTGTCCATTTGAGCAAACTATCTTGAAACTGTCTAGTATCAAACAATGGACGAATCGTAGGCTGTGTTAACCCATAATTTCCTGAACTAAATTCAGTATCTCCCCAAGACTCTAGGTAATGTGGTGTAGTAGCTACCCACTGAGAAGCTTGAGCAGTTTCGTCATTCTTCATACTAAAACTAACCGATAAGGATGCTTTTTGAAGACCTTCTAAAAAGGCTTTGCTTTCTGAAAGTGTATAGGCTGGATTTACTCCCGCCATTAAAATTCCTTTAACAGCTCCACTGTTCAAATCTTGAATCAGTTGAGATACTTCGGAATCGTTACCTTGACGGACGAGATTGTGAACTTGTGTATCAACTGCTTCACTTTGTAAATAATCGTTAATAGCCAAGGCTGTTAATTGTGCGTTGACATCGTTTAGACCTGTAACCAACAATCCTTTTTTACCAGCACGTTTGATTTGGTCAGCTGCTTTTTTAAGTTGAACTTCTGCTGCTTGCGGTAAGTTAGCGACTACCGAAGTTCCTGTGATATAGCCATACAATTTGGCAAGTGCTAATTTTTGTTGGGAGGGTGTCAAAGGAATGCGTTTGTCGGCATTGGCTCCAGACAAGCTCATATTGGCTTCGAATTGAAAGTGCTTCGACATGGTCGCTTTGCCATTGTCTTTATTAGGAACTCTATTTTGGGTGTAAGCACTGCTAAATCCACCACCTTGCCAATCTCCTAAAAAGTCAGCGCCAAACGAGACAATGACTTCTGCTTTAGAAAAATCGTACGAAGGAAGCGCGCGCGATCCGTATGCCATTGAAAATGCATCTAGCGCAGCTGATTCTGAGATAGCATCGTAAGTTATGTGACGTACATTTGGGAATTTCTCTTGAAAGTCAGCTATAATTTTTGCCGTCGTTGGACTTGCAAATGTTTGTGTCAGTAATACAACGGGGCTGTTAGCTTCTTTTAAGGCTGTCAATTGCTCTAAAACGCTTTCATCAAGTTGACTCCAACTTACATTTTTTCCATTTTGAACAGGCCCTTGGAAGCGAAGGCTATCATACATAGACAAGACAGATGCCTGAACTCTTGCATTGGCACCTCCACGGACAAGAGCATCCACGTTGTTTTCTACTTTAATAGGTCGACCTTCTCGGGTTTTAATCAAAACACTTGCAAAGTCAAAACCATCAGCAATGGTAGTTGCATAAAAATTAGCAACTCCAGGAATAATTTTTTCGGGTTGAACCACATAAGGAATCGACTTAATTACGGGGCCTTCGCAAGCAGCCAATGAAGCCGCTGCCGTACTAAAACCAACATACTTAAGGAAGTCACGACGAGTGGTTTCTGAAGATTCCAAAATCTCTTTTTCTTCTAAAAAATGATTTTCTGGAAGCGGGTCAATAAATTCCTCATTTTGAAGCTTTGTTATAACCTCGTTGTCGGAAGATAATTCAGCTTCATTTTTCCAATATTTTTTATAGGTTGCCATACTAAATCGCTATCTACTTATCTATTAATAATGACACTTTCCACATTCAAGTCCTCCCATTTGTGCAGCAGTGAGTTTCTCAACGCCATACTTCTTAGAAAGTTCTTCATGGATTTTTGTGTAATATTCGTTGTCTTTAATTTGAACGTTTGTTTCACGGTGACAGTTGATACACCAACCCATTGTTAGGGGTGAGTGCTGGTACAAAATTTCCATTTCCTCAACAGGCCCGTGACATTTTTGACATTCCACTCCTGCTACAGAGACGTGCTGTGCGTGATTGAAATAAACAAAATCGGGTAAATTATGAATACGAATCCATTTGACTGGCTCGGTTTCGCCTGTATAACGTTGGTTTTCTTCGTCCCAACCTACGGCTTTGTATAGTTTTTTAATCTCAGCCGTGTAAAATTCTTTGGTGTATCCTTTTTCTAGATCTTCTTCTCCATTGTATTCCGCAATGTTTTTGTGACAGTTCATACAAACATTTAACGAAGGGATTCCAGAATGTTTTGAAACTCTTGCTGAAGAGTGACAGTATTTGCACTCAATTTGATTGTCCCCAGCGTGAATTTTATGAGAATAATGAATGGGCTGAATTGGCATATACCCTTGATCAACACCAACTTGCATAAGCCATCCGTATGCGAAATAGGCACTAGAAAGCAACAAGAAAATTACAGTCAAAAACACCAAGAATTGGTTCTGAACATAGGCCTTCCACAATGGAAGCGGTTTTTCTTTTTGAATTTTTGCCTCTTCAAGTCCATTGGCGACAGCAAATTTTCTTAGCGTATTATTTACCAAGAATAGCATTACAATCAATACCGCCAAAACCAAGGCAAGCATCGCTAAAATTATATCACTTGTAAAACCACCCTCGCTGGAGTTGGTAGTTGCTGCAGCTTGAGCTGGCATTTCTGGAGCTGGAGGTGTATAATCGGTATAAGCTAATATGTTATCGATATCCTCATTTGAAAGTTGAGGAAATGCGGTCATCGCCGTTTTGTTGTACTCTTCCCAAATGGCAACAGCTTGAGGGTCACCCGATTTGATCATAGCCGAGCTGTTTTTGATCCAGCTATACAACCACTCCTTTTCGTATTTGGCAGTTACTCCAGCCAAAGCAGGACCGACGGCTTTCTTTTTCAGTTTATGACAAGCTGCACATTGTGAATTGAATAAAGATTTCCCCTTATCAACATCTTGAGCAAGCAATGAGCCTGAAAAGAAAAAACAGATAAATAGCAGTAAATATAAAGGAATGGAGGCGAAATTTCGTTTGAGCACCTTTCTCATAGTGGCTTTTAATGTTTTCTTTTTAATAGCTTTTTTAGACTGATTTAGTACTATAAACCCCTAAAAATAGACAGCAAAAATACAACACAACAACCACTTAATGAACCCTATTTTAAGGGAAAATATAATTTATAATTATTCTAAATTATAAATTATCTGTAAGGCGAATGGATTCATATTAAGACAGTGTTTTTTATGTATATTTGTGGGATAAATTCGATTATGAAAAAAGTGTTTTATCTTATCGTGTTGAGTAATATGCTCTTTTTTACAAACACTTGGTCTCAGGAAGCAACCTTGGATATTCGTATTGAGTCTAAGTTGCAAAAAATTATTGATATTAAAAAAAAGGTTAACCAAAATACCTTTACTTCAGGGCAGTTTACCATTCAACTTTTTTATGGTAACATTCTTCAGGCCAATAATGTTGTCAGTGAATTTAATGCTGCTTTTCCTGGCCAACGGGCAGAATTGTTTTTTGAAACTCCCAACTATAAGGTAAGGGTTGGAAAATATACTTCCCGTTTGGAGGCAACAAAAAACTTACAATTAATCAAGCAAAAATTTCCAGCAGCTTTTCTTCTGGTGCCTTAAAAGCTTATTTTAATTTCTTTTTAACGGCAATTTCTTGATAACATTCAATGATATCTCCTTCTTTGATATCGTTGTAGTTTTTGATTTGCATTCCACAATCGTAGCCTTTGGAAACTTCTTTGGCGTCGTCTTTGAAGCGCTTTAGTGATGCCAAAACTCCTGTAAACACAACAACTCCATCTCGAATAAGACGAATCCCTGCGTTTTTAATAATTTTTCCATCCGTTACCATACATCCCGCAATGGTGCCGACTTTAGAGATTTTATAAGTCTCTCTAATTTCTGCATTACCCGTTATCTCTTCTTTCATCTCAGGAGACAACATTCCCTCCATTGCATCCTTTACGTCGTTGATAGCATCGTAAATAATGGAATAATTTCGGATGTCGATTTCTTCTTTGTCCGCAAGTTGACGAGCATTTCCGGTAGGACGAACATTAAACCCTATAATAATTGCGTCAGATGCTGAAGCTAGTAACACATCCGATTCTGTAATAGCTCCTACTCCTTTATGAATAATGTTTACTTGTATTTCCTCTGTTGATAATTTTTGGAAGGAATCGGTTAGTGCTTCAACAGAACCGTCAACATCTCCTTTAAGAATAATATTGAGTTCTTGGAAATCTCCTAAAGCAATTCGTCTTCCGATTTCATCCAAAGTAATGTGGCGCTGTGTCCGAACAGATTGTTCGCGTTGAAGCTGAGTTCGTTTGGCAGCAATTTGCTTGGCCTCTTTTTCATCTTCAAATACACTGAATTTATCTCCTGCTTGAGGAGCTCCATCGAGGCCTAAAACAGCGACAGGAACAGAAGGTCCGGCTTCGTTTATTATTGTGCCCCGCTCATTAAACATGGCTTTTATTTTTCCACTGTGTTGCCCTGCTAGAAGATAATCTCCAATTCGAAGGGTACCCGCTTCTACCAAAATAGTGGAAACATAGCCTCGTCCTTTATCAAGAAGTGCCTCAACAACAGTTCCTTGTGCCAATCGATTTGGATTGGCTTTTAGCTCAAGGATTTCGGCTTCTAACAATACTTTTTCCAGAAGCTCTAAAACTCCCGTTCCTGTTTTAGCAGAAATATCTTGAGACTGAATTTTACCTCCCCAATCTTCTACTAATAGATTCATTGAGGCTAATTTTTCTTTTATTTTTTCTGGATTTGCATTGGGCAAATCTACTTTGTTTATGGCAAATATAATAGGAACTCCAGCCGCTTGAGCGTGACTGATGGCTTCTTTAGTTTGAGGCATTACGTCATCATCAGCGGCGATAACAATAATTACTAAATCCGTTACTTGCGTTCCACGAGCACGCATCGCCGTAAAGGCTTCGTGACCTGGAGTATCTAGGAACGTTATGTGTTGGCCACTTGGAAGCTCTACTCGGTATGCATCAATATGTTGTGTGATTCCACCCGACTCTCCAGCGATAACATTTTCTTCTCTGATAAAATCAAGTAGGGATGTTTTTCCATGATCTACGTGTCCCATGACGGTTACAATAGGTGCTCGTGGGATTAAATCTTCTGGATTGTCTTCAATGGTTTCAATGGCATCTTCTATGTCAGTAGTGACAAACTCTACTTCATAACCAAACTCGTCTGCAACAATACTTAGGGTTTCGGCATCCAATCGTTGATTCATGGTTACCATAATTCCTAACGACATACAGGCAGAAATTATTTCTGTACTTCCTACTTCCATTAGGGTAGCAACTTCTCCAACGGTTACAAACTCTGTAACTCTTAGGATTTTACTTTCCGCTTCTTGTTGCGCAATTTCATCATCGGTTTTTTGACGATGTGAATCTCTTTTTTCTCGACGGTATTTGGCTCCTTTGGATTTGTTTGATTTTCCTTGTAGCTTTTCGAGAGTTTCTCGAATTTGTTTTTGAACCTCTTCTTCTGTAGGTTCTACCTTAGCAACTGCGGGTCTTGAATTGGATTTTGGATTTGAACGCCTTTTATCATTCGGCTTTCCTGCTCCAGCTCCAGATTTTGGATCTTTGGTTATTCGTTTGCGACGTTTTTTACGATCGTTTTCTTCTTTTTGAGCAGCGGTGGGTGGCTTTTTTTCAAATTGCTTTAAGTCAATGGTTTGACCTGTAGCTTTGAGCCCTGATAATTTTTTATAGTTCGTCTGAATTGTTGAACTCGTTTCTGAAGTAGCGGCCTCAGTAGGAGTATCCTCAGTTTTTTGGGGAGATTCCGGACTTTTTACTTTTTCTTCTACTTGAGCAACAGGCTCTGTTTCGACTGAAGGAGAAGCTATTTCCTCTTTTGCTTTAACAGGCTCTTCTTTTGCTTTGGGTTTGGGGGCTGCTTTTTTGGTTTCAGACAAATCAATTTTCCCAACCATTTTGGGCTTCGTAATGGATGACCGAGCTTTAATAATACGCTCTTGTTCAATTCGTTTCTCTTCTAGCTCTTTTTCTAATTGAAGGCGAAGATTTTCTTTTTCCTTTCGCTTTTCTTCGCTCACTTCTTGGGAAGCCTCACGCTTGGATCGATCTGTTTGAAATTCGTCTAACAAAAATTCATATTCCTGCTTCGTAATTTTTGAAGTAGGCCGAGACTCTACTTCATGACCTTTCGAGGCAAGATGCTCAATGGCCCGGTCTAAAGAAATGTTTAGCTCGCGCAACGCTTTGTTGAGTCTTATGGTTTTTGTTTCTGACATATACTATTAATTCTTTCTCTTCAAAAATATAAATTTGTTCGTAAAACGACTTAGCTTGAAAATTCTGCGTTCAATACTTTACATACTTCCGCAATCGTTTCTTCTTCCAAATCGGTTCGCTTGATAAGATCTTGAATATCTTGTTCCAAAACACTTTTGGCGGTATCCAATCCTGCTTTTTTAAATTCTGCAATCACCCAATCTTCGATTTCATCTGAAAACTCTGTAAGCTCTACATCTTCTTCAGCACCTTCGCGATATACATCAATTTCATATCCTGTCAGCTGTCCTGCCAAACGGATATTAAATCCACCGCGACCAATGGCTTTTGAAACCTCTTCGGGATCCATAAAAACCTCTACTTGTTTGGTTTCTTCGTTAATGTTCAATGACGTTATTTTTGCAGGGCTCAAAGCACGCGTAATAAGCAACTGCATGTTATTGGTGTAATTGATTACATCGATATTTTCGTTTCCTAATTCACGGACAATTCCATGAATTCGAGATCCTTTCATACCCACACAAGCTCCAACGGGATCAATACGATCGTCATAAGAATCTACAGCTACTTTGGCTTTTTCGCCAGGAATACGTACTACTTTTTTGATAGAAATAAGACCATCAAAAACTTCCGGAATTTCTTGTTCAAACAATTTTTCCAAAAATACAGGAGAACTTCTTGACATTACAATACTAGGCTTGTTCCCTTTAAGTTCTACACTTTCAATGATCCCTCGAACATTGTCTCCTTTTCTGAAAAAATCCGATGGTATTTGACGATCCTTGGGAAGAATAATTTCATTGCCTTCATCGTCTAATAATATCACTACTCGGTGACGAATATGATGTACTTCGGCCGTGTAAATTTCACCTACTAAGTCAATGAATTGCTTGTAAATAATAGTATTGTCGTGTTCGTGAATTTTTGCAATTAAGTTTTGACGCAAAGCAAGAATGGATCTTCTTCCAAGATCAATCAGTTTTACCTCTTCAGAAACATCTTCTCCTACCTCAAAGTCAGGTTCGATTTTACGAGCATGAGACAATTCAATTTCCTGGTTTTCATCCTCAACTGCTCCGTCTTCAACTACCGTTCGGTTTCTCCAAATCTCCAAATCGCCCTTATCAGGGTTGATAATGATGTCGAAGTTTTCATCGTCCCCGTACTTCTTTTTGAGAGTATTTCGAAACACCTCTTCAAGAATAGACATCAGCGTAACACGATCGATAAATTTATCGTCTTTAAACTCTGAGAATGATTCAATTAACGCAATGTTTTCCATAATTCGGATTAATTAAATTGGATAATAATTTTAGCTTTATTTATTTCATTATAGAGCAGTGATTTTTCTTTTTCCACTGTTCGTTTTCCTTTTCCTATCGGTTTGGGCTCTCGCGCTTTCCACTGAAGAACCACATTCGTTTCACTTGCCTCTCGAATGGTTCCTTCGAACGCTTCTCCGACATGTGTGTCAATTTTTATTTTTCGACCTATATTTTTAACATACTGCCGAGGCTTTAACAAAGGAGCCGTTGCATCTACCGAGGTCACTTCCAACGAAAAATCGTGTTCTTCACGATCGATATTGTGCTCAATGTGTCGGCTTATGTTGATACAATCTTGAAGAACAACTCCTCGATCGCCATCAACAACCACGCGAATGGCTCCACTTGAATCTATTGAAAAATCAATTAAAAATAAGGAAGGATGATTATTCATCACTTCCTCTAACAAATCTCGAACCGTATTTTCAAAGTTCATACTATGGTATAAAGAAGGGGACTTTTGGTCCCCTTATCGTTTTCCGTTCTGCGGTGCAAATATAACGTTTTTTGTTTTATTACAAAAATTTAATCTGCTAACACCCATTTCATTAGGATTTAAAAAGCCCCCAGCAAAATACTGAGGGCTTTGTTGGCCTACTAGGGCTCGAACCTAGACTCTTCTGGACCAAAACCAGACGTGTTGCCAGTTACACCATAGGCCATAATCGAGCGGCAAATTTAAAACAAAGTTTTTGTTCAGCAAATAAATTGAGATGAAAATACGTTTATTAAAAATAGTTCGTAAGATTGTGTAAATTCGTACTCTTAAAAATCATTCCTCATGACGAGCCCTTTTGCATTTAAAAAATGGAATCAAATTTCGGGTTGGACGATCTTTGCAATTGCTCTTACTACCTTTTCACTTACTGTAGAACCTACTGCTAGTTATTGGGATTGTGGAGAATACATCGCTACTTCCGCCAAGCTACAAGTAGGCCATCCTCCGGGAGCCCCCCTGTTTCAAATGTTAGGCGCTTTTTTTGCCATGTTCGCCCTCGAAATTGAATCCATTGCTTTGATGGTCAATATGATGTCTGTAGTTGCCAGTGCGTTTACAATCCTATTTTTGTTTTGGACCTCAACGCTTATAATAAAAAAACTTTTAAGTAAAAACGAGCCACTTACTACCCAACAAGGAGTATTGATCCTAGGAAGTAGTGCTGTTGGAGCGCTTGCCTATACCTTTTCTGATAGCTTTTGGTACAATGCCGTTGAAGCCGAAGTGTATGCAATGGCAACTTTTCTCATGGCCTTGCTTTTTTGGCTTGGGCTTCGTTGGGAACAAGAAATGAACACTCCTAGAGGCGATCGATGGCTGGTTCTTATCTCTTTTGTGATTGGGCTTTCGTTTGGGGTTCACTTTATGGGATTGCTTGCAATTCCTGCTATTGGAATGATTTATTTTTTTAAGAATTATCCCAAAGTGACTGTGAAAAGCTTTGTTGTGGCCAATACAGTTTCGGTAGCCATTTTGTTGTTTATATTCAAATTGTTATTACCACTTACTCTTGCCTTTTTTGGAAACGCCGAAGTGTTTTTTATCAATACCATCGGGTTGCCATTCAACTCAGGGACGGTCATAGCAGCCATTGCTTTTATTGCATTTTTCTACTACGGCATTCGTTATACTCGAAAGAAAAACTGGATAAACATCAACACAGGTTTGCTGTGCGTTCTGTTTATTCTGATCGGATTTTCTTCCTGGATCATGTTGCCTATTAGAGCCAATGCCAACACCGTTATCAACGAAAATTCTCCTTCAGACGCCCGATTGCTGTTGGCCTATTACAACCTAGAGCAGTATCCGGATACGCACCTGTTTTACGGACCTATGTTTTCAGATATGTATGCAGGTCAAGACCCCATTAAACCCTACAAAGACGACAAGCCTAAGTTTGAACGTGACGAAAAAAAGGGAAAATATATCATTGTTAACGATTGGGAAAACGCACGAATCAACTCCAACAGCGCCCATGAAGGATTCTTACCCAGAATGTGGAGCACAGAACATGCTATCAACTATATGAATTATTTTGAGGTGTTGGATTTTTCAATAAAACCTGAATATCGAGCGCAAAACGAACTTGTTCAGGCAGTACAACAATTTCGTTCCTCTTTCAATCAAGGAGATATCAATGCAGAAGAATATCACGAGTTTTTAACTCAGTTTGGAGCTTATTTAAACATTGACAAACCTTCTTTTTTAGCAAATATTCGATACTTGCTTCAACACCAAATGGGCTATATGTACTGGAGGTATTTTATGTGGAATTTCTCTGGAAGACAAAACGATGTTAAAGGGGAATACGACCCATTGAATGGAAACTGGATTAGCGGTATCGACTTTATTGATAGTTATCGATTGGGTTCTCAAAAAAACTTACCCGCTGATGTCGAAAACAACAAAGCTCGCAATACTTATTATATGTTACCGTTGTTTTTTGGAGTCATAGGATTGTTGTTTTTGTATAATCAAGACAAAAAACGTTTTTGGGTACTCCTTGTACTCTTTTTGTTTACAGGATTGGCGCTCAAGGTATATTTGAACGAACGCCCTTTTGAGCCCCGCGAACGTGACTATGCACTTGTAGGGTCTTTTTATGTCTATGCGTTATTTATTGGTTTGGGGGTAGTGTCATTGTTTCAAACCTTAAAAAAATATCTTGCTCCCAAAATAGCAACTCCGCTCGTTATTGTTAGTGCCCTTTTGGCAGTTCCTGTATTAATGGCCTATCAAAATTGGGACGATCACGACCGCTCAAATCGATATACCGCTCAATCGACTGCAAAAGCGTATCTAGATTCGATAGATGAAAATGTAGGGGCGCTTATTTTTACCATTGGCGACAACGACACCTTTGCGCTATGGTATGCTCAAGAAATTGAAGAATACAGAACCGATGTGCGAAGCATTAACACGAGCTTGTTGGGAACGGATTGGTATATTGATCAAACGAAGAGGAAAACCTACGAAAGCGAGCCTGTAAAATCACAACTGATACACCGTCAATATGCATATGGGGTTAGAGATTACATCAAGCATGAACCCATCCTTGACTCTGTTCGATGGAATATCAATGATTTTATGAATTGGGTGTCTAGCGATAATCCTAGAACTCGCTACAAACATTTACTCAAACAAGTGGATGCCGATTTGGATAGGGTACCCATATCTACGCAAAATTTGGTGTACTATCCTACAAACAAGATTCGAGTTCCTGTTAACAAAGAAAACGTTTTAAAAAGTGGATTGGTACGTCCTAAAGATTCCGATTTGATCGTGGACTATATCGATATTGATTTGCCCAAGTCAGGGATTTACAAAAACCAATTGTTAATGCTTGATATTTTAGCCAACAACGACTGGGAACGTCCTATTTACTTTACGGGCGGCAGTTACACTCCCTCAGAGTATATGTGGATGAAGGATTACCTCCAGCTCGAAGGATTGGTGTACAAACTTGTTCCTATTAAAACCGAGATAGACTCCAGAAATCCTTACGAAATGGGACGTATTGACAGCGACCGTATGTACGATATTGTGATGAAATGGGACTGGGGAAATTCTGGCAGCGCTGATATTTACCACGATACTGAAACTCGAAAAAATAGCATTTCTTTTAGAGGAAATTTGGCGCGCTTATCTAGCACTTTGATTGAAGAAAAAAAGAGTCAAAAAGCAGAGGCTGTTATGGACTTGGCTATGGAACAAATGCCTATTGATTATTTTGGGTATTATACATTAGTAGAACCCTTTTTAGAAGGATATTACCGTATAAATAAAGTTGCTAAAGCACAAAATATTTTCGAAAGTCTTTCCAAAAAATACCAAGAATCATTGACTTATTTTGCTTCCATTTCCACTGAAAGTCAATATGAACTTGGAGAGCAGATCATTACCGATTTGGAACGTTACAGAAGCTTGGTTGAAATGGTTGTTTTTTATGAAGACACCGAAATTTTGAAGCGCGCTTTGGATGACTTTATAAATTTCACCAATCCTGTCAAGCATCTTTATGGTGACTACGAATACTACACGCTCATGACACCTTTTGTTGAGGCGTATTATTCGGTAGGAGCCCTCGAAAAAGGTCAAAACCTATACACTATTATTGCAACCGAATATCAAAAACGATTGCAATTATTTGCGGATTTACCCTTAGCAGAAATGAAAGAATATTATGCAAACATCGCAACTGAAATCGAAGGATATCGAATGCTTGTCCAGGCAGTAAAAATTTATGAAAAAGACAGTTTTGCCTTGCAAGAACTTCAGAATTTTAACAAAAATATTGAGCCTTTTGAAAGGTTGTTTACATCACTCGGTAAGTGATTACAGACTACGTAAAATCGCGCATTAAGTTGATAAGCGTATTGGCGTCTTGCTCACCGCTTTGTCGCCATACCATTTCGCCCAACTTGTAAATCATCAAAGTAGGCAGTCCCTTAATTCTGAGGGCTTCTGATAAATCGGCATTTTTATCAACATTAATCTTTATGACTTTTCCACTATCTCCTAGGGCTGCAGCAACGTCTCTTAGGACAGGATGCATGTTGGTAGAAGGCTCACTCCAATCAGTGTAAAAGTCTAGCAGAATAGGAATATCTGCATCTATAAGTTCTCCAAATTTTGACATAAGGCACTTGTTTTAAATGATTTGGCTATGACAAATGTACTAAATTTTACAGATTAGGCACTACTGTCCGATTTTTTTAAGGTAATTACGGTAATTTCTGGCCAAATTCCAACCCTTCCAGGATACGCCAAATAACCAAATCCTCGATTGACATTGATATATTGACCCGCTTTTTTATAAATTCCAGCCCAATATTTATATCGCCATTTGACAGGACTCCATTTGATCCATCCTGGAATTTCAATTCCAAACTGCATACCATGAGTGTGTCCACTCAAAGTAAGCTGATATTTAGTAGTATCTGGAAGCACCTTTTCCTCCCAATGAGATGGGTCGTGACTCAGTAGGATTTTAAAATCATTAACGTGGATATTTTGGGTTGCTTTTCGTAAATCCCCTTTTTTCTTAAAACCTCCTTTGCCCCAATTTTCAACACCCACAAGTGCAATTCGGGAATTTTCTTTTTCAATATATCGCGATTCGTTCAACAGCAAATCAAACCCCATTTCTTTTTGAAGCTGCATAAGCAATTCCATATTTTGCTCTTTTTCTTGAGGAGTTTTCCACTGAACATAGTCCCCATAGTCATGGTTTCCTAACACAGAATATTTTCCATCTTTTGCAGAAATTTTTGAAAACACCTCTTTCCAAGGCACCATTTCGGATGCGGTATTATTTACAAAATCGCCTGTGAACAATAACAAATCAGAACCTTGACTATTGATTAGGTCAACTGCATATTCGATTTTAGATGGATTGTCAAAACTACCACAATGAATGTCTGAGATTTGAGTTAATTGATACCCATCAAACGCATCCGGAAGGTCATCAAACGACAAGGAGTAGCGAAGTACTTTGTAATTGTATTTTCCCTTCATCATTCCCATCAAAAGGGCACCAAAAGGAATCGCCGATAAAGCCAATGCCCATTGACTGATAAAGGTTCTTCGTCCTTTTATAAAAACACCTTCGGACGAATCAATGAAAAAGTCAACAATCGCTCCAAAGACTCGAACAATATCTTCAATCAATAATACCCCAAAAAAAAGCAGTTTGGGCGCAAAAATGGTTAAAAAAATACCCATTGCATACATGGTATTCGGAGAAAAAGTTTCACGCCTATCTCCCGTAAACTGATACCATAAAAATCCAAACGACAGAATTGTTAAAAGCAATGAAACCCCATAAAAAAAGCCGCCTTTTGTTCCTGTCTTAAATACTTGATAAGTATATACCTCAAAAACGAGAACAATGATTATAAAAACGATCCATCGAGTCATGCTTATTGTTTTAAGACCACAAAAGTAAATTCTAGATTGGAATAGTTTGCCTTTTTTAGAAAAAATTAAGGAATATCCTGTTTTGTCATTTTTTTTAAGAAGAATCATTTTGTACTTTTGAAACACGTCAAAAATGACCAAAATCCTTTCGATACCAAATTCATGTCCAATCAAAAACGCCTTTTTCTCCTCGATGCTTATGCGCTAATTTTCAGAGGATATTACGCTTTTATCAAAAACCCACGTATCAATTCAAAAGGAGTTGACACCAGCGCAGTAATGGGTTTTATGAATTCCTTACTTGATGTTATTAAGCGAGAAAGACCCGATCATTTGGCGGTTTGTTTTGACAAAGGAGGATCCACGAGTCGTACAGAGCTTTTTGAGGATTATAAGGCCAATAGAGACGAAACCCCGGAAGCTATAAAAATTGCTGTTCCCGTTATCCATGAAATTTTAAGAGCCATGCACATCCCGATCATTGAAAAGGCGGGTTTTGAGGCAGATGATATCATTGGAACACTTGCCAAACAGGCCGAAAAAGAAAACTTTTCAATTTATATGGTTACCCCCGACAAAGATTTTGCGCAATTGGTTTCCGAAAACATTTTCATGTACCGTCCCGCTCGAATGGGAAACGGTATTGAAATATGGGGTGTTCCAGAAGTACAAGCCAAATTTGATGTCGAACGCCCTGAACAAGTCATCGACTATTTAGGAATGATGGGAGACTCGGTTGATAATATTCCTGGGTTGCCAGGGGTGGGCGATAAAACTGCTCGAAAATTCATCGCTGAGTTTGGTTCAATGGAAAATTTGCTCCAAAACACCCATCAACTAAAAGGAAAACTGAAAGAAAAAATAGAAGCCAATAAAGAATTGGGTATGTTATCCAAAGAATTGGCAAAAATAATGTTGGATGTTCCTGTTGCATTCAACGAAAAAGAATACGAACTCAATACCCCCGATATCGAAAAGGTAAAAACTCTTTTTCAAGAGCTTGAGTTTCGAAGAATGACGGAGAATTTATTGAAAATTTTTACTCCAGAAAGTACTCCTTCTCCAGAAACACCTATTCAAGAAGAAGCTCCCAAAAAAAACGTTTCCGAATCTCTTCAATTTGATTTGTTTTCCATGCCAGGAGCAGGCGAAGCAACTGTTGAAGGTTCTTCATTCAAAACCTTGAAAAACACCCCTCATTTTTATCAAATCGCTGACAATCCATTGGCTATTGAATTGCTTTTAAAAAAAATGGGGGTTCAACCCAGTGTTTGTTTCGATACCGAAACCACAGGACTGAATCCCATCAATGCCGAACTCGTAGGAATTGCATTTAGCTGGGAAAAGCACAAAGGATATTATGTTCCCCTTCCCGAAGATTCCTCAAAAGCACAAGAAGTCGTAGAAAAACTCCGTCCTTTTTTTGAAAATGAAACCATTGAAAAAGTTGGGCAAAATCTTAAATTCGACCTGAAAATATTGAAAAAATACAACATTCAAGTAAAAGGGCCGCTGTTTGACACGATGATTGCGCACTATTTAATCAATCCCGATATGCGCCATAACATGGATGTTTTGGCAGAAACATATTTGGGATACCAACCACAATCCATTACAGAGTTGATTGGGAAAAAAGGGAAAAATCAATTGAGCATGCGAAGTGTTGATTTGGCCAAACAAACCGAATATGCTGTCGAAGATGCAGACATTACCTTTCAGCTTCGCAATCATTTTGCTAATGAACTCGAAAAGGGACATTTAACAGATTTGTATCAAAAAGTAGAATTGCCGCTCGTTCGTGTTTTGGCCGACATGGAATTGGCAGGAATTCGAGTGGATACCGAATTTTTAGGAACGCTTTCCAAAACACTATCCGAAGACATTGCTGCTTTGGAAAAACGCATTTTTGAAATATCAGGAGAACATTTCAATCTCGCTTCTCCAAAACAACTAGGAACTGTTTTGTTTGAAAAATTAAAACTTGTTGACAAGCCTAAAAAAACAAAAACAGGGCAATACTCAACCGCAGAAGATGTCTTGTCTTACTTGGCAAAAGATCATGAAATCATAAAAGACATTTTGAATTGGCGCTCCTTACAAAAACTACTCAACACCTATGTAGATGCGCTTCCAAAAGAAGTAAATCCACATACGGGTAGGGTTCATACAATATACAATCAGGCGGTTGCCGCTACCGGTCGATTGAGTAGCAATCATCCCAATCTTCAAAACATTCCCATTCGAACTCTACGCGGACAAGAAGTTCGAAAAGCATTTGTCCCAAAAAACAAAGATTTTGTGCTTATGGCCGCCGATTATTCGCAAATTGAACTGCGAATTATCGCCTCGCTTAGCCAAGACCCAAGCATGATGGATGCTTTCAAAAACAAGGAAGACATTCATGCTTCAACAGCAGCAAAAGTATTTAATGTACCTTTATCTGAGGTTACTCGAGAACAGCGAAGCAATGCCAAAACAGTCAATTTTGGAATCATTTATGGAGTTTCAGCATTTGGATTGAGCAATCAAACCGATTTGACCCGAACAGAATCCAAAGAATTGATAGAAACGTATTACAAAACATATCCTCAACTTCGAAAATACATCGCCGATCAAGTAAATTTTGCGAGAGAAAACGGCTATGTAGAAACCGTTTTGGGAAGAAGACGCTATTTGAAAGACATCAATTCCCGCAATCAAGTAGTTCGAGGAGCCGCAGAACGCAATGCCGTTAACGCGCCCATTCAGGGAAGTGCGGCTGATATTATCAAAATTGCCATGCTGAACATCCACAAACGCATGCTTGAAGAAAATCTTCGCTCTACCATGCTACTGCAAGTTCATGACGAACTGGTTTTTGATGCCTACAAAAGTGAACTCGAGCTATTAAAAAAACTAGTAAAACAAGAAATGGAAAACGCTTATCAACTCAATGTTCCGCTCGTGGTTGACATAGGAATTGGAGACAATTGGTTGCAAGCGCATTAACCTCAAAAAAATCCCCATAAAAATTGTTTTTGGGTGTTTGCATTTATCATTTATAATTGTACATTTGCAGCCCGATTCTAATTGGTAATAAACCAATTGGATGGTAATGATTAAAAATTTTAATGTGGATTCATTAAGTTACAAAACAATTTCAGCTAATAAAGCTACCGTTGACAAACAATGGTTGGTGGTTGATGCTGAAGGTCAAACTTTAGGAAGAATGGCGTCCAAAGTCGCTATGCTTCTTCGTGGAAAATACAAACCCAACTTTACAGCTCACGTGGATTGTGGAGACAATGTCATTATTATTAATGCTGAAAAGATTGTTTTAACAGGAAACAAATGGGAAGCTAAGGAATACATTCGCCACACAGGATATCCTGGAGGACAACGCAGTCTTACTGCTAATGAGCTTTTTTCGAAAGATCCTGCTCGCTTGGTTGAAAAATCCCTCAAAGGAATGTTGCCAAAAAATAAATTGGGGGCGGACTTGTTCCGTAACCTAAAAGTATATGTTGGACCCAATCACAATCACGAAGGTCAAAATCCAACACTGATCAACCTTAACGATCTAAGATAAATATGGAAGTCGTACACAAAATAGGACGAAGAAAAACAGCCGTTGCAAGAGTTTACCTTTCCAAAGGAAAAGGTACAATCACGGTAAACAACAAAGCTTTGGAAGATTATTTTCCAACGGCTACTCTACAGTACAAGGTCAAACAACCTTTTACATTGAGTGAAACCACCGACACTTACAACGTTTCTGCAAATGTTGTTGGAGGAGGATTTAATGGTCAAGCCGAGGCAGTTCGATTGGCTATTTCCAGAGCATTGGTTTCCATTGATGAGGAAATCAAACCCCTTTTAAAACCAGAAGGGTTAATGACTCGCGATCCAAGAATGGTAGAACGTAAAAAGTTCGGTCAGAAAAAAGCACGGAAGAAATTCCAGTTCTCGAAACGTTAAACATGCCGTTTGCCTATGGCAAACATCAAGTTCATATATTTATTGTTAATCCTGAAGTCGTAGTTCGTTTAAAGCGAACATTAGTTTAGCATCTAAATGGATAAGGTCGAAAATCGCCACTTATACATTGCTAATCATACGGAACGTAAACTAAAACAAAATGACAAACATTGAAGTAAAATCGCTTTTAGAAGCGGGTGTTCACTTTGGACATCTCACCCGAAAATGGAATCCCAACATGGCTCCCTATATTTATATGGAGCGAAATGGAATCCACATTATCAATCTTTACAAAACTGCTGCAAAAATTGAAGAAGCTGCCAAAGCACTTCATAAAATTGCTGCTTCGGGGCGCAAAATTCTTTTTGTAGCCACCAAAAAACAAGCCAAAGGGATTGTTTCTGAAAAAGCCGCTGCTGCCAATATGCCTTACATTACAGAGCGTTGGCCTGGTGGAATGCTTACCAACTTTGTTACGATTCGAAAAGCTGTTAAAAAAATGGCTGCTGTAGATCGTATGAAAAAAGACGGTACGTTTTTAACACTTTCCAAAAAAGAACGTTTGCAAGTAGATCGTATGCGTGCAAAACTCGAAAAAAACCTAGGTTCTATTTCGGATATGACTCGATTGCCAGGTGCTTTGTTTGTGGTTGATATCAAACGCGAACACATCGCCATCAAAGAAGCGCAAAAACTAAACATTCCAATTTTTGCGATGGTAGATACAAACTCTGACCCCCGCGAGGTTGATTATGTAATCCCTGCAAATGATGATGCTTCAAAGTCTATTGATAAAATCTTAAGTGTAGTTTCAGAAGCAGTAATCGAAGGATTGTCTGAACGCAAAAAAGGAAAAGAACAAGAAGAAAAAGCAGCTCAAAAAGCTGATGAAGCAACTGCTGAAAAAACCGAAGCTAAAGAAGCAACTCCTGTTGAAGAAGTAGCTCCAGCTAAAGAAGCAGCTCCTGTTGAAGAAGTTGCTCCAGTTGAAGAAGTTGCTCCAGTTGAAGAAGTTGCTCCAGTTGAAGAAGCTAAGGAAGAAGCAAAAGCAGCTCCTGCCAAAAAAGCCACAACCAAAAAAGCGGCGGCAAAGAAGCCTGCTGCCAAAAAAACGGCTACCAAAACAAAAAATGAAGATACTCCGGAAGGAGATGCATAATTGAAAAAGGAAATTTTTTAAAATTTATATCATGGTAAAAATTACTGCCGCAGAAGTCAATCAATTACGAAAAGCCACAGGTGCTGGAATGATGGATTGTAAAAAAGCGTTGGTCGAG
>Ga0213861_10000050_pt1 | contig 77257 bp, 81 predicted proteins | sample PICome_4_FD_160110 | JGI IMG/M metagenome (GOLD analysis project Ga0213861, IMG submission 160110) | Coastal seawater microbial communities near Pivers Island, North Carolina, United States - PICO131 | ecosystem: Environmental > Aquatic > Marine > Coastal | place: USA: North Carolina... | reverse complement strand
ACCTGAAAGACCGGCTCCAATCTCTATGCTAGACGTCCAATTATATGTTATATCTCCTCCGCTGTTACCACTAATAAAGATTATTGATGTTAACTGCTGATCACAAACTACTTTGTCTTCAATAGATATAATCGATGGTATTGGATTAACTATTACTTTGTATGTTTCAGGATCTACTGGACAATCAATAGGACTATCCAAAATAGGATGAATAGTATAGGTAACTTCCAAAGGCTCGCTGCCTGTGTTAAATAATGTCTCAGAAGGTATACTAAGGGTGCTTGTTCCTGACGAATTACTTAGACCTGTTATACCAGGATCAGCTACTGCAGTCCAGTCAAAAGTTACATTGTTTGTATTACTAGAAATATTTACTAATGAAGATGTCTGACCAGAAGTTATATACTCATCAGCTAGTGTGTTAACCTGTACTGTAGGGTTTACAGTGATTGTGAAAGTCTTATCCTCTCCAGGACAAACTTTACCGTCATACTCAAATAAAGGAATAACTGTGATAGTAGCTACAACTGGCTCTGTAGTTAAATTAGTCGCTGTGAAAGCAGGTATATTGTCAGCTCCACTACTTGAAAGACCAATACTCGGAGTATTATTTGTCCATGTGTAGCTCGGAACACCACCAGTATTTTGTGTAGTGAATTCAATAACTGATGTAATAGCTCCAGTACAAACTACCAAATCAGATGGTTTATCGACTTGTGCTGTAGGGTTAACTGTAATTGTGAAAATTTCATCTTCACCATTACAAATAACCCCATCTAATTCGGATGAAGGAGTCACGATAATAGTAGCTACAACAGGCTGTGTGGATAAATTGGTAGCTGTGAATGAAGAAATATTTCCAACTCCGCTACTTGGAAGTCCAATACTAGTGTTGCTGTTTGTCCAAGAGTATGAAGTAGTACCAACAGTATTCTGACTCGTAAATTCAACAATTGAAGTGGCTTCTCCATTACATAGAACCTGATTCGAGGGTGGGCTTTCTATTGAAGGCCCTGAATTTATGACAACCTGAGCACTATCGCTTGGAAGACTACTACAACCAGCATCCGTTGTAATTACATAATAATAAATAAAAGTACCTAGTACATTACTAGGTGGGCAAAAAGTAGAAGTAGTTGTATTAGATTCTGTTTTCAAAGGAATTGTTGGCTCTCCCTGTTCAAACCATTCAAAAGTGTATTCTCCTATAGCATCAGTTGCACTTCCGACCAGACATTCAACACTATTATTTTGACATACTACCTGAGAGGAGGGTAAGGGCGCTACACTGGATGGTATTTCGTTGATAGAATATAAAAATATATTGGAAGCTGTGGCTTCACAATCACCTGTTACAGTAGTTGTTATTGTATAAACTCCAAAACTGTAAAATTCAATAATTGGAAATTCATCATCGCTAGAAGTTCCATCGACAAAATTATAATCATCAGTTGTTATGTTATCTCCAGATATTTCCCACAAATAATAAGATGGTGAGTTATAAACCTGTCCATCCTGACTTGTTTCGTTACTGTAAGTAGGTGTAAATTGACTTGAAAAATCAATTTTATGGGGTTGTGAAATACCAACATCGTCTAAACATATTTGAGCAGAGGATTCGCCATCCACATCAATATTAACTGTTGGTGGGCCTTCAACAATTATTGTGTCGGTGTAAGTACCAACTGGACAATTCCCTGAATTAACTTGAACAGAAATTTCAAACACTCCTGGTTCTGAAAACACGATTGAAGGACTGGGATCAGTCCAAGTCGAACCAGTAGCAGGTGCACAGTGTTGAGCAGGAGTACCAGGGACAAGGACTGATATACCCCACTGATAAGTTACATCTTGACAACCTTCACCACTAATTTGAGATAAATCGTTAAGTTGAACAGTTTCTCCAGGACAAATCTCACCTACCACTTCACCAGTTGTACTTAATATTTCAAAATTAGCAATTGGATTTTGGTCTAATGATAATGTGAATGAATCAGATGCAGTATTTTCACAATCAGAGTCTACAGAAACAGAAATATTAAAGCATTCGAATGAGTAAAATTCTATTATTGGATAATCCGAAGAAGCTGATGTGCTGTTAATAAAATTATAGTCATCAGGTGTGATGTTATCACCAGAAACTTCCCAAAGATATGAACTAGGCGCAAAAGGCTCAGAAGTATATTGTGGGGAATAGAATTCAGAAAAATTAATTGTGTATGGATTATCTTGATTTATATTGTCCAAACATACTTGCTGACTATCCCCATTTGCATTCAGAGAAACGGCTGGTGTTCCCTGTACAATGAATGGATAATTAAATATTACAGCTTCGCAAGTTCCGTTTGTGACAGTTAGGGTTATTTCATATTCGCCAGGCTCATTAAATGTTACAAGTGGGCTTTCTGAAAAGGGGTTTGTAGCTGGAGAAAATGAACAATGATTTTCAATTTCTGGTGGGGATGTAGGATTTATATCCCACTCAAAATTCAAATCCTGACATCCAAAATCCAGAATATCAGTTTGATTCAGCAGAGTAACTGATTCTCCAGGACAAATTTCATCAACATTATTTCCACTTAAATCCTGAATACTAAAACTAACTGAAGGTGGGATTAAAACTTGAAGATTTGATACATCTTCAACACTCTGAGGACATGTCAATCCATTTCCATTTGTTGCTGTTAATCTAAATTTCCAACAACCTGGATTATCTTCGAGTTCATCTTCGGGAACAACTAAATCAACTTGACCATCTTCATTAACATCTTGTATCCAATCAAATTCTTCACTAAAAGACAAAATAGGTATCCAAGTTCCTGAGGGATTACCTTGAGAATTAGGTAATTGATATTCCCAATCATAATTTGCCAAAGTCAAACATCCAACCCCACCACCATCGCCATATTGACCTAAAACTGTATTGTTAGTTATTATTAAATCATCATCTTCCCCAATACAATATTGATTATCATGTATCATATCTGCTACTGGAGGCTCACTAGTATTAACTGGGCTTATGAGTTCACCATTTTCTATATAATCCAAACAATTTTTTCTGTTAAACAGTTTTTTAGAAACAATATAGTTATCAGACTCTTCAATATTACAGGAGGGACTGTTAAAAATATGAGAAAATTGATTTGAATAAAGAACGTATGCATGAGTATACTCTTCGGATGAACCATCCCCCCAATCAATGACATAATATGACCCTCTATAATTTCTCCCAATTCCGTCGTTGTAATCATCACTAATATTAAATGTGTAGAATTCACCTGTACACATTTGAAAGTTATTTTGAGGATCTAACGATGCTGCATTGCTTTTCCATATTAACGAAAAGGACATTATGTTGTAGTATGTTGATTCAAAATTTTCTGAAATTTCAAAATTGTAAGTACCAATCTCTAGATTGTTTGGAATTTGAAAATAATAGCCAGAGGAATTCGGAGTAATTTGAATTACTTGAATTGAACCATCATCTATGTTAATTAGTCTAACACTGATGTCATCTAATATAGATACATCAGAATTTATAAAAATATAACGATCATTACCGCTAATGGCACTTGTAGTACCTCCAGAAGCTACTGTATACGAACCGATTGATGGATTGACTTCATTATCTAAGCATTCAAAAGTTATATCATTTGTTTCAATACTGCTTAACAATGAAATATTTGAGGTATGTTGATTTTCTGTTAAATTAAAAAGAGGAGTATCAACACTAATTTCCCCATAATCTCCACTTGAAATTGTTCCATCTATATCACCAGCAATAAACCCTGAACTAGCAATTATCCGTAATTTGTAATCTCCAGTTAATAAGTTATCAGGAAAATTAGAAACCAATAAGTTGGTGTAAAATTCCGAAACAGAAGCTAAAATTTGAGTATTAGCATTAAAATCTCCTCCTACATCAGAAACAACTAAGCTAAATTCGTTGTCAAAACTATAAATACCCTTTGGGTTAATATGAACAGATACGCTAGAGCCAGCAGCGTAAGGTCCATTTGAAAAATGAACTATTTCAATTTCCGCTACATCTTGCTGAGCTAAACCGAGTGAAGATAATGATAGGAATAATACGGCAAAAAGTGTTTTAATTTTAAAAAAAAAGTTCATTAATTGAATTATTTATTGTGAAATATCTTAAGGCAAAAATTTTCATACAATGTAGCAAAATGTTCAAAAACAATATTAATAAATTAGACAAATTTTTATGTAAAATATCAATAAAAAAGATACTTTTTTGCATTCTTACGCCATCCAGCCTGGCTTTCATACTCCACAAAATAAACAAGAACATCTGCTTGACTTTGAAAATCTACAAAATAAATGGTTTTATATGACTGACTTTTATAGTTAACAAAATACCATAATCCTTCATTGCCTTTTGCTTGACTCTCATAGTCAACTTTGTAGACATTCAGATCAGCTTGACTCTCATAGTCAACCACAAAGACTTTCACTTCAGCCTGACTTGCATAATCGACGCTAAATACTTTTTGAGCAAAAAGTAGAGATGAACTAAAAATTAAAATTGCACTAAACTGAATTTTCAACACACTCATTTTTATAATTGTTATTTAAATAATACACCTTCCATAGTTTCAAATGATGAACTCTTTTAGTTTTAAGAATTTATCGAACCATAAATTTCACTTGTGAAGTCCCTTTTGGATGCACCACATGAACTATATATAAGCCTGACGAAAAACTTGACACATCTATAGTTTTTGAACGGCGAAAACTTGCTAACTCGTGACCTAAATGACTGTATATTGTGACATTAAAATCACTTTCCCCAAGTCCACTAATTTCTATATAGCGGTTTGTAATTGTAGGAGACACCGAAAGTAAAACCTCATCAAATCCTGCTAATGATAGTATTCCCCATGAATCATTTGCTGCAGGTCCATTCCAAATCATAGTGGCTAAATATGGGTTGTCAATAAATGGGTTTCGGTTGCCCTGATAGGACGAAATTACATCATTTCTTGTAAGCTCTAAAGTTGAAACAGGATCTTCCTTATTCCATTCCAAAAAGACATCCGGCATGTCACCATTAGGAGAATAATTGGCACTTCCTGTTGCAGAGTTCATGGCTTCGCATTGCGATGGATAACGCAAATACATATACATAATGATACGCGCGACATCGCCTTTCCATTCGTCACCAGGGTAAAAATAACCGTCATTTGTAATTTTGGATTCAACCCCCGAATCGTCAATAAACAAGCGATTGCTACGCTGTGTGTTTTTCTGAGAATCTGCAGCACGGAGGTTGTGCACATCGGTGCCAGGACTAGGATAATCCGTCACTAAACTTGGGTTTGCAAGTGACTTTGCAAATACATGCTCCCTATTCCATAAGCCTGCGGTGCCTGTACAGCCAGAAAAATTACATTTTTCAAAGACGCCTCTCAAACGATCTGAAATAAACATACCATCGTTGTTATCATATCCATACACAAGAAGGACATTGTCTGAGGTCGAAAACTCTAAATCACTTGTACTCAAAATATCCCAAGTGTCTGTACTCTGTGCGGTGTAAGGAATAAATGCAGTATGCGTGTTAGTAATAAGTTCCGATAGCTGAGCTTTCAAATCATCACCTGTTTGAGAAAAATCAATTGATGAGTAGTATGCAGGCTGTCCGTTTGATAGACATGAACAAAATAGAAACAGAAAATAAACAATGGAAAATGGGGTTCTGATCATATCAAGCTAAAAGGGTTAACAAAACAAATTTACAAAATAAATAAAGGAGTTGATTAGAAAAACCTATTTTTGCAGCAAAAGACAAAGAATGACTTTACTTCTTATGGCAGCAGGTAGCGGCAGTCGCTACGGAAAACTAAAACAATTTGATGATCTCGGACCTGCTGGGGAATTTTTGATGGAATTCAGTATTTTCGACGCACTTAAAAACGGATTTGACCACATTGTTGTCATTACAAAAGAAGAAAATCAAACATTTTTAAAAGAACACCTAGCAAAGCGAATTGGAACTGAGGTAAAACTTGATGTTTTAGTTCAAAAAATTGAAGACATCCCAAGTGGAATAACAATCGGTGAGGAACGCAAAAAACCATGGGGAACAGCACATGCTGTATGGACGGCAAGAGGTGTCATAAAAACTCCTTTTGTCATTATCAACGCAGATGATTATTACGGAGAAAAAGCTTTTGAAAGCGCCGCTAATTTCATTAGGAACCAAAAAGACTTTGCTGCCTTTGCACTTGTCGCCTACCGTTTGAAAGATACTCTTTCAGATTATGGATCAGTATCCAGAGGAGTTTGTTCCGTAGAAAATAAAACGCTTAAATCGATTAAAGAACGTACAAAAATCGTAAAGAAAGAAGGGAAAATAACTGATGAAGAATCTGGATTAGAGTTAAGTGGAGATGCTCCAGTATCTATGAATTTTTGGATTTGTACACCTCTTATTTTTGATTATACGAAAGACTATTTTTCTCAATTTTTAGCAGATAAAAATAACCACGAAAAAAAAGAGATTTACTTGCCTTTTGTAGCGCAAGAAATGATGGAAAATGGACATATCTCAGTCGATGTTTTAACCACCAACAGTCATTGGTTTGGCGTCACTTATTACAATGACAAAAAAACAGCAGTAGACACCTTGCTAAATCTTACAGAAGACGGGATATACCCCTCGCCATTGTGGCCAAAAGTCTAGTCTTCAATACTTAGGGCTTTGAATTTCCACTGAGAAAACCCACCCTCCAAATCGTATATTTTTTCGAAGCCTTTTTCAGCTAACTTTAACGCACACTTAGCACTTCTGCCACCAGACTTGCAATATACAATGATAGGTTTTGATTTATGGATTGACTCAATTTTTTCATCAAAATTTTCATCTAAAAAATCTATATTTTGCGCATTGGGTATGTGTCCTTGCTTAAATTCTGCAGGAGTGCGTACATCGACCAACTGAATCTCTTCTATATCCATTAACTCAATCATTTCGTCTGTTGATATCAGTTTCAAGCTCTGGGCTTTTGGGGTTTGTTTGCAACTGTGAAATACACAAGTAAGCAGCAGAGAAATAAGTAAATAATAGCGTTTCATAAATCGCTGGTTTTAAAGTTCAACATCGCCTGACCATTCACTAAATCCGCCCTCTAGATTGTAGGTGTATTCAAAACCCATTTGATGCATCACAGCACAAGCTTGGGCACTACGTGATCCCGCTTTACAGTAGACAAAATAAGGTAAGTTTTTATCAAGTTTTTCGAGAGCATCTATAAACTCCTGAGCTTTGAAAATATCAATATTTGCGGCTCCCGGAATCTTACCTTCTTCAACTTCTAATGCAGTACGGACATCTAATATTACACCATTAGTGGATTTTGACAATTCGTCTGACCATTCTTGTTGTACTAGGTTCTTCATATTTTAGATAAAATTATTTATTTCAATAAGACGATTGTGAAAGCAATTTGTTACAGTTAAATTTTAATTGAACATCCTATGGCACGAGTTTTTGACACAGGTACTTGCCTATTCATCAATAAAGCATCAACGGCATCTTCAACATATTTAAGTACAACCTTATCGGCGTCTTTATAGTTGTCGTCTATTGCGCCTATGTAGCGTACAATATGCATTTCATTGTTCTTTTGGAGCACATAAACATGTGGTGTTTTAGTAGCGCCATATTGTGGAAAGACCGCTTGTTCTCTATCGATTAAATAAGGAAAGGTAAAACCTTTTTTATTAGCGCGTTTCTTCATGGCATCCAAAGAATCACCAGGCTTAATTTCGGTATTATTAGGCATAATAGCAATCACCGGATATCCTTTCTTTGCATACTTTTTATTGAGTGCTTCTATGCGGTCTTCATAAGCAACAGCATAAGGACATGTGTTACAAGTAAACACGACAATAAAGCCTTTAGATTCATTAAAATCGGAAAGTGAAACAAATGAACCATCAATGTTCTCAAGATTGAAATCGGCAGCTAAAGCACCAATATCATAACCATTTTGAGCTGAAATTGCTGTAGCTAACAACACAGTAAATAAAAGTAGTTTTAATTTGTTCATGATTAAGCGTTTTAGTTCATAAATTTTCGAACTTCAGAGCTCAACTCATCATAGGTAAATGATTGAGGATAAAATTGTCGTTGATCTTTATTATAAATTAGGGTGACTGGAATTGCGCCATCCCATTCGGAATCAATTTTTGGAATCCAAGAATTCATATCGGTGTCATCCAAAACGATAATTTTAGATGTTAATTGTTTTTTCTCTAAAAAAGGGATTAATTTTGATTCGTATTGACTTGGAAAATCCAAACTTATGAGTACAACCTCTACATTTTCTTTAAAATCTTGCTGTATTTGATCAAAATAAGGTAATTCTTTGACGCAAGGTGCACACCATGTTGCCCAAAAATTGACAACATAAACTTTATCATCGTTTTGTTTTAAATAATGCTCAATACCATCAAAATCATAAACTTCTAATTTCTCCACATTTGACGTACAGCAAATTGAAAACGACACTAAAAAAAAGACTTTAATAAAATTCATATCAAAATTTAACAAAAATTTATTCACTAAACTACAGTTTTTGAAATTAAATTTAGAACTTTGTTGTACAATTTAAACACAAAAATTATGAAATCTTTTAAAATAACTCTATTAGCATTTGTTTCACTAAGCCTATTGGCGTTCACGTCTGATACAGTAAAAAATGTTAACCTTGAAGACAGCGTCGTGAAATGGACGGGGTATAAAGTTACCGGGCAACATGAAGGAACGATCTCCTTAAAAAAAGGAACGCTCATTTTTGATGGTAAAACCCTCACCGGAGGTAAATTTGTAATGGATATGACAACAATAAACACTACGGACATTGAAGGAGATTACAAAGCAAAATTAGATGGTCATCTTAAAAGCAATGATTTTTTTGGAGTTAAAAAGTACAATACTGCCACTCTAGAATTCATTTCCGTAAAGGGCAAAGGAACTAACTACATTGTAAAGGGAGAACTGATCATCAAAGGCATAAAAGATCAAATTGAATTTAAGATGCAAGTTTCTGAAAATTCTGCAACTGCAAAATTAAAAATTGATCGTACCAAATTTGACATAAAATACGGCTCAGCTAGCTTTTTTGATGGACTTAAAGACCGAGCAATTTATGATGAATTTGACCTAAACGTAAATTTAAAGTTTTAAATGTTAAAAAAATATTTGCCTAATTAAAAAAGCTGCTTATATTTGAAAATATTATGAACAATAAAAAACAAATTACTTGGTGGTGGGCATCTCGATTTAATTAGTCGTGAACACCCCTAGTATGTAAAAATATCAAGGCTTGTCATCACGACAAGCCTTTTTTTTATGAAGAAAACGTACAAACTACAAACGCATTATAAGAAAATATTGGCAGACACGCTTTCGCCAGTAAGTATCTATCTCAAAATTAGGGACAAATTTCCCAATAGTATGCTGCTGGAAAGCAGTGACTATCATGGAAACGATAATAGCTTTTCATACATCTGCTGTAATCCGATTGCCTCAATAAAAATTGAGGGAAATACGCTAACAAAAACATATCCTGACCAATCCAAAGAAACCTCAATAATTAAAAATAATGAGGTAACTAATGAAATCCATCAGTTTACAAAACAATTTATAACGCAAACGAAAGAGAAATTTAAATTTATAAACAATGGCCTTTTTGGCTATACTTCATATGATGCTGTAAAATATTTCGAAACTATTGAACTTTCGGAAAAAGAAGATTCAATCACTATACCAGAACTACAGTATGCTGTTTATCAAAACATCATTGCAATTAATCACTTTAAAAATGAAGCGTATATTTTTGCGCATTGTTATGAAAGTCAAAGCAATATCGATGAGCTGCACCACATCATCTGCATGGACCGGTTTGCCGTTTATGGATTCGAAACCACCAATGCTATTGCATCAAATTTAACAGATAGCGAATTCAAAGAACATGTAAATATTGCCAAAAAACATTGTCAACGTGGCGACGTCTTTCAACTGGTTCTTTCACGAAAGTTTCAACAAGAATTCAAAGGGGATGAATTCAATGTTTATCGAGCCTTGCGCAGTATCAACCCATCGCCCTATCTTTTTTATTTTGATTATGGAGCATTTAAAATCTTTGGAAGTTCTCCTGAAGCTCAACTCGTAGTTAAAAACAAAAATGCAGAAATTCACCCAATAGCTGGAACTTTTGCACGATCTGGTGACGACATGAAAGATACTGCACTAGCACAAAAATTGGTCGATGACGAAAAAGAAAATAGCGAACATGTTATGTTAGTCGATTTGGCAAGAAATGACCTCAGCCGCCATTGCTCTAAAGTCACTGTAGAAAACTACAGAGAAATACAATTCTTTTCGCATGTAATTCATCTAGTAAGCAAGGTTATTGGAACAATTCGAGACCACACCGCTACTATGCAAATCGTCGCGGACACCTTTCCTGCAGGGACACTTTCTGGTGCGCCAAAATATAAAGCAATGGAATTGATAGAGACCTATGAAAAAACAAGCCGAGGGTTCTATGGAGGAGCCATAGGCTTTATGGATTTTGAAGGGAATTATAACCACGCCATTATGATCAGAACTTTCCTGAGCAAAAATCAACAACTGCATTGGCAAGCAGGTGCAGGGATTGTTTCAAAATCAAATCCTGAAAATGAATTACAAGAGGTCTTTAACAAACTTGGAGCCCTAACCAATGCCATTAAACGCGCTGAAAAAATTTAACATGAAAGATATTTTAGTAATAGACAATTACGATAGTTTTACTTACAACTTGGTGCACTATTTAGAAGATTTAGAATGTAGTGTCACAGTCAAAAGAAATGACCAACTTGAACTAAAAGAGGTAGATAATTTCGACAAAATAGTACTCTCACCTGGCCCAGGTATTCCTGACGAAGCTGGGCTATTAAAACCCATCATAAAAACTTTCGCAGCAACGAAAAGTATTTTAGGTGTATGTTTGGGGATGCAAGCAATCGGCGAAGTATTTGGTGCCGAACTTCATAATCTTGATACTGTGTATCATGGTATTCAAACAAAAGTGAAGATTACCTCAAAAAATGAAAAACTTTTCAAAGGTTTAGGCCCAACAATTGATGTTGGCCGCTACCACTCATGGGTTGTCAAAGGGCAAATCCCGGATTGTCTTGAAATAACTTCTGTTGACGAAAACGATCAGATTATGGCACTACGACACAAGGATTATGATGTCAAAGGTGTTCAGTTTCACCCTGAATCAGTATTGACTCCGGACGGAAAAATCATATTAAAAAACTGGATTAATTCATAAAAATGAAAGCACTTTTAAGTCGACTTATAAATCACGAAAGCATCAGTGCTGAGGAAGCCAAGCAAATTCTAATCAGTATCTCTAAAGGAGATTATAATCAGGCTCAAATCGCATCATTCCTTACTGTTTATATGATGCGCAGTATAACTGTAAATGAACTTCAAGGCTTTAGAGACGCTTTGCTCGAACTGTGCTTAGCGGTTGATTTACAAATTTACGACCCAATTGATTTATGTGGAACTGGTGGGGATGGTAAAGATACATTCAACATTTCTACACTGTCATCATTTATTACTGCCGGAGCGGGGGTTGCCGTTGCCAAACATGGAAATTACGGAGTGTCCTCGGCCTGCGGGTCATCAAATGTTTTGGAGGCATTAGGAGTCAAATTCTCTAATGATAAAGACCATTTGAAGCGCGCCATGGAAACTGCCAATATATGCGTATTACATGCGCCTTTGTTCCACCCTGCAATGAAAAATGTAGCTCCAATAAGAAAAGCCCTAGGAATTAAGACTTTTTTTAATATGTTAGGTCCAATGGTCAACCCCTCGTTTCCTAAACATCAAATGGTTGGTGTATTTAATTTAGAATTACTCAGATTATACAACTATCTATACCAAAAAACCGATAAAAACTATAGTATTGTTCATGATTTAGGGGGGTATGATGAACTTTCATTGACGAACAATGCTAAAATTGCTACCAACCATTCAGAGTTGCTATTTTCGCCTGATGATTTAGACCTAAAATCCATAACAGCCGAGTCGATTTTTGGTGGAAATACAGTCAAAGAGGCTACAGAAATTTTCGAGTCCATCATTTCAGGCAGAGGAAGTAAAGCACAAAATGCGGTGGTATGCGCAAATGCAGGTTTAGCCATAGCTACAGCTAAACAAATTACACACAAAGAAGGTTTTGAGTATGCAAAAGAAAGTCTACTAAGTGGCAAAGCCAAAACCTGTCTTACAAAATTAACCGCTCTCTAACATGACTATTTTAGATAAAATCATAAAAGACAAATACAAAGAGGTAGAACTTAGAAAAACTCTAATTCCTTTGAAGCAACTGGAACAATCTATTCTTTTTGATCGTCCAATAAACTCCCTAAAAGCAAAATTAGAGCAAAGTGCGTCAGGCATAATAGCTGAACACAAGCGACGTTCTCCATCCAAAGCCACTATCAATCAAAATTTGAATGTTTATGATGTAGCTAAAGGATATCAAAAGGCTGGAGTATGCGGCATGTCTGTCCTTACGGATATGAAGTATTTTGGAGGAGGATTAGAGGATTTACTCACGGCACGGGCCAGTTGCGAATTACCTCTTTTGCGAAAAGAATTTATCATAGATCCATATCAAATATTGGAAGCTAAAGCCTATGGAGCAGATGTGATTCTGCTTATTGCAGCAGTTCTTAGCAGAGATGAAATCAAATCTTTGTCAAGATTTGCGCAACAACTAAATATTGAAGTACTGCTTGAAATACACAACGAAAACGAATTGAACAAATCAATTATGCCTAGTTTGGATATGATAGGGGTTAACAACAGAAATTTAAAAACATTTGAGGTCGATTTAAACCACAGTATAAATTTAAGTTCCATTATTCCAAAAGAATTTTTAAAAGTGTCTGAAAGCGGAATCAGTTCAGCTGAAGCTATAAAAATGTTGCAACCCTTTGGCTATAAGGGCTTTTTGATTGGAGAAAATTTTATGAAAACAAACCAACCGGGGACTAGTGCTGCAAACTTCATAAAACAACTTGAGTCATGAAACTGAAAATTTGTGGGATGAAATATCAAGAAAACATTTTGGATGTAGCAGCGCTCAGCCCAGACTACATGGGCTTTATTTTTTATGAAAACTCACCACGCTCCATTGACACTTACATTCCAGTCATACCAAAATCAATAAAAAAAGTAGGGGTTTTTGTCAATGAATCCCTAGAAAACGTAAAGAAAAAGGCCGCTCAATACAATTTGAATACAGTTCAACTACACGGCCATGAAGCCCCTGAGTTCTGTAGGGAATTAAAAAGTAAGGGACTGGAAATTATCAAAGTTTTTTCGATAAGAAATGAATTTGATTTTTCGCGACTGAGTGCTTACGAGCCTTTTATCGATTTTTTTCTTTTCGACACTAAAGGCCCAAATCCTGGTGGTAATGGATTTTGCTTTGATTGGAGCGTGTTGCAAGAATACAATTCGAATAAACCTTATTTTTTAAGTGGTGGAATTGGAGTAGAACAACTTGAATCCCTAAAAAAATTCAAGAATAGTACAGCTGCAAAACAGTGTTATGCAATAGACATCAACAGTAAATTTGAACTAAAACCAGGACTTAAAGACGGTATTAAACTAAAAAACTTTATTCAACAATTATGAGTTATCACGTAAATGAAAAAGGGTATTATGGTCAATTTGGTGGTGCATTTATTCCAGAAATGCTTTACCCAAATATTGAAGAATTACGTCAAAAATATTTAAGTATTATGGCAGAGCCTGATTTTAAGGCCGAGTTTGACCAATTATTAAAAAGCTATGTTGGGCGCCCGACCCCTTTGTATTATGCGAAGCGCTTTTCGGAAAAATACAACACCAAAATTTACTTCAAAAGAGAAGATTTGTGCCACACAGGAGCCCACAAAGTTAATAATACCATAGGTCAAATTTTAATGGCCAAACGTTTGGGTAAATCGCGCATTATTGCAGAGACTGGAGCTGGACAACACGGTGTAGCAACGGCTACGGTTTGTGCATTAGCAGGCATACAATGCATCGTTTATATGGGTGAAATTGATATTGCTCGTCAAGCACCAAACGTTGCGCGTATGAAAATGTTAGGCGCCGAAGTTCGTCCAGCTAAATCTGGAAGCCGAACATTAAAAGATGCTACAAATGAAGCCATCCGCGATTGGATCAACAATCCAGAAGATACACACTATATTATTGGAAGCGCAGTCGGCCCACACCCTTATCCAGATATGGTATCCCGATTTCAATCTGTTGTTTCAGAAGAAATCAAATGGCAACTCAATGCAGCGGAGGGTAATGAAAACCCCAATTATGTAGTAGCTTGCGTCGGAGGTGGAAGTAATGCAGCGGGGGCCTATTATCATTTTTTGGATGATGAACGGGTAGGTCTTATTGCTGTAGAGGCTGCCGGAAAAGGGGTTGACACCGGTGAAAGTGCTGCCACTTCAATTCTCGGAAAAGAGGGAATTATTCATGGGAGTAAAACACTACTGATGCAAACTCATGACGGTCAAATCACAGAACCCTACTCCATTTCTGCAGGATTGGATTATCCTGGTGTTGGTCCTATGCATGCACATTTGCATACCACCAAACGCGCAGAATTTATACCGGTAACAGATGATGAAGCAATGACAGCTGGGTTAATGCTTTCGCAATTAGAAGGTATTATTCCTGCTATAGAAACAGCACATGCTTTTGCCATTTTTGAAACTAAAAAGTTTAAACCGAATGATATTGTCGTAGTCTGTCTGTCTGGTCGGGGCGATAAAGATCTTAACACCTATATTGATTATTTTAAATTATAATTCTAATGAACAGAATTCAAGCAAAACTAAAAGAAGATAAAAAGCTGCTCTCAATTTATTTTTCAGCAGGTTTCCCTGAGGTTAATGATACTGTTGAAATTATAAAACGCCTTGAAAAAAGCGGAGTGGACATGATTGAAATCGGATTGCCTTTCAGCGACCCGCTTGCAGATGGACCAACTATACAAGCAAGTTCAACAAAAGCTCTAAAAAACGGAATGCATACGGCTTTACTTTTTAAGCAACTCAAAGACATCAGAAAAGAGGTTTCTGTTCCGTTGATCCTCATGGGCTATTTTAATCCAATGCTACAATATGGGGTCGAAGCTTTTTGTAAAAAATGCCATGAGGTTGGAATCGATGGCTTTATCATTCCTGATCTACCTGCACAAGTGTACGACGAAGAATATAAAGCGATTTTTGATCGCTATGGATTACTCAATATTTTCTTAATTACACCACAGACCTCTAACGACCGAATTCAGTATATGGATTCCATTTCAGAAGGCTTTATTTATATGGTGAGTAGTGCCAGTACAACTGGAGCTCAAAGCGGTTTTGGACACACACAACAAGATTATTTCAAGCGTATCGCTGATTTAAACCTAAAGAATCCACAAATTGTTGGGTTTGGAATTTCGAATAAACAAACCTTTACTCAAGCAACAACACATGCTAAAGGAGCTATTATTGGAAGTGCATTTATCAAATATATTGATGCCCAAGGCATCGCTAAAATTGACGAATTTGTTGGGAATATTTTGAATTAATTTGATTAATTTCGAGTACACCCAAATTTAATAAACAATGAATCTTAATGCATTAAAACTACTAACACTCTGTGTGTTTCTATCTTGTAAAACCACAAATCCACTACGTCCAACAGTAAGCATCAACCCACATGAAGTCGTAAAATCTCCTTTACACCTCAGCGTAAATTCTATGGGGGTTTGGCATGCTCATGAAGGAGAGTTGGGTCATGTAAAGCTACTAGATCAACAGGGTAATGAATTGGCAATAGGGATTTTGAGTACTTCCGATAATTGGATGAAATCGGGTTCAATTCTATTTCAAACGGTACTGGAGTTTAATTCAAAAAAAAACAAAAGGGGATATCTAACCATTCACAACAACCCAGGAGTTGGGGATGGTAGTGAAGCAGGAGAAAAACTATCTTTTAAAATCCCTATTCGCTTTGAACCTTAACGTGTAAAGACCAATTTATTTTCTGTGGATAAATTGGCATCAAAAGCATAACGCTCTGCGTTAAATGTTTTGAGATCCCCTATGGATTTAGCATTGGTTTCTACAATATGACGCGTCATTAGTCCACGAGCGCGTTTTGAAAAAATGGCAATGGTTTTGAATTGACCATTTTTAAACTCCTTAAAATCAACATGAATTAAAGGCGCTTTAAGAGCTTTCACATCAATGGCTTTAAAATATTCTTGACTGGCTAAATTGACTAAAAGCTCATCCTCATACAGCTCATCATTCAGGGCTGTTGTGATTTTCTTTCGCCAAAACTCATAAAGGTTTTTATTTTTTCCAACAGGAAATTTTGTGCCCATTTCCAAACGGTAAGGTTGAATCAAATCCAAGGGTTTAAGTAATCCATATAACCCTGAAATAATTCGAACTGTATTTTGTAGAACATCAAGCTTTTCTTCGGAAATTGTATAGGCATCTAAACCGCGATAAACATCGCCATCAAACGCATAAATGGCCTGACGTGCATTTTCAGAACTAAAAGGCAGTGACCAATTTTGGTTGCGTTCATAGTTAAGCGCTCCAAGTTTAGGTGAAATATGCATAAGTTCTGATAGAGCTTTTGGAGATTTTTTTTTGAGGAGTGTGTTCAGCTCTTTAGCTTCATTCAAAAAACAACTCTCCGAACTAAAGCCCGTAGGCAATTTACTATCGTAATTGAGTGACTTGGCGGGTGAGATGACGAGTTTCATAACATTTGATATTTACACTCAAAAATACTTACAAAAACTTAAAGATAAAAAAGTTTAACTTTAATCTTTTTGATATTACAATCAATAAAATCAATGAAAAACTACTGAGCATGCTTTGCGTAGCCACGCCATTTTTCAATACACTCTGAAATATCTGAGGGTAAAGGGCAAGAAAAGGACAAAAACTGATTGGTAATTGGATGCTCAAATCCTAATGTTTCGGCATGAAGGGCCTGACGTGGAAGAACTTTAAAACAATTATCTACAAATTGCTTGTATTTGGTAAAGGTCGTGCCTTTCAATATTTTTTCGCCTCCATAGCGTTCATCATTAAAAAGCGTATGGCCAATATGCTTCATATGAACACGAATTTGATGGGTACGTCCTGTTTCGAGTGTACAACGCACAAGGGTTACATACCCCAAACGCTCAATAACTTCAAAATGTGTAATGGCGGGCTTTCCTTTATCGGCCTCATCGCCCAAAAAAACAGTGTTTTGAAGTCTGTTTTTAGGATGACGCCCTATATGACCTTCTATAGTTCCCTTGTCTTCTTCCATATTTCCCCAGACCAAGGCCGTATATGATCGTTTACTCGTTTTGGCTTTGAATTGAGCAGAAAGGTGGGTCATGGCCTGTTCTGTTTTGGCCACCACAAGAAGTCCACTTGTGTCTTTATCGATACGGTGAACTAATCCTGGACGGTTGCTGCTATTGTTGGGTAAATGCTCAAAATGAAAAAGCAAAGCATTGATGAGTGTGCCTGAATAATTACCATGGCCAGGATGAACGACCATCCCCGCAGGTTTGTTGACAACCAAGAGGTCATTATCTTCATAAACAATATCCAAAGGAATATCTTCTGGAACCAATAAATGTTCGTGTGGAGGATGTTCAAATAATACCCGTATAAGGTCATCAGGCTTGACCTTATAGTTAGATTTCACAACCGCATCATTGACAAAAATATGTCCCGATTTTGCCGCAGCCTGAATTTTATTTCTTGTCGCATTTTCGACAAAATTCATCAAGTATTTATCTATGCGCAACGGCTGTTGCCCTTTGTCGACGGTAAAAGCATAATGCTCGTACAATTCTTCATTTTGCTCTGATTGATCTAGCGGGTGGTCCATTAATTTAACTTTCGATTTCCATTCCCTAACACAAGGTCAATAGCTGATGTTTTCTTGATCAAGTCCCCAGCATTAATTTTTTGACCTCTAAAACGCAGTTCAAGGACTTCATCTCTACCGAGATCATCAACATAAATCAATTTTCCAATTCTAAAACCGAGTGCTTCTAAAGTAGGGCGTGTTTGACGTAATGTACTACGAATAACGTCAGGAATAATAACTTTTCTGTAATCTGAAGGGTTTAAAATCAAATATATTTTTCTGTTTTCTTTGACTTTTTCGCCAGCCAATGGTTCTTGTTCTATTACAGCGCCTGAAGGGTATTTTGGGTTGTAGTTGGACGAATCTTGAACTTGTGTTCTAAGGTCAAAATTATCTAGCGTGGTTTTAGCATCATCTAAAGACAAGCCCACTAAATTGGGGACTTCTACAAATGCGGCATGGTTGGTGTAGGATTTTAACCATTTAAGCGCCAAAAACGAAAAAACAATAATGGCTATAAGGGCCAAGCCAATTTGTTTGATAAAAGATCTACTAAACAAAAACTTTAAAAAATTCATGGGCGTAATTTTAGCAAAGCTAAACATTTTTTTGGGAGAAAAGCGTGAAGTATTTTTGGAATATAGTTAGGCAAGGTTTTACATTTATGTCTATACTGGATTGACTCTAATTTGTCCACCAACTGCTTTTAAAACTTTCATTATTGTAGAAAATTGTGGTTGAGCTCCAACAGATAACGCTTTGTATAAACTAGGTCTACTTAATCCTGTTTCTTCTGCAATTTTGGTCATACCAATGGCTTTAGCAATATGCCCAAGTGCTACAATAACATCAGAATTATCGCCTTTTTCTAAAACAGAATTAAGGTATTCTGCAATCATTTCATTACTGTCTAAATAGTCTGCAATATCAAATTTTGATGTGTCCATTTTTTATGTTTTTAATCTTTTCCAAAGTTCTTTAGCTTTCTTTATATCCTTTTGTTGTGTTGACTTATCTCCACCAATTAATAAAATAATGATTTTTCTATCTTTTTTCTTAAAATAAATTCTATAGCCCTTGGCATAGTTTAATCTTAACTCACTAATTCCATCTCCAACAGATTTACAGTCCCCAAAATGCTCATCGTTTTCTAGCTTTTGGATTCTAAATAAAATTTTTGCTTTTATTTTTAAATCTTTTAATTTCCTTAACCATTTGTCAAATTCTATAGTTTTTTCAATAAAGTACATGGATTTGGAGTGTATTCATTTGGATACAAATTTAAGTGAAATTATTATTAAAACCCAAAAAAACACACCATAAAGCATCATTTTGTTTGTGAACAATTGGTAATCAGTTTTTTAAAAGAAAAAAACAAGGTCCATAAAAAAATGATATTTTTACACCACAAATACAATTCATGAAAAAAAACATTGCCATCATCATGGGTGGGTTTTCTAGCGAAGCCGCCATTTCGCTCAAAAGTGGACAGGTGGTTTTTCAGCATCTTCCAAAACAGCTATATACGGCCTATTGCATCCATATCTCCAAAGAAAAGTGGGTGTATATGGCTCCCAACGGAGAAGAATTCCCCATAAATATGAGTGATTTTTCTATTGCCATTAATGGCGAAATTATTCATTTCGATTGTGTGTTTAATGCCATTCATGGTGCGCCGGGTGAAGATGGATTTATGCAGGCCTATTTCGAGTTGTTGGACATTCCACACAGCAGTTGTGGGATGTATCAAGCCGCACTTACGTTCAATAAACGTGATTGCCTCAATGTTTTGAAAGCATATGATGTTCCTACAGCGATTTCCTATGCCCTGAACAAGGGTGATAGCGTTAATGCTAAAGAAATTATTGATCGTGTTGGACTCCCCTGTTTTGTAAAAGCTAATCGTGCTGGAAGTAGTTTTGGGGTCACTAAAGTGCATCAAATAGAAGATCTTCAATCGGCAATAGATATTGCTTTTGAACATGACGATGAATTGATTATTGAGTCGTTTTTGGACGGAACGGAAGTTTCTGTGGGTGTGCTTCGTTATAAGGGCGAATTGATAGTTTTGCCCATCACCGAAATTGTTTCAGAAAATGATTTTTTTGATTACGAAGCCAAATATTTAGGAAAATCAGAAGAAATCACACCAGCACGTATTTCCAAAAAACAAGAGGAGAATGTACGAACGATGGCCAAATCCATTTATGAAATTCTAAAAATGGATGGTTTTACTAGAAGTGAATTTATTTTTAAAGACGATACGCCCTATTTTTTAGAAATGAATACGGTTCCTGGACTTACCGAGGAGAGTATTCTACCGCAACAAGCGGCTTGTGCAGGGATCAGCTTACCAGAACTCTTTACAAATGCTATTGAAGAAGCAATGGTTAAAAATGCTTAACTTTGCCGTATGAAACATCCGTAACCAAAAATTATTAAAATAGAAAAATGATGGTAGTGATGTTCCATGTGACCACAAAAAAGCAATAAAGATAAACACATGAAACGTGCAATTTTTCCAGGATCTTTTGACCCCATTACCTTAGGGCATTGCGATATTATCCACCGAGGGCTCCCACTTTTTGATGAAGTGATTATTGCTGTTGGTGAAAATTCTGCAAAAGATTATATGTTTTCATTAGAAGAACGCAAATCCTTTATTGAAAATACATTTGAAGGGAATTCAAAAATAAGAGTCATGACCTATTCGGGGTTGACAACTGATTTTTGCAAAGAAATTAAAGCCGATTTTATTCTTAGAGGGCTTCGAAATCCTGCCGATTTTGAATTTGAAAAAGCCATCGCCCATACCAACCGAAACATTGGCGCTATTGAAACTGTGTTCCTACTTACTTCTGTAGAAACCTCCTTTATATCTTCTTCAATTGTACGTGAAATCATTCACTACCAGGGCGATTATAAAAAAATGGTACCTGCTGCGGTTTACTCTAAATAATTTATAGCGAATACTCTGAAAGCCCTTTGGTAAATGCTTCTGGATTTTCGGCCAAATGATAACGTGGATCATCAATCGCCTCAATAATAACGTCTTTGAACAGAGGACTGGATTTGTACAAAAGTACTTTGCAATCTTGACTTAAATGCTTCAATTTGATTGTTTTCCCAGCACTATTGTACTTATTCACCAAATTGAAAATTGCTTCAATGGCAGAATGATCACTGACTCTAGATTCGACAAAATCAATCTCTATAGCATCAGGGTCGTTTTTGACATCAAATTTTTGATTAAAAGCCGAAATACTTCCAAAAAATAATGGCCCCCATATTTCATAAATTTTGGTGCCGTCAGTTTTGATCCGCTTTCGCGCCCGAATACGTTTTGCATTTTCCCAAGAAAAAACCAATGCACTAACGATAACACCAGAAACTACAGCAATAGCCAAATCGAAAAATACGGTTACCGTTGAAACTAAAATCAGTACAAAAACATCAGCAATAGGGATTTTGTTGATAATTCTAAAACTAGACCAAGCAAATGTTCCAATAACAACCATAAACATAACGCCAACTAACGCTGCTATGGGTACTTGCTCTATCAGATTGGACGCAAATAAAATAAACGCCAAAAGTGCTAATGCAGCAACGATTCCTGAGAGTCGACCTCTTCCACCCCCTTTAATGTTGATAATCGATTGTCCAATCATGGCGCAACCCCCCATACCGCCAAAAAGTCCAGTAATTACGTTGGCACTTCCTTGAGCAATACACTCTTTATTGGAGTTTCCTCGGGTTTCTGTAAGTTCATCAATAAGATTTAGCGTCATCAAAGATTCGATAAGGCCAATGGCTGCTAAAATTACAGCATAAGGACCAATGAAGCGTAGAGTTTCAAAATTAAACGGAATAACTTCAAAAATAGCCCATTGCAATTCAGGAAGACCACCTTTCAACCCTTCTCCTCCTCCATCTCTAATGAAACTTCCGACTGTAGCAACATCTAAATTTCCAAAAATAACAAGACTAGAAACCACAATAATAGCAACTAGGGCTTCAGGAAGTTTTTTGGTGAGTTTTGGCAATCCAAACATGATACCCATTGTGAGGATAACTAGCCCTATCATGGTCCAAAGTTCTTGTCCTTGCATCCAAACAAGTCCATCATTACCAGATGTTTTGAACATTCCTAATTGAGAAAGGAAAATCACAATGGCCAATCCATTAACAAAACCCATCATCACAGGATGAGGAATTAATCGAACAAACTTCCCCAGTTTCAATACACCAGCAAAAATTTGAATAAAACCCATCAATATGACAGTGATAAATAAATAATATAAGCCTAAATTTTCCGCAGGTTCGCCCATAGTATTGCCTTGAGCCACCAAGCTCACCATAACTACGGCCAATGCGCCTGTTGCACCACTGATCATTCCTGGTCGACCACCAAAAATTGAGGTAATCAAACCAATCATAAATGCAGCATACAAGCCCACCAAAGGATCTACACCTGCAACAAATGCAAAAGCAACAGCCTCAGGAACCAAAGCCAACGCAACCGTTAACCCACTTAAAATATCATTTTTTGCATTTGCCGAACGCTTACGAATAAATTCTCTCATCTTGTTACAAAATTAAGCGGCAAAAATAAGGGATTAAATAAGATTAAAAGAACTAATGAAGATTTTCTTTACTAAATGAGCGCTTCGATGTTGGCATAAATATTCTTTCTAACTTTTATTAGTTTTTTTGGACTTACCCATTTAACTTTTGTAATACCTTCATTTTTTTGAGGTTTTAAATCGCCAGTGTAAGGTGAAAACATTTCAAACCAGTAGGTTTTTTTTATAAAATATTTATCGTTTCTTTTAAAAATATGATACGTGATTTCAAGTGGCTTTGTGATTGAAAGCCTCTTTACACCTGTTTCTTCTTCAACTTCTCTTAAAGCCGTTTGATCGATAGTTTCTTTGTTTTCGGCTTTACCTTTTGGTAAATCCCATTTTCCATTACGAAAAATAAATAAAATACGACCCTCAGAATTAAGAACCTTACCCCCTCCAGCTACAACATTTGGTAACAATTCCAAAAACTTCTTAAGTAAAAGCTTTTCATTATCGCCTACAAGACGAATAGACTTGTATTTTTCTTTTTTTAAGTTGTGAAGTATTTTATGAATATCGACAGAATCAATCAGATAATTTTTGAAATCTGTCTCAGCTTCTACCTTTGTAGTGAGAATTATGGGCTTATTGCCAACAAAAATTTTTTGCATTGTTAATTAAAAACAAATTAAACTGGAGTAAATGTAGTATTTTTTAATAATTTTGACTCATGATTTTTAACAAAAATACTGCAAAGAAAACCGCTGAGGTTTTACTTCAGATCAATGCCATTAAACTAAATCCAAAAGATCCTTTCAACTGGGCATCGGGATGGAAATCTCCAATTTATTGCGACAACAGAATGGTCCTATCTTACCCTGTAATGCGAAATTACATCAAAAACGAGATGGCCAAAAATTTAGAAAGTATTTATGGAAAACCCGACGTCATCGCTGGCGTAGCAACAGGTGCCATAGGAATTGGCGCATTGGTTGCAGAAGCGCTAGGATTGCCTTTCGTATATGTGCGGCCAGAAGCCAAGAAACATGGTCGTAAAAACCAAATAGAAGGCCATTTGGATAAGGGACAGAATGTAGTTGTGATTGAAGACCTTATTAGTACAGGTAAGAGCAGTCTAGCCGCCGTAGATGCTCTTGAAAGCGCAGGCGCTAACGTAAAGGGTATGATTGCTATATTTAGCTATGGCTTTCAGGTGTCTAAAGACAATTTTTCAGAAAAAAAGGTCGATTTGTACACCTTAAGTAATTATGAAAGCCTTTTGGAGCAAGCCCTCGATACAGGGTTTATCAACGATAAGGAAGTAGAAGTTCTATCCAAGTGGAATGCAAATCCTGCCCAGTGGGCAATATAATTTTTTGATATGAATATAGAATCTCCAAAAATCAATATTTCAAAATCAGCTGAAAAGGTATTTAATTTCCTTTCAGATGTAAAAAACTTCCAGGCTTTAATGCCCGAAAACATCACCAAATTTGAGTTGATGGAAAATGATAAATTTATTTTTGCCTTGAGCGGTATGCCTGAAATTATTTTACAAAAAAAAGAAGAAAACCCGCCTAATAGTATAAAACTTGGCGCTGCTGGCGGTAAATTGGATTTCTCTCTAAGTGCAAATATTACAGCATTGGCAGAGAATGAAAGTAGTGTTCAGCTGCAATTCATTGGAGATTTCAACCCCATGATGGGCATGATGATTAAAGGCCCAATCACAAAATTTATTGAAACTCTTGCTCTAAATATTCCACTATCAGTCTAGTACATCAATTGTATTGACTTTAAATCAAATTCTTGTAGTCCCTTTTCGGAATTAATTATCAATTTGCCATGTGTGGAGACCCCTTCAATTATGCCTGAAAATGATTCGTTTTGTGGGTTCAAAAAAGTAGAGGGCTTCCCTTTTCTGAATAATAGAGTCGAATATAATTCTCGTTGTAAATTGTGGTCTTGTTGGTTGAAATAATACTTCAAATTATCAACTAAATAATGTAACAACTCATTAAGGTCGTAATTTATCCCTGTTATTTTTTTCAAAGAAGCTGCTTTGGGCAGTTGCTCAAATTCAATTTGATTTACATTGAGGCCAATTCCGATGATGGCATGGTCAATTTTATTTTTTTTGGTCACTAAATCAATAAGAATCCCGCCAATTTTGTTTTGACGTGACAAAATGTCGTTTGGCCATTTGATGGAAAGATTGGGAATTTGAAGTGCTTTTAAGGTTTTGTGAACAGCAAGTGAAACAATAATATTAAGCATAAACTGATTTTCAAGTTTTAGCCTAATGTCTTTTTTTAAAATACTGATTATCAGGTTTTTATTCTTTTCCGATTCCCATTTAGTCGCTCTTTGCCCTCGCCCATTTGATTGATATTCAGCAGTAACCACAGCGAAGTCATCCAAAGGTATTTCGGACACCAAGCCACGTAAATATACATTTGTTGAATCAATGGCATTGAGTTTGATTATCTGCATGTGTAAATTTAAAATTAAATTATAATATTATTAAGATAATATAACGCAATTAGACCTAAAAAAACAATAAATTTGCATTGTAATACGAATATATGACAAAACACATTTCTGACCCTGATGAACTCATCACCTTAATTATAGCTGGAATTGAGGATATCAAAGGCCAAAACATAAGCATATTAGATTTAAGATCAATAGAAAATTCTGTTTGCGATTATTTTGTGATTTGCGACGGAAACTCTAATACTCAAGTAAATGCAATTGTCAATTCTATACAAAAAAAAGTCAGTAAAAGCGCTCATGAAAAGCCCTATCAGATTGAGGGAGAAGATAATGCAGAATGGGTATTGATGGACTACATTAACATCGTGGTTCATGTATTTCAAAAACACAAAAGAGAATACTATGCCATAGAGAATCTATGGGGAGATGCAAAAATTACTGAAATAGAAACAAGTTACTAAAACATATTTTATGTCAAAAGATAAAAATCCTAAACCTTTTAAATTTAATGCCTATTGGGTCTATGGAATCGTTATTGGTTTATTTATAGTCTTTAATTTTTTCTCAGGTGGTATAGGAGCCTCAAATGGACAAATCACAACGCCTTCAAAATTTTTCAAGTTCTTGAAAGATGGGGATGTCGAAAAAGTTGAAATCGTAAACAAACGTGAAGCTTTGGTGTATCTTACAAATAACGCTTCCAAAAAAGAGATACACAGCAAAACACAAGGGCAACAATTTATTCCCCTAGGAACCTCACCTAACTATAGATTTGAATTTGGTGATGTTCAATTATTCCAAAAACAACTAGAAGACACTATAGACGAACGCGATTTGAGCACAGAGCTCAATTTTAGAACTGAAACTAATGCGTTTGGAGATATTTTATTATCCATCATCCCATTTGTTCTAATCATTGGAGTTTGGATATTCATAATGCGGAGAATGTCTGGCGGAGGCGGCCCAGGTGGTGGTGGCCAAATTTTTAATATTGGAAAATCAAAAGCAAAACTTTTTGATGAAAAACTTGAAACCAAAACTACTTTTGAGGACGTTGCAGGACTAGAGGGAGCTAAAGAAGAAGTACAAGAGATTGTTGATTTTTTAAAAAATCCTGAAAAATATACTGCCCTTGGAGGTAAAATTCCTAAAGGTGCATTACTTGTTGGCCCTCCTGGGACTGGAAAAACCTTATTGGCAAAGGCCGTAGCAGGTGAAGCAAAAGCGCCATTCTTCTCATTATCGGGTTCAGATTTTGTTGAAATGTTTGTTGGGGTTGGTGCGTCAAGGGTACGGGACCTATTTAAACAAGCAAAAGAAAAATCTCCTTCAATAATCTTTATTGATGAAATTGATGCCATTGGGCGCGCCCGTGGGAAAAGTAATTTCTCTGGGTCTAATGACGAGCGCGAAAATACACTAAACCAACTTTTGACAGAGATGGATGGATTTGGATCTAATACTAATGTCATAGTTTTAGCAGCTACCAATAGGGCTGATGTTCTTGACAAGGCACTAATGCGTGCAGGGCGTTTTGATCGTCAGATTTATGTAGACTTACCCGATATCAGAGAGCGAAAAGAAATTTTTGATGTTCACTTAAAACCGTTGAAAAAAGCAAAGGATTTGGATACCGATTTTCTTTCAAAACAAACCCCTGGATTCTCTGGTGCTGATATTGCAAATGTTTGTAACGAAGCAGCATTAATTGCAGCTAGAAATGACAAAAAAGCAGTTGATAAACAAGACTTCCTAGATGCCGTAGACCGAATCATTGGAGGACTTGAGAAGAAAAATAAAATCATTACTCCTCAGGAGAAAAAAGCAGTTGCCTTTCACGAAGCAGGGCATGCCACAGTAAGTTGGATGCTGGAACACGCTGCTCCATTAGTAAAGGTTACCATCGTCCCAAGAGGGCGCTCTTTAGGGGCGGCCTGGTATCTACCTGAAGAACGCCTCATTGTCCGCCCAGAACAAATGCTAGACGAAATGTGTGCGGCACTTGGTGGAAGAGCAGCAGAGAAAGTAATTTTCGATAAAATATCAACCGGAGCACTTAGTGATCTAGAAAAAGTGACCAAACAAGCAAGAGCCATGGTTACAGTTTATGGATTAAGCGATAAAATTGGAAACCTTACTTATTACGACTCTTCAGGTCAAAATGAATACGGCTTCACAAAACCATACAGTGAACAAACCGCAGAACTGATCGATAAAGAGATTTCTGATATTGTCGAGGAACAGTACCAACGCGCAATTGCTTTGCTGGAAACTCATAAAGATAAACTGGTAGAGCTCGCTGAAGTACTACTCAAAGACGAAGTCATCTTCAAGGATAATTTGGAAGCTATTTTTGGAAAGCGCCCTTTTGATTCTAAGAGCGAAGAGCAATCAATTAAAGCTAAGGAAGAAGAGGAGTAAAAAATTCATGAGATTTTAAACAAACCGCGGGTTTAATTTTTTATATTTGATACGCTGTTAATCAACATCATTTGGCTTGAAAAAATGAGTGTGTTTCGTAAAATATTTGGTTCCATATCAAAATCTGACAAGGGACAACCAGAAAAAAAGGTTGACAACAAATTCCTACCCAAAAAAGACCTCCCAATCGATGAGTCTTTTACGGTCAAATTCAACGAAAATGGCGGTAAATTTCTGTACAGTGAAAACTTAAATGAAGCCCATCAATATCTTAAGCAGATTTTAAAAGAAAACAACTGGACCGACAAAATGGCCTTGATTTTAAATAAAAAACTCAAGGAAAAGTTTAAAGATTTTGATTGGAAAACTACCAGTAAAGTTGAAGATGGCCATTATTTATTTACAACATGTGAATATCTAATAGCAAATGACGGCTCCCTTTTGATTTCATCAAACCAAATCGCTGAAAAAAAATTAAATGAGTTACCAAAGAATTTTGTTGTCTTTGCAACCACAAGCCAAATCGTTCAAACCATTGGAGAAGGGCTTCATGGGATAAAAGCCAAAAACAAAAAAAATATTCCTACAAATATCACAACAATAAAGCATTTTAAGGTTATTGAAGACGATAATTTTTTAAGCTATGGAAGCAGCTCTAAAAACTTATACCTGCTGCTTTTAGAAGATTTATAACACTTATTTTGAAGGAACTTAGTAAAAGATTAATATTCGGGGCATTATTTGTTATCATTCTGGTGGTATCTGCACAACACCAATACGCACTTTCAGCGCTCTTTTTTGTTTTTGGAATAATCTGTCTGAAAGAATTCAATCTACTGATAGAGCAACGTAACACAGTTTCTTATGCAATGTTTTCCATATTGTATGGTGTTTTTGCTTTTTGGGACATCCTCACCGAAAATAACAATAGTTTAGATGAAGCTATACAAATTCTTCATGTGGTCAGTATTTTCGTATTACTTTTTTTAATTCGTGATTTATTTTCGAAGAAAAGCTTACCAAAACTACTTACGAATCGATATATAAATACTACATTTTATATAAGTACAGGGATTTTATTTTTACTACTCATCGCCATTAATTTTGGCCTATATAGCCCTGAAAATATAATTGGAATATTTGCACTTATATGGATCAATGACAGTTTTGCTTATTTGATTGGAAAGAACTTTGGAAGACAAAAATTATTTGAAAGTGTTTCGCCAAAAAAAACAGTTGAAGGGTTTTTGGCTGGGGTATTCTTTTCCGCCATTGGTAGCTATATTATTTTCAAACTCACTGATAATCTCCTTTTTTCAAAATGGCTGATTCTAAGTGTAATCGTAAGTGTATTTGGAACTATTGGAGATTTGATTGAATCAAAATACAAACGCCAAGCAGAAGTTAAAGACAGCGGAACACTAATACCCGGTCATGGCGGTTTGTTAGACCGCCTTGACAGCGCTATATTTGTAGCACCATTTATCTATTTATTTTTAAGAATTTTAAATTATGTTTCATAAAGAAGGTCAAAAAATTATTTTTATAAGCCTGATACTTGTAGGTGGGTTATTTTTATTAATTGATTTTATAGAAATACCCTGGTTAATCAAAACTCTACAGATTGGCTTACTGGTTTTCTTTATATTGATTCTGCAATTTTTCAGAAATCCGAAGCGGCATACACAGCACAACGATACACATGTTATATCACCTGTTGATGGCAAAGTTGTGGTTATCGAAGAGGTCGAAGAGCCTGAATACTTCAAAGATAAAAGACTGCAAGTAAGTATTTTTATGTCCCCTATAAATGTTCACGTAACCCGTTACCCTGTAGGCGGAAAAGTAGTATTTAGCAAATATCATCCAGGCAAATACCTAGTCGCTTGGCACCCAAAGTCGAGTGAAGAAAATGAGCGCACCACAGTTGTGGTAGAGAACCAAAAGATTGGTAAAGTTCTATACCGACAAATTGCTGGAGCACTGGCTCGTAGAATTGTAAATTATGCTAAAAGAGACATGAATGTAGTCCAAGGAAATGATGCTGGATTCATTAAATTTGGTTCGAGAGTAGATTTATTTTTACCTTTGGACACCAAACTAAAAGTAAATCTAGATCAAAAAGTAAAAGGCGGTGAGACTATCATTGCAGAACTTTAAGATGAAAAAAAAAGACGCGTTAGATAAAGAATTCAAAACCGCTGTGGAGAGTATAAGCAACCACAAGGAACCCTTTCCTGCTGACACTCTTTTGAAACTATATGCGTTTTACAAGAAGGCAACTAACGATTATTCGCGTCCTAATAGCAGTAAGGCTATCATAAATGCCTTCAAGACTAACGCCCTTTTTCAAGTTGAGGACATAACACAGGACGAAGCCAAAAAACGCTATATAGAATTGGCTAAAGACTATTTAATTTACAGGAAGTAAAACCCCCTACCTTAGATTGCTTAAACTCGTTTCTAAGGTATCTATTTTGGCTAGAGCATCAGCTTCTTTTTTCTTTTCGCTTGCTACTACTTGTGCAGGTGCATTATTTACAAATCGTTCGTTAGATAATTTTTTCTGAACAGAAAGTAAAAATCCTTTGGTGTACGTTAACTCCTCTTCAAGTTTAGCTAACTCAGCATCAATATCGATCAGCATATCAGCTACCATATAATATTCATTAGATTTTACACGGAAAGAAAAGGCTTTGTCTACAGCAGATGTTGTGTAATAAATGTTGGATATATTTCCGAGTTTTGAAATTAAGCCATCAAAAGTTTTTGAGAAAGATGCCTTGTTAATGACGTGAAGCTCAACAGCTGTTTTAAAGGGAATTTGCTTTTGTTTGCGCAAATTTCTTATACCACTAACAACTTCTGCAGCAAAGTCAAAACTATCTAGAATAGTAGAATCATAAGAAACTTTTTCTGGCCAGGTCGAAACAATTAAAGCTTCATTAGGGCTACGGTCTTTTAAAAAATGCCAGATTTCTTCAGTCAGGAAAGGCATAAATGGATGCAACACTTTTAGATTATGCTCCAATAAATCAACTACACGTTGATGCGTTTGTTTATCAATTGGTGCGCCATAAGATGGCTTGATCATCTCCAATAACCAAGAACAAAAATCGTCCCACACCAACTTATAAATAGCCATAAGAGCATCACTTAGACGGTATTTACTGAAATGATCTTCAATTTCCGCCAATACTTTTTGAAATTTTGAGGTATACCAATCTAAAGCAATTGAAGCATACTCAGGTTGTTCAATATCGGCAACTTTCCATCCGTTGATAAGTCGGAACGCGTTCCAAATTTTATTGCCAAAGCCTTTACCTTGTTGACATAGAGCTTCATCAAACAGCAAATCATTCCCAGCTGCTGAACTCAACAACAGTCCAACGCGTACCCCATCGGCTCCAAATTGCTCAATGAGCCCAAGCGCATCAGGTGAATTACCTAAAGACTTACTCATTTTTCGGCGTTGTTTATCGCGAACTAACCCTGTCAAATATACATTTTCAAACGGTTTTTCTTCTTTAAACTCAAAGCCTGCAACTATCATTCGTGCGACCCAAAAAAATAAAATATCTGGCCCAGTAACAAGATCATTAGTAGGGTAGTAATAATTGAATTCAGCATTATCTGGATTTCTAATACCATCAAAAACTGAAATTGGCCAAAGCCATGACGAAAACCAAGTATCTAAAACATCTGCATCTTGTCTTAAGTCTTTGACGCTAAGTGATGAGTTATTTGATTTTTTTTGTGCCAATTTTAAAGCCTCCACTGCAGTAGAAGCAACTACAAAATCGTCTTTTCCATCGCCATAATAGTAGGCTGGAATTTGTTGACCCCAAAACAATTGGCGGGATATATTCCAATCACGGATGTTTTCCATCCAATGGCGATAGGTATTATTGAATTTTTTTGGAAATAATTTTACCGTACTCTCCTTTAATACGGCGTCTAAGGCAGGTTTTGCCAAATCTTCCATTTTGAGAAACCATTGGTCAGAAAGACGAGGTTCAATAACAACTTTGGTACGTTCTGAAGTACCAACTTTGTGCATATGTGGTTCTATTTTTACTAAAAACCCTTTGTCTTTTAATTCTTCAACAATTTCTTTACGAACTACAAACCGATCTTTCCCTTCGTAGTGCAGTCCATAACTATTGAGTGTTGCATCTGCATTGAAAATATCAATAACCTCCAATTGGTGCTTGTCCCCCAATACCTTGTCATTTTCATCATGTGCAGGGGTAACTTTTAAACAACCTGTTCCAAACTCCATATCAACATATTCATCCTCGATAATTGGAATGACTCTATTACACAAAGGAACAATTGCTTTTTTACCTTTTAAATAAGAAAAACGCTCATCATTTGGATTGATACAAATTGCTGAATCACCCAAAATAGTTTCTGGTCTTGTTGTGGCTATAGTGAGGCGTTCATTGCTTCCTTCGATTGCATATTCCACGTAATATAAACTGCCTTGACGTTCTTCGTATATAACTTCCTCATCAGAAAGTGTTGTCTGTGCTTGAGGATCCCAATTCACCATTCTATAACCTCTGTAAATCAACCCTTTATTGTACAAATCAATAAATACAGAAATGACCGATTCGCTCATTTCATCATCCAAGGTGAATTTTGTACGGTCCCAATCGCATGAACAACCCAATTTCTTAAGCTGATTTAAAATTACACCACCATACTCATTGGTCCAGTCCCAAGCATGGCTCATAAATTCTTCTCGTGTCAAATCGTTCTTATCAATACCTTTTTCCTTTAGCTTGGCCACCACTTTAGCCTCAGTTGCTATTGAGGCATGGTCAGTACCAGGGACCCAACAAGCGTTTTTTCCCTGAAGGCGTGCACGTCTAATCAAAACATCCTGAATAGTATTGTTGAGCATATGTCCCATATGCAAAATACCAGTTACATTTGGCGGAGGAATTACTATGGTATAAGGAGTTCTATTATCAGGCTTTGAATGAAAATATTGGTGCTTCATCCAATAGTCATACCACTTTTGTTCTACCTTTGTTGCATCATATTTTGATGGAATACTCATATTCTTGGAACGATTTTTGTCATAAAGTATACAAAAGTACTCATATTTTGGGTTCTTTAAAATTAAATAAACCAGAATTATAGGTGTACAATTTTTGATTTTCTAAAAAAGTCGCTAAATTTACATATAAACTTAAATTACTCTGCCATGAAAAAAATATTAACACTAATGCTCCTTAGTTTATTTCTTCTAAATACTAACGCCCAAGAGCGCACTGCAAAAATTGAATTTGAATCTACTGTAATTGATTACGGGACTATTGAAAAAGGATCTGATGGAGTTCGCGTTTTCAAATTTACTAATACTGGAAACGCACCACTTATTGTATCAAAGGTTAAATCTAGCTGTGGCTGTACAGTTCCAAAAAAGCCAGAAAAGCCTATTTTGCCTGGTGAAGAGGGCGAAATTCAAGTGAAGTATGACACCAACAGAGTCAATCCAATCCGAAAAACAATTACCGTTACTTCTAACGCTGACACCCCTACTGTGGCACTTAAAATAAAAGGTACTGTTATCGACCCGGCCAAAACTAGCCCATTACAACCGACAAACAAAAGCGTTGTTGAAAAATAATACAATATTAAGCCAAAAAAAAAGCATCTTTATAAGATGCTTTTTTTTTGATTCATTTACTAAAGATATAGAATTATATTTGTAATTTGAATTACAATAGAAATTGATATGCCAAAAATTTCAATCAAAGGAATACAAATGCCGGAGTCACCAATACGCAAATTGGTCCCCTATGCAGAGCAGGCAAAAACTAAGGGCACATTGGTGTATCACCTAAACATAGGACAACCTGATATTAACACCCCGCAAATAGCACTTGATGCTGTAAAAAATAACTGTCTTGATGTAGTGGCGTACAGCCGCTCAGAAGGCTCAGAACAATACCGAGAAAAATTAGCGGGTTACTACAAAAAACACAACATTCAAGTTGAAGCCAAAGAGATTACAGTAACCACTGGTGGAAGTGAAGCACTGCTTTTTACCATGGGAAGTATTATGGATCCTGGTGACGAAGTGATTATCCCTGAACCCTTTTATGCTAATTATAACGGATTTTCAGTAGCTCAAGGAGTTAATGTAATACCTGTTGTCTCTGATATTGATGCAAATTTTGCGCTCCCTGCTATTAAAGATTTTGAAAGCTTAATTACGCCTAAAACCAAAGCTATTCTTATTTGTAATCCTGGAAATCCAACAGGCTATTTGTACAGCAGAGAAGAAATTAGTCAACTCAAGGAGTTAGTTATAAAACACGATTTGTTTTTGATCGCTGATGAAGTGTACAGAGAATTCACCTACGACGGCCTTCACCACCATTCTATTATGGAAATTGATGGGTTACAAGACCACGCCATAATGATCGATTCTGTCTCTAAACGATACAGCATGTGCGGGGCTAGGATAGGATGTATTGTTACAAGAAACAAAAGAGTTACCGATGCAGCACTAAAGTTTGCTCAAGCACGCTTATCGCCTCCTACATTTGCGCTTTTGGCGAGCGAAGCAGCACTTGATACTCCCGATTCATATTTTGAGGAAGTCAAAAAAGAATATGCAGAACGACGCAATATATTAATTCAAGAGCTCAAAAAAATTAATGGTGTAAAAGTAGCTAATCCCAAAGGAGCTTTTTACTGCATTGTAGAGCTTCCTGTAAAGGATTCGGACAAATTTGCACAATGGTTGTTAGAAGAATTTCGTGTTAATAATGAAACGATTATGATTGCACCTGCGGCAGGCTTTTACGCCACAGAAGGACTGGGGCATAATCAGGTGCGCATAGCTTATGTCCTGAAAAAAGAAGATTTAATAGCCTCGGTAAATATTCTTAAAAAAGGACTAGAAGCTTATAAAACTACAGAATGATTCAACAGAACGTTTCTTTAAAACCTTATAATACTTTTGGCATCAATGTCAACGCTGAAGCTTTTGCTTCTGTAAAAACGCTAGAAGATTTAAAGACCATACTAAAGAACAGACCCTCAAAAATATTAATCATCGGAGGGGGAAGTAATATTCTATTAACTGAAGATTTTGAAGGGCTAGTGCTTCATATCGATCTAAAAGGCATAGAAGTTTGTGAAAAACAAAACGAAACCACTATCGTAAAAGTCTCTGCTGGCGAAAACTGGCACGACTTTGTATTGTGGTCCTTAAAACAAAACTTAGGTGGAATAGAGAATTTATCCCTAATTCCAGGAAATGTTGGTACAGCTCCGATTCAAAATATTGGAGCCTATGGAGTAGAACTGAAAGACACTTTCGTTTGCTGCGAAGCATTAAATCTTAAGACACTAGAGCTAGAAAAATTTTCAAAAGAAGAATGTAATTTTGGGTACAGAAATTCTGTTTTCAAATCAGAACATAAAGGAAAATACATTATCACCTCAGTAACTTTTGAATTGACCCACACCAAGCACCAACTAAAAACAACTTATGGTGCTATTTCGAATGAATTGTTAGCAAATGGAGTAACTAACCCAAGTATCCAAGACATTTCAAAAGCAGTAATTGCCATTCGAAAATCCAAACTTCCAGATCCGAAAAAACTTGGAAATTGCGGTAGTTTTTTTAAAAATCCAATTGTACCAAAAGTACATTTTGAGCAATTATTAACACAGTTTCCAAATATGCCACACTATCCTGTTTCATCAAATGAAGTAAAAATACCAGCAGCTTGGCTCATTGAAACTGCAGGATTTAAAGGTAAAACCTTCAAAAATTATGGTGTTCATAAACATCAAGCTCTAGTTCTTGTTAATTATGGTGGCGCTTCAGGTCAAGATATCTTGAGTTTATCACAACTCATTCAAAAAACCATCAATTCTATTTTTGGGATAGCACTCGAAGCAGAGGTCAATGTATTGTGAGGAGTAAAGATTATAATTGAAAAATAGCTCACTAATCGCAGTTTTGACTGGCTTTACACACTATACCTGCTGTAATAGCTCCAGCTATAGGTGCTAACCAAAATAGCCAAAGTTGTGCAGAAAAGTCAGCACCTGCAAAAATAGCTTGACTTGTAGAGCGCGCTGGATTAACCGAAGTATTTGAGATCGGAATACTTATCAAGTGAATAAGGGTAAGTGCAAAACCAATGGCTATTGGCGCAAACTTCTGGTAAGCTTTTTCAGTTGTACTGCCTAAAATTATGATTAAAAAAAATGCTGTTAAAACAAATTCTGAAATTAAAACAGAACTCAAAGAGTAGCCCCCAGGTGACAAATCACCATAGCCATTAGCAGCAAAAGTCCCTATAGATTCAAAGTCAGATTTGCCCGTAAGTATTAAAAAGAGAACTGAAGCTGCAACAAGAGCGCCTAAGGTTTGGGATACAATATATCCAAAAAGGTCTTTAGAGTTAAAACGACCAGTAGCCCAAAGGCCAAAAGAAACAGCAGGATTGAAATGTGCGCCTGAGATATACCCCACGGCGTATGCCATGGTAAGGACGGTCATTCCGAAGGCAAATGAAACCCCTATAAAACCAATACCTGATTCAGGGAATTTGGCAGCAAAAATAGCACTCCCACAACCGCCAAAAACTAACCAAAATGTTCCAAAAAATTCTGCAAAAAGCTTTTTCATAAAATATTGTGTTCAAGCACTTCGGTTGTTTAGACACAGATTTGCACAAAAAGTCACCTCTTATTTTAAAATTTTAATTTTATTTTAATTGTATCTTTGTATTTATTTATTACTTCAAAATGAAACTACTTTTAATTACACTATCACTTTTAGGTCTAGGAATTGCAGGGATTTCCATTAAATTATGGGCCAAAAAAGACGGTAAATTTGCCGGTACTTGTGCTAGCCAAAATCCAATGCTAAACAACGAAGGTGAGGCTTGTGGGTTTTGTGGTAAAACACCTGATGAATTTGGCGACTGCGATAACAGCGAAAAAAAATAACCCCAAAAAATGCCCTTGACCGTTCTTTTTTACATCTTCATGACGGTAACTATTTTAGAAATTTCCTATTTCTGCATTGCAGTATATAGCATACGTGGTATGCCCTTGCAGCTAAAAAAATCAAATACTGCAATTTCCTTAATACTATATACAAAGAATCAAGCTGAATTAGTAAAAACACAACTGCCTGTTTTTCTAAAACAAAAACATAAAAATTTTGAAATTGTATTAATTAACGATGCTTCCTCAGATGATACACTAGAAATCATGAAGCGTTTTCAAAACGAAAACTCAAAAATAAAGGTGATCGATGTCAAAAATATTGAAGCTTTTTGGGGCAGTAAAAAATACGCACTGACTTTGGCCATAAAAGCTGCCTCACACGAGCGCTTAGTTATAAGCTCCATTGATCATGAACCCAACTCTACGGCATGGCTTCAGCATATAGCCGTAGCGCTTAAAGAAAAATCTTTCATAATCGGATTGAGAAAATACACTTCTAAAAACACCTTATTTTACCGATTTTTTGATTTTATGGAACTTATTAAACGATGTACTCTGAGTAAAATGGGGATAGTTTATGGAGGAACTTCATCAAATGTGAGTTATACTAAAACACTTTTTTACAGTGCTAGTGGATTTGCAAAACACATGCATCTTCCCTTTGGAGAAACCCAATTATTTGCCAATGAAGTCTCAAAATTATCAAATACCGCAATTTGTTTGCAACACGACAGCGGAGTGACGCAATTACACAAACCCAAGTTTGGGACATGGTTGAAAGAACAAGTTGAAGAGGACTTAATTTTAAGGCACAGCAGGAAACTCGTACTGCTAAGCAGTAGGTTTCTTTTTCTATGTCGTCTAGTATTTTACATCCTAGCTGTAGTTTTGATGATTATTAGTGAGCCTGAAACAAAACCCTTAATTATAATATTGCTGAGTGGCCGTTTTGCAATTCAATACATTTGCTACGGGATCATAGCCAACAAATTAAAAGAATTAAAGTTAATCATAGCACTACCATTTCTTGATCTTTGGTCTCTTATTTTACAATTTGTTATATTTATATCAGGATTTAAGTCAAAACAACCGCATTGGAATTAAACGAAGCGATTACAAAAGCCAAAGAAAATAATCAAATTGCTTTCAACTTTTTGTTGGAAACTTTTTGGAATGATGTTTTCGGCTTTTTAGTAAAGCGCACCCAAAACGAGAACGATGCAGAGGACATTACAATTGAAACATTTTTTAAAGCTTTCGATAAAATCAATTCTTTTGACTCTAAATTTAAATTCAAAACTTGGCTTATAACTATAGCTAAAAACACCCATTTAGACAGCATCCGAAAACAAAAAAATACGTTCAGTAACCAAACAACTGAGGAGGATGAAAAACGCGTCTATTGGATTCGCGATCAAGCTCCATCTGTTGAGGATAAACTTATAAATGAGCAAAATTTGGCTGAACTGCTAAAGGACATCAAGAAATTAAAGCCTCATCACCAAGAAATTATTCAACTGCGGTATTTTCAGGAATTATCTTATCTAGAAATCGCAAAGAAAATTGACGCCCCTATAAATAATGTCAAAATAAAGCTTCTAAGAGCTAAAAAACTATTGGCTTGGATTATTCGTTCAAAACATGACTAAATTTTTACAAAAACTTGGCCCTGGATTATTGTTTGCTGGGGCTGCAATTGGAGTATCACATCTTGTTCAGTCGACTAAAGCAGGTGCAAATTTTGGCTTCGGACTGTTGTGGGCGCTTTTACTAATTAACCTCATCAAATATCCTTTTTTTCAGTTTGGCCCTCGCTATGCTGCAGCTACTGGAGAAAGTTTGCTCGAGGGCTATAATAAGCTGGGAAAAGGGGTGTTAAAGGCCTATGCCTTGTTAACCATTGCTACCATGTTTACCATACAAACAGCAGTGACTATTGTTACTGCAGGGATAGCTTCTACTCTATTTGGTTCTGAAGTTAGTATGGAAATATGGTCTGTTATTATATTATCCATTTGTTTTCTTCTTTTGCTAGTTGGTAAATATTCCTTACTAGATAAAATGATGAAAGTCATCATTATCGTTTTGAGTTTGAGTACCCTATTTGCGGTAGCCGCAGCATTTATTAATTCCACAAATGAACCCGAATGGACACAAATAGTCCCATCAACAGATGTGGAACTAATTTTTCTTATTGCCTTCATGGGCTGGATGCCTGCGCCATTGGATGTTTCAATTTGGCACTCTCTATGGGCGATTCAAAAGAAAAAACAAGAGCAAAACTTTAATTCAAAAACAGCAGCATTAGATTTCAATATAGGCTATCTCGGAACTATTGTATTGGGAATAGGCTTTCTAATGCTTGGGGGGCTAGTAATGCACGGATCAGGAAAATCATTTAGTGCAAATGGGGGAGAATTTTCGCTACAACTGATTGAAATGTATACACAAAATCTTGGAGAATGGTCTTATATTATCATAGGTGTCGCAGCACTAACCACCATGTTCAGCACCACACTAACAACTCTTGATGCTTCGCCTCGTGCCATGAACAAAACACTCGAACTAATCTTAGATAAACCACTAAACAATGGCTACAAAGTTTGGTTGATTGTTTTGATAATAGGTACCATTTCTATTTTCTTCTTCTTTTTATCGGAAATGGGCAGCTTGATAAAAATAGCCACAATATTATCGTTTTTAACAGCACCTTTTTATGCACTTATGAATTATATTCTCATATGCAGTAAGCATACACCTCAGTCGTTTCGACCGTCAAAAATGATGCATTTTTTAAGTATTTCAGGAATTCTCTTTTTAATTGGATTTAACATTTGGTATATCAGTATTTTGTGATTTTTTTAGGGAATACTTTGTATCTTTGCAGCACAAATCAAACGGATGTCTACAGACGCACTTATAAAACCACAAGAACGACAAGCCAAACCTAAATGGTTGCGTGTAAAATTACCAACAGGCAAAAAGTATACAGAACTTCGAGGGCTTGTTGATAAATACAATCTCAACACAATTTGTACGTCTGGGAGTTGTCCTAATATGGGCGAATGTTGGGGTGAAGGTACGGCTACATTTATGATCCTTGGTAACATATGTACGCGTTCCTGCGGCTTTTGCGGTGTGAAAACTGGACGACCTGAATCAGTGGATTGGGATGAACCCGAAAAAGTAGCGCGGTCTATCAAAATCATGGGAATCAAACACGCCGTTCTGACTAGCGTTGACCGCGATGATTTAAAAGACATGGGTAGTATCATGTGGGCCGAAACGGTAAAAGCCGTTCGTCGTATGAACCCAAACACCACACTTGAGACACTAATACCTGACTTTCAAGGAATTGAAAAACACATCGACCGCATTATTAACGTAGCTCCCGAAGTTGTCTCGCACAATATGGAAACAGTAAAACGACTCACAAGAGCGGTACGCATACAAGCAAAATACGATCAAAGCTTAGAAGTTTTGAATTACCTAAAAAAGCAAGGACAACGTCGTACCAAGACCGGTATCATGCTTGGACTAGGAGAAACTCGCGAAGAAGTTATTGAAACGCTTCACGACCTTAAAAAGGCAAATGTTGATGTCGTTACCATTGGTCAATACCTACAACCAAGTAAAAAGCACCTCCCTGTGAAAGAGTTCATCACGCCAGATCAATTCAAAGAATATGAAGAAATTGGCTTGGATTTAGGATTCAGACACGTAGAAAGTAGCGCACTGGTCCGCTCTTCGTATAAAGCACAAAAACATATAAATTAAATGGTTCGCGTTGGTATCAACGGGTTTGGACGCATCGGTAGGCGCGTCTTTCGCTTGATCCTCGAGCAAGAGGACATTCAAGTGGTTGCTGTAAATGATTTGGCAGACACCAAAACACTGACACATTTACTAAAATACGATAGTGTCCATGGAAAACTCAATGCTCGAATTGACAAAAATGAAACCCATATTGAGGTCAATAACGCATCTATACCTCTGACAAATCACAACCATCCAAAATACATCGACTGGGCAGCACACAAAGTAGATGTTGTGGTCGAAGCTACTGGAAAATTTAAAACCAAAGACATCTTACAGTACCATATTAAAAATGGTGCTCGAAAAGTAATTTTGAGTGTTCCTCCTGTAGATAGTGACATTAAAACCATTGTGCTGGGCGTGAATGAACACACCATTACCAAAGAAGACCAGATACTATCTAATGCCTCTTGTACCACAAATAATGCTGCACCAATGCTCGCAATCATTAATGATTTATGTGGAATCGACCAAGCCTACATAACCACAGTGCATTCCTACACCACCGATCAAAGTCTGCACGATCAACCTCATCAAGATTTGAGAAGAGCTCGTGCAGCAGGTCAATCCATAGTCCCAACTACTACTGGAGCTGCCAAAGCATTAACTAAAATATTTCCTGAACTTGCTCATACCATAGGAGGTTGTGGAATTCGTGTCCCCGTCATCAATGGGTCTTTAACTGATATTACCTTTAATGTCAAAAAAGAAACTTCTGTTGAAGCAATTAATGAGGCCTTCAAAAACGCAGCTCAAACAAAATTCAAAGGCTTTTTGGAATACACCACAGATCCTATTGTTTCGATTGACGTTATTGGCAATACACACTCTTGTGTTTTTGATGCACAAATGACTTCGGTGTTGGGGAAAATGGTGAAAATCATTGGTTGGTACGACAACGAAACGGGATATTCTTCACGAATAATTGACCTTATTAAAGCATTAAATTAGGGCATGTCTATATACGCCTTTACTAAGTGTTCGAAGCTGTCTTGCTTATCAATTTTTGTAGTTATGGGTAAATAATATAAAGCATCATGATTGAGTATTTTTAATCTTGAAAAATCCTTTTCAGTTGTTAAAACCAAAGACTTAGAACTAATTTTATTCAGCTCTTGCGTTGAAAACTCATGGTGATCCGCATATTCAAGATGTTCAAACTTATGACCTAAACTTTCCAAATATTGCACCAAAGGTACCGAATTGGCAATTCCAGTGACTAAAGTGTATTTTATATTTTTAATTGTTTGAAGAGCTAATTTCTCTGTTGCAGAGTATATATGTTCATCATAATCAATAAAACTAAAAAACAATTGTTGTCCACTTTGTAATGCCAAACGCTTTTTGATGGTTTGCTTTTCTAAATGGCCCAAATTAGTGGGACTTTTGGTGACTATTACAATTTGTGCTCGCTGCGCCCCTGAACGCAATTCACGAAGGTTTCCTGCAGGCAAAACAATATCGTCGCAATACAAATGATCGTAAGCGGTCAATAAAATGGATAAACCAGGAGTAACCTTTCGGTGCTGAAAAGCATCGTCGAGTAAAATAATTTCTGGTGGACTATCGAGCGCTAATAAAGTTTCTATTCCGCACTGGCGGTTGGCATCGACAGCAACAGTGATTTTTGGAAATTTCTGAGCAATTTGAAAGGGCTCGTCCCCTATAGATTTCGCTGATGATAAAGCATCTGCCAAAACAAACCCTTTGGATTGACGCCCATAACCACGGCTCAAAACAGCAACTTTATAATTGGACTGAAGTAGTGATATCAATAATTCTATGGTAGGGGTTTTTCCCGTGCCCCCCACAGACAAATTTCCTACACAGATGACTGGCAACGGGTACGACTTGGATTTCAAAACACCTATATCGTATCCCCTATTGCGAAGATAAACAACGCTATAATAGAGTACATTGAATGGAAATAATATTTTTCTTAAAAGCTTCATCACAACGAAAGTAATTATTTTATCTTTGATGTTAAACAAAATCTTATGATAGTTCAAGACATCATCAAGCAACTCGAGGACCTTGCCCCTTTGGCCTATGCCGAAGAATTTGACAATGTTGGTCTATTGGTCGGACACAAGGATATGGAAATCTCTGGGGTTTTGATTACTCTAGATACCCTTCCCGAAGTCGTGGATGAAGCCATTGCTACAAACTGCAATCTTATTGTGAGCTTTCATCCCATTATATTCAAAGGGTTAAAATCCATAACTGGTAAAACTTATGTAGAACGTGTGGTAGAAAAAGCCATAAAACACGATATTGCCATCTTTGCCATTCACACTGCATTGGATAATGCTTTTGAAGGGGTAAATGCTGAAATTTGCAACCGATTGAACTTAATAAATAAATCGATTTTGATGCCCCAATCGGGAACCGTCAAAAAGCTTACAACATTTGTACCCAACACAGATGCCGAGATGGTACGAACTGCTCTTTTTAAAGCTGGCGGTGGCGCTCTTGGAAATTATGAACATTGCAGCTTTAACAGTCAAGGTATTGGAACATTCGAAGGAAATTCAGAGGCACGACCTGCCATCGGAAAACCAAATGAATTGAAAAGTGTAGAAGAAACAAGAATAGACATCGTGTATGCAAAACATTTGGAATCTAGTATTTTGAATGCTTTGTTTCAAGCCCACCCTTACGAAGAAGTAGCCCATGAACTATTTACATTAGAAAACAAAAATCATCACATTGGGATGGGAATGATTGGAGAGCTAGAAGATCCCATGAGCGAAACCGATTTTCTGACTTTTGTAAAACAAACAATGAAATGTGAAATCATAAGACACTCCAAACAGCTTGAATATCCTATAAAAAAAGTAGCAGTTTTGGGCGGATCTGGAAGTTTTGCTATTAGTGCAGCAAAAGCGGCAGGTGCGGATGCTTTTGTGACTTCAGATCTGAAATACCACGACTTTTTTAGGGCTGAAAATCAAATCTTACTGATGGATATTGGGCATTATGAAAGCGAACAGTACACAAAAAACCTTTTAGCGAGCTATCTTAAGAAAAAAATTCCTAATTTTGCAGTCCTTTTATCAAAGATAAATACAAACCCGGTAAAGTATAAATAAACATGGCTAAAAAGAAAGAGCTAACTGTTGAAGAACGATTAAGAGCATTGTACGATTTGCAACTTATTGACTCTAGAGTGGATGAAATACGTAATGTTCGAGGAGAACTCCCTCTGGAAGTACGTGACTTGGAGGACGAAGTTGAAGGTTTCAAATTGAGACTTCAAAAACTAGAAGACAGCCTAACCGATATAGACAATCAAATCAAGGCGAAGAAAAACTTAATTGAAGAAGCAAAAGCACTCATCAAAAAATACAACGAACAACAAAAAAATGTTCGTAACAATAGAGAATTTAACTCCTTGGCAAAAGAAGTTGAGTTCCAAGAATTAGAAATTCAATTGGCCGAAAAACACATCAATGAATTCAAAGCACAAATTGAACAAAAAAAGGAAGTGATTGAAGGCACCAAAGAACGCTTGAAAGAACGCGAAGACCACCTCAAGCACAAAAAAGGCGATTTAGATGCTATTCTTGCTGAAACCGAAAAAGAAGAAAAAGTTCTTCTTGAAAAATCTGAGGAATACAAAACTAAAATTGAAGAACGTTTGGCCAAGGCGTACACTAAAATTCGCACCAACGTAAAGAATGGTTTAGCAGTTGTACCCATTGAAAGAGGCGCTTCTGGAGGATCGTATTTTACCATCCCGCCACAGGTGCAAGTCGAGATTGCTTCGCGCAAAAAAATAATCACAGACGAGCACAGCGGCCGTATTTTGGTAGATGCCGAACTGGCCGAAGAGCAAAAAGTAAAAATGGAAAAGTTATTTTCTACTATGTAATAAATAACCCTACACTTACTAAAAACCCTCAACTAACGTGAGGGTTTTTTTTGTACTGTACCTGATTAAGTCGTTATTAGGACCTCTTAATTTAACATAAAGCGAAATATCAGAACCTTGATATACAGTAGTTGTGCAAAAACGGTAGCAATACCCTTGCTTATGCCTCTACTAGCTCCTGTGACAATTGCGGTTTTTCCATCTAATAATTTCATCTACTTTGTGTTGGTTTTTTTAATTTGTACAAAGACAGGTAATCCTCAATTTAACTATTAATAAAAAGATATTTTGTTTTTTATATATAATATTTTATATATATTTGTGTAAGCTCCAACCCAAATATGTTACGCTTGTAACATGGATAACCTATATCTCATACCCTTTCAAACGATAAAAGTATCCTTAAAACAGAGTTCCGTTTCGACGCTCTATTCTGTTTGTGTGCTGTCTTGCAAATCGTTTGTGTTTTAATAAATGGATATTATCTCTTGCAAAAACAAAAAGACCATTAGATGTAATTATTGAAAGTCAACACGCTGAAAAACAACACATTAAAACAAATAAAAACAAATAATATATAAAAGAAATAAACGCAACACTGCGGATATATACAAGTTATGGGCAATTAAGACGAACGTTCAATCATATCCGAGAATAAACTCTGCTTGGAAGAAAAAAGTAAAAGGGTTAAAACTTTGAATTGTCTGTTAACGGAGTTTCTTGAAAAAGAAGGCAAAATTGCAAGTATTCAATACTCCTAAAAAATTGAATGCGTTAAAAATTAAATACAAATTAAAATGAAAAATTTTAAAATTAAATTATCTCTCATTACCGGATTGTTTTTAACGATAATTATATTTAATAGTTGTTCTCAAAATGATGAAATAAATCAAGACAAAATAGATTTAAGTAACATTGAACTTAAAGGGATTTTAGATTACAATACTAAAATTACTAAAAGCACTCTACAAAAAGAATCTTCTACCTTAATACTAACGAAACTACTTAATGAGGCAAAATCAATATCTAAAACAGAAAAGAAACCGTACAATGATTTAAAGTTTTATTTTAAGAATAGTTATCTATATGCATCACGAGAGTATTTAACTCATGCTCCAATTGATGATGCAGGGGGTGGAGATGCCAGTGATTGTGGTAACTGGACACATTGTCAAACTTGTAGAAGCGAAAGTTGTGTTACAGACTTTATTAAAGATATGGCTAACAGGTATTCTTGCTTTGAAATAAGAGTTCATAGAAAAACCTTTTCTGCCAAAGTTTATGGAAGAAAATGTAAATAAAAGCCCATAACATAGTATATAAAAAATAGATTTCTATGCGAACACCAATAATTTATCCTAAGAGTATTCCATTTTAACCAAAATTTCACAGAATACCACAAATGGTTGCTTAATTTTACACCAAATATATGCACCATGAAAAATACCTTAATCCTCCTACCCCTATTGTTTTGCGCCTCCATAAGTTGTCAAAATACCAATACACAAAACGCCAAACAACAAGCGGTCATCAACGCTACACCTATTGAAGTTTCACAAGAAAACGGCATTGCAAAGGCGTATTTTGCAAGTGGATGTTTTTGGTGTGTCGAGGCCGTTTACGAAAGTGTAAACGGAGTTCAAGAAGCCATTAGTGGCTATGCGGGCGGCTTTACAAACAACCCCACCTACGAACTCAGCAACACTGGCCGCACCGGCCATGCCGAAGCTGTGGAAGTACTGTACGATCCGACTGTGGTCTCGTTTTCAAGCTTGGTCGATGTGTATTTTGGTTCTCAAAATGTAGCGCAAGTCAACGGTCAAGGTCCGGATAGAGGATCGCAATACCGCTCTATTATTTTTTATCAAAACGAGGAACAAAAAACTATAATACAGAAAAAGATAGCCGCCATCGCAAAAACTCAAAAAGTGACTGTTGCAGCAGAAGTGTATCCCTTTCAAAAGTTTTGGAAAGCAGAAGCGTACCACCAAAATTATGAACGTTTACACCCCAATAATCCTTATGTACGTAATGTATCCATCCCTAGACTAAAGCGTTTTCAAGCTAAATTCCCTCAACTTTTAAAACAAAACCACTAGTGTTCACAGGTGGACTTAATTTTATAATCGGCGAAAAATAGCTACATTTGAGTACATCCAAAAAGATACACTTGATTGCATTTGAACCACATCTTGAATTCGCGTTAAACTTAGACCGTAACGATCCGCTCGCTAAGTACAGAACTGCATTCCACATCCCACAAGATGAACATGGAAACGATTGGTTGTATTTTACGGGAAATTCTCTGGGACTTCAACCCAAAACCACCAAATCGGCCATCGAGCAAGAGTTAGAAGATTGGGCCAATTTGGGTGTCGAAGGCCATTTTGAAGCCAAAAATCCGTGGATGCCTTACCACGAATATTTAACAGAAAGTATGGCCAAAATCATGGGCGCAAAACCCATTGAAATTGTGGTCATGAATACCCTCACCACAAACCTACATCTTTTGATGGTTTCCTTTTACAACCCCACAAAAAAAAGACATAAAATTCTTATAGAAAGTGATGCTTTCCCCTCCGATCGCTATGCAGTACAAACACAATTGGAATTTCATGGATATGATGCCAGTACATGCCTTATAGAGTGGACGCCTCGCAAGGGAGAAAAATTATTACGCACAGAAGATCTCGAACAAATTCTTGAAACGCAAGGCGAGGAAATTGCTCTCTTGCTTATTGGTGGGGTTAATTATTATACAGGGCAATATTTAGACCTCAAAAAAATTACTGATTTGGGCCATGCCAAAGGATGCAAAGTTGGGATTGATTTAGCGCATGGTGCCGGTAATATCCAACCCGAGTTGCACGATTCAGGGGTAGATTTTGCCGCATGGTGTACCTATAAATACTTAAATTCTGGCCCTGGAAGTTTAGGGGCAATATTTGTTCATGAACGTTATGCACACGATAAAAATTTGAAGCGTTTTGCCGGATGGTGGAGTCAAAATACAGCCACGCGTTTTGATATGCGGCAACCCTTGGACATTACTCCGGGCGCCGAAGGATGGCAACTCAGCAATCCGCCGATACTTTCTATGGCGGCAATAAAATCGTCCTTGGATTTATTTAACGAGGTAGGGATTAATGCTTTGCGCCAAAAATCAATTAAACTCACCAGCTACTTAGAATACCTCATCAGTGGATTAAACCATCAAGACATCAAAATCATCACGCCTAGCGACCCCAACCAACGTGGGTGTCAATTGTCGATTCAAGTGAAAAATGCAAACAAAAATCTTCACAAAAAACTAACCGATCAACATGTGATTACCGATTGGAGAGAGCCCGATGTGATCCGTTGTGCACCAGTCCCATTTTACAACTCTTTTGAAGATGTGTTTCGGATGGTAGAAATTTTAAAAACTCTTTTGCCATGAACAACGAAGAAAATATACTCATCATAGGAGCTGGTCTTTGCGGTTCGCTTTTGGCCTTACGACTGGGACAACGGGGCTACAATGTCCGTGTGATGGAATTGCGCCCAGACCTTCGTAAAGTAGACCTCAGCGCTGGACGTTCAATAAATTTAGCATTTTCAAATCGTGGGCTAAAAGCCATTAAAATGGTGGGGTTGGAAGACAAAGTAAACAAACTCTGCATCCCCATGCATGGTCGTATGCTACACGATAAAAAAGGCAGCACAAAACTTTCTCATTACAGTGGTCGAAAAGACGAATACATCAATTCAATTTCTAGAGAATTACTCACCGCTTTGCTTATCGATGAAGCTGAAGCATTGAATAATGTAAGCATTGAATTTGATGTCAAATGCAATGAAGTTGATTTTGAGCAAAATGTAGCTAATTTCACAAACACAATCAACCAGAAAACCTTTGAGTGTAGTGCTGACCTCATATTTGGAACAGATGGTGCAGGTTCAGCGCTTAGAAAAAGTTACTTCTCCGACCGTAAATTTTTATTCAGCTTTTCTCAAAATTTTCTCACTCACGGATATAAAGAACTGACAATACCACCAACCAAAGATGGCGGATTCAAAACGTTTGAAAATGCACTTCACATTTGGCCAAGAGGTGAATTTATGATCATTGCACTTCCAAATTTAGATGGGAGTTTTACAGTCACTTTATTTTTGGCTTACGATTCGGGAACTTATAATTTCAACAACTTAACGACTAAAGAAAAAGTTGTTGAGTTTTTTAATAAAGAATTTCCTGATGCCGTAGAACTAATACCCAATTTGGCCACAGAATTTTTTGAGAATCCAACAGCACCACTAGGTACAATCAAATGTTACCCATGGCAATTCAAAGGGAAAAATATGCTGTTAGGTGATGCCGCACACGCCATTGTGCCCTTTTATGGCCAAGGCATGAATGCGTCTTTTGAAGATGTTGTAGAGCTTGATGCATTTTTGGACGCACACACAGGAGACTGGGAAAAAACCTTCAATGCATTTCAACAAAAAAGAAAAACCGATACAGATGGTATAGCCGATTTGGCTATTGATAATTTTCACGAAATGAAAGATCATGTAGCCAATCCTCTTTTTCAGAAAAAACGAGCATTAGAAATGGCTTTAGAAACAGAATTACCAAATGATTATTTTTCAAAATATTCGTTAGTAACATTTTGCGAACATATTGGTTATCATGAAGCTATGACTCGTGGCCGTGCACAAGATAAAGCCATTTTAAACATGTTAGATGACAATGAAATTGATCAAAAAATTCCAATTGATGAACTTCATAAGAAAATAAAAAAAGAAACCAATTCCATTTTGGAAGATGATAAAGTTGCAAAAACTTTACATCATTAAATACTACTTTGATTATGAGTAAAACAGTCACACCAAGAGGCGCATACCCACACACAAAACGTGTAGGTGATTTTATTTTTGTTTCGGGAACAAGTTCAAGACGAGCAGACAACTCGATTGCAGGAGTAGAAATCATAGACGCTATGGGAACCAAAAAATTAGATGCTAAAGTACAAACACAAGAAGTGCTTCAAAACATAGATAAAAATTTAGCAAAGGAAGGAGCTTCATTGGCCGATGTGGTTGATGTCACCTCATTTTTGGTCAATATGAATGATTTTGCAGATTACAACAAAGCCTATGCAGAATTTTTTAATCCTGAAAATGGCCCTACACGTACTACGGTAGCGGTACACCAACTTCCCCACCCCGATTTGGTGGTAGAGATAAAAGTAGTAGCGTATAAAAAACAAGTATAATGACCATAAAAAATTACATCAATGGAGCTTATTGCATGCCGTCAAGTCAAGATTGGCTAGATGTAATTGAACCCAGTACAGGTGAAATTTATGGACAACTTCCAAACTCTAACCGTGAAGATGTACAACAAGCATATGAAGCGGCCCAAAAAGCATTTCCAGAGTGGTCCAAAACAAGTGTAGAAAAACGAAGTACGATTTTAGCCAAAATTGCAGATTTAATTGAAGACAATTTAGAGGTTCTTGCCAAAGCTGAAAGCATGGATAATGGTAAGCCACTTTCGCTAGCTAAAACTGTAGATATTCCTAGAGCTGCCACTAATTTTAGATTTTTTAGTCAAGCAATTACTCAATTTTATAGTGAAAGCCATGAACAAATTGCGGCAAAATCAATCAATTTCACGCTTAGGCAACCAATCGGGGTTGTGGGTTGTATATCCCCTTGGAATTTACCTCTCTATTTATTCACTTGGAAAATAGCACCTGCCTTGGCTGCTGGAAATTGTGTACTAGCCAAACCTAGTGAAGTTACACCCTACACAGCATTTTTATTAGCAGAGCTCTGTAGTAAAGCTGGACTCCCAAAGGGTGTGCTAAACATCGTAAATGGACTAGGTTCAAGTACCGGACAAGCAATTGTGGAACATCCCAATATCAAAGCCATTTCGTTTACGGGTGGAACCAAAACCGGAGCACATATAGCACGAACGGCCGCACCATTATTTAAAAAATTATCTTTAGAATTAGGGGGGAAAAACCCTAATATTATTTTCGCTGATTGTGACTACGATAAGATGCTCACCACAACTGTAAAATCAGCTTTTGCCAACCAAGGACAAATCTGTCTCTGTGGAAGTCGAATATTTGTAGAAGCAAGTATGTATGAGCAATTCAAAACCGATTTCGTTAAAAAAGTTAAACAACTAAAAGTTGGCCTACCTTCCAAAAAAGATAGTGATTTAGGCGCTTTAGTTTCCGAAGATCATCTTGAAAAAGTATTGAGTTACGTTGAAAAAGCAAAACAGGAAAAAATGAATATTTTGTATGGAGGCGAAAAGCTTACTATAGAAAATGGCAAAAACGGTTATTATATGCAACCCACCATAATAGAGGTATCTTCCAACGATTGCATATTGAATCAAGAAGAAATTTTTGGTCCGATAGTTACACTGATGCCCTTTGAAAATGATAAAGAAGCATTGGCGCTAGCTAACACTACCGCTTATGGGCTATCGGCAACAGTATGGACCAATAATTTGAAGCGAAGCTTGCACTTTTCTGAGCATTTAGAAACTGGTATTGTTTGGGTCAATACATGGATGCAACGCGATTTGCGCACTCCATTTGGTGGTCAAAAAAATTCTGGTGTAGGTCGTGAAGGCGGTTTTGAGGTGTTGCGCTTTTTTACCGAAGCCAAAAATATATGTATTAACTATGAATAAGGTTTTATGGAATTAAATTTAAAAAATAAATCAGCACTTGTATGTGGAAGCACCCAAGGTATAGGACGAGCTGCGGCTATGGCCTTAGCGCGTGAAGGAACAAGAATTACACTTGTGGCTAGAAATGAAGAAAGACTTAAAAAAGTACTCTCTGAGTTGCCAAAATCTGCTAAGCATGATTATATAGTAGCTGATTTTTCGAACCCCCAACAACTTAAATCAAAGGTATTGGAATATTTAGCTTCAAATTCAGGATTCCACATCTTGATAAATAACACTGGAGGGCCGAGAAGTGGCGCTATCATAGAAGCTAATTTAGAGGAATTTGAATCGGCTTTTACTCAACACCTCAAATGCAATCACGTCTTGGCGCAACTGCTGGTGCCTTTTATGAAATCTGAGCAATACGGCCGTATCATCAATGTAATTTCAACTTCTGTAAAAGAACCCATTGAAGGCCTTGGCGTGAGCAATACAATCAGAAATGCCGTTGGGAACTGGAGTAAAACTTTGTCTTTTGAATTGGGTGCATTTGGTATAACTGTGAATAATGTTTTGCCTGGATTTACGGAAACGGAACGTTTGAATGAAATTATTAATATTAAGGCCAATAAAGCTGGGGTTTCATTTGAAGAAATGGAAGAAGTCATGAAAACATACACGCCAGCAAAACGCTTTGCAAAACCGGAAGAAACAGCCAATACCGTAGTGTTTTTGGCTAGTGAGGCTGCAAGCTATGTTAATGGTGTTAATATTCCTGTTGATGGTGGACGAACAAAATCTTTGTAACTTTAGAAAAATAAAACACCACATAATAATGAGTAAAATTATATCACCACTGAATTTTAAAGCTTGGATTGAAGAAAACCGAGCCCTACTAAAACCACCTGTTGGCAATAAATGTATTTGGAAAGATGGCGAATTTATTGTCATGGTTGTCGGAGGTCCAAACAACAGAAAAGATTATCATTACAACGAAACACCTGAGTTTTTCTATCAAGTTGAAGGCGACATAATTTTAAAAATAATAGATAAAGGTATAGCTAAAGATGTACATATTAAGGAAGGGGATATATATTTGTTACCTGCAAAAGTTCCACACTCTCCACAACGCGGAGCCAATACTGTTGGCCTTGTGATTGAATACCCCAGAGCCAAAGACATGGAAGACGCTTTGGAATGGTACTGCGCGTCTTGTCATCATCAATTGTATAGAGAACCTTTTACGCTAAAAAATATTGAAACTGATATGCCAGCTATTTTTAAGCGGTTTTATTCGGATGAAGAAAAATGTACTTGTGAAAAGTGTGGTGCAAAAATGGAAGCTCCAAATAACGTATAAACCATAAACATGAAACGAAAACTGCGCATCAACGGCCATTCACATCTTCTTCCTTATCCGGAAGAAATCCCTCAGTTTATGAAAGACAAGGAGATATTTTGGGTAGATGATGAGCGGAGATATATGCTTCAAAAAGGATGGAGCCGACCTGTTACACATTCTAGTTTTTTTCTTGACGAAAAACTAGAATGGATGGAAGACAATAAAATTGATCATGCCGTAGTGTTGAATCTTTCTCAGTTGTATGGCAATGGTTTGCGTCTTGAAATGATGAAAAAAGCCTTGCGGTTTCAAAATGATTTTAATGCAAAAATTCAACAAAATCACGCCTCAAAATTTACTTGTGGCTTTGTTATACACCCTGGATTTATTCAAGGTGCGCTATGGGAAATAGAACGCTGTGTTGAAGAACTGGGCCTTAATGTTCTGTGTTTACCCACTCACTTCATGGATAGTATTGGGCAATGGCGAAGTGTTTTTGATCGAGAAAACGATGCTATTTTTGAATTGGCAAATAAATACAATTTAGCCATAGAAATTCATCCTTATGACGGAGATAAAATGATCAAACTCGAAAATACCTCCTGGCGGTTTCATTTGATTTGGATGTTGGCACAATGTGGAGATGCCTATCATTTCTACACTCTCAATGGTATGCAAGAACGCTTTCCAAACATAAGAACATGTTTTGCTCACGGTGGTCAAATGGCGCAAATGAATCTCGGAAGACGTATTCAAGGGTTTGATGGACGCCCTGACTTGTTTGACGGAAAAACACATCCACGTAAAGCTGTTGGTCATCCAAATATATATTTTGACACCCTTGTACACGATACCGATTCTTTTAATTTGATGTTGAAACGACAGGGCAGCAATCAAATTATTATGGGACTGGATGATCCATATCCACTTGGCGAAATGGAAAGCGAGGCACAGTCATCGTACCCGGGAAAACTATTAGATTTAGCCAAAGAACGCGATATTATTGATCAAAATCAATATGACGATATTTGGGAGGATAATGTATTGCGGTGGCTATTTGGAAATGACCAAAAGAAAATAAACGATTTAACACAAAAAATTTTAGGCTAATGCACTTCATTCCTGAAGCGCTGGACCAGTATGTTGTTCAGCATTCTGAAGACGAACCAAAACTTCTTCAAGCACTCACTAGAGAAACTTATCAAAAGATCTTGCAACCACGTATGCTCAGCGGCCATTATCAAGGACGTGTTTTAAGTACGCTTTCTAAATTAATCAAACCCAAAACAATTTTAGAATTAGGAACGTTTACCGGATATTCTGCGTTGTGTCTGGCTGAAGGATTGCAGGAAAATGGAGTATTGCATACAATTGACGTCAATGAAGAATTAGTAAACTTCCAAAGAAAATATTTTGATTTATCTAAATATGGAAGTCAAATCCATCAACACCTTGGCCCTGCTTTAGAAATAATTCCAAATTTAGACACTAAATTTGATTTGGTCTTTATAGATGCTGATAAACCAAATTATATCAACTATTTTCATGAAATCATAGAAAAATTAAATCCAGGAGGAGTACTCCTTTCAGACAATGTGCTGTGGAGTGGAAAAGTTATCGAGCCTTTAAATGAAAATGATCAGTCTACAAAAATTGTTCTCGAATATAACCAGCTTCTTAAGGACGATGATCGCGTAGAAACTGTACTACTGCCTATCCGCGATGGGCTCACTGTAAGCATAAAAAAATAAATTATAACTTTCGACGTACAGAGCCTGTCAAGTCTTCAATCTCGTCTTTAACCTTATTGATTTCGTCATTGACCTCTTTAGTAAGGTTAGTATCCAATCCTTGCTTTTCAGCACTGCGTTGTATTTCTCCCTTAATGTCGTTAGTAGCGTTTTTTAACGTACGCATACCCTTACCCATACCCTTAGCTACATCAGGAATTTTATCAGCCCCAAAAACCATAATCACTATAAAAAGGATAAAAACAATTTCGGTACTGCTTATAAAAAGTGGTAAAGAATAAATCATACGGCAAATATAGAAAGTATTCCTCTAATTATCAGCTAAATTGTTGGCCTTAAATTCGATTAACTTTTCTTGTAAATACTGAAGAATTTCTACATCACTTCTGTTGGTACAACGCAATTGGAAGTTCTCGTCATCTGAGCAAAAGAAATAAAATTCTGCGTGTAATTCTTCTGCTAGATCTTCTTGTTTAAAAAGTTTGGGGCCCACAACTTCTATTATGTAGGTCAAAATATTCTTTTCCTTTTCGAACTTTGCAACGCGTTTGAGTTTTTTGGTACGCCCAGTGACTTTGTTCAAAAATTTATTAAAATTAAACATGACAAATGGAAAGCCCAAATACACCATTTTACCGTTATCAGCTTCATAAACACGGCTTTCTGCTTGTGTTTTTCTAACACCTGTATAACCTGGGATTCCCAAATCATAGAAATCCAAAGGGCGTTCTGCGTCAGAGTTCCCTATATCAGAGTTTAAATCACCTGTAAGAATTTTTCCAATGGTAACCTCATCGAGCTCAGTTACAGAATCATCTAAATAAACTTTAATAAAATTTTGATCGATCATTGATGCACTTACGACTATAAATTTTGGGGTATATTGTATGGACGAAAAATACAATGAATCTGAAACTTTAGCCTCAATGACAAACTCCCCTTTCGGATTGGTTGTGGCATAACGATAGGCCGATTTGTTAATTACATGAATCCCTTCAACGTTACCGTCAGCAACAACAATGCCTGATAAATCATGCGTTTGCCCCCAATTTAGAATTGAAAAAAATAAAAATGATATTATAATTTCTATGCGGTAAAATCTCAAACCAATTCTTATTATATTTCATAAATTTACAAAAGATAAAAATGTTGAGCCAATAAAATCATTTAAATGAAAAAACTTCTCATTGCCAGTACATCCACAGTCCATGGAAGTGGGTATTTAGACTATCTTTTAGATGAGTTGATTCATTTCTTTAAATCTACAAAGACCATCGTTTTTATTCCTTATGCCCGCCCAGGTGGATTAAGTCACGAAGAGTACACTAAAATTGTTCAAAAAGCATTCCGGAAAATACAAAAAAATGTAATTGGTCTTCACGAATTTGAAGATCCGAAACAGGCTATTAACCAAGCTGAGGGTATTTTTGTCGGAGGTGGGAATAGTTATGTGTTGGTTGATCAACTCTATAAAAATGATCTGCTCGATACTCTAAAAGTGGCCTTAGATTCCGGAACTCCGTATCTAGGAACAAGCGCGGGAAGTAATATTTGCGGTATCTCCATGGGCACTTCCAACGATATGCCTATTGTTCATCCACAAAGCTTCGAAACTTTGGGCGTGCTTCCTTTTAATATTAATCCACACTACTTAGATCCAAATCCCGATAGTAAACATATGGGCGAAACAAGAGAAACTAGGATTAAAGAATTTCATTGCTATAATAAACAAGCTGTGATTGGACTAAGAGAGGGAAGCTTTTTAAGTGTTCAAGGAAAGCAAATTACTCTAAAAGGTGCTTTAAATGCCCGTATTTTTGAACAAAACAAAACTCCATACGAAATTGAACCCGATTCTGATCTTAGCGATTTACGATAAGCATTAAATAGATTTTAAATAGTGGAACCCCAACTTTTTGAAACCTTGTCTTGAATAAAAATCCTGTGATAAACTATTTTCAATATAGGTATTAAGCTCAATTGTTTCGCACCCCTTTTTCTTTACATAGGTTTGAATCCACTCCATCAGCTTTGTTCCAATTCCTTGATTTCTTATTGCGTTATCTACGCAGACATGATCCACCTCAACACTCCTGCCAGAATAATGACGGGTGCAAAACCACATTCCTGCTACAGCAATCAGCTGCTGATCAACATAAACCCCTACACACTCATAATTTTGAGTAGTCATTTCTTTAAAGCGCTGCAAAAGTACCGCGTCTGAAAAATTGTCTTTAGCCATTATTTTGACCAAAGGAATAACTGTAGCTATTTGATCGGCAGGTATAATTTTAAATTCCATTTTTAATATTTTACAGCTCTAAAATACAACATAAATATTTGAATTATGAAGCTAAATAAAGGACGATATAATCCAAAAAACAGCTTTTTAAAAAATGAAATCTTCTTATCTTTGCGGCATAACCAACAGACATGAATAAAAAAGTAATTTTAATGATTTTAGATGGTTGGGGAACTTCACCCGACCCAAAAGTATCCGCTATTGATCACGCAAAAACACCATTTATTGATGGGCTATACACTAATTATGCACATGCTAGTCTGAGAACTGACGGCCTTCATGTTGGACTCCCTGAAGGACAAATGGGCAATAGTGAAGTTGGGCATATGAATCTTGGAGCAGGTCGTATCGTATATCAAGATTTAGCTAAAATCAATTTAGCTGTATCCAACAAAACTTTAGGCGAGGAAAGTGTACTAAAGCAAGCCATCGCTTATGCAAAAACCAAAAAAAAACCCATTCATTTGCTCGGACTCTTGAGCGATGGCGGTGTGCATTCGCATATAAATCACTTATTTGGACTACTTGACACTTTAGAGGAAAATGATATTGACAAAGCGTACGTACATGCTTTTACAGATGGAAGAGATGTAGATCCAAAATCAGGATTTGGTTTTGTTACCGAATTAGAATCACGACTGGAAGGTTCTCCTATTCAACTTGCCTCAGTAACGGGACGATACTACGCGATGGATCGAGACAAGCGTTGGGAGCGTACAAAATTGGCTTTCGATGCTCTGGTCCATGGTAATGGAGAATTCTCAAAAGATTTAACAAAAAGCATTAAGAACAGCTATGAAGAAGATATTACTGATGAGTTTCTAAAACCAATAATCGCAACAAACCAGAACAATGAAGCAGTTGCGAAAATAGAAGAGGGTGATGTTGTATTGTTTTTTAATTTTAGAACAGATCGAGGGCGGCAGCTGACAGAGGCGTTGAGCCAGAAAGACTTCCATGAATATAATATGCATGCTTTAGATTTGAAATATGTTACAATGACAAATTATGATGATAACTTCAAAAATATTGATGTTATTTTTAATAAAGAAAATCTAAATAACACCTTAGGTGAAGTCCTTGAGGCTCATGGAAAAACACAATTACGTATAGCCGAAACAGAAAAATATCCACATGTTACTTTTTTCTTCTCTGGGGGAAGAGAAACACCCTTTAATGGCGAACAGCGCATACTAAAAAACTCACCAAAAGTACCTACTTACGACCTCAAACCAGAAATGAGTGCCTTTGAATTACGCGATGCACTCATACCAGTCTTAGAAAAAGAAGAAACAGATTTTATCTGCCTTAACTTTGCCAATGGAGATATGGTCGGACACACCGGTGTGATGGACGCTGCTGTAAAGGCTTGTGAAGCGGTAGATCAATGCGTAAAAGATGTTGTGAATTGTGCTTTAAAACACAATTATACAACACTTTTAATTGCTGATCACGGTAATTGTGAAACCATGATAAATCCCGATGGCTCTCCTAATACAGCACATACAACAAACCCAGTACCTATCATCCTTATTGACAAGGATTTAAAACAAATTGAGGATGGAATTCTGGGGGATATGGCCCCAACAATATTAAAGCTAATTGGCATTAGCCCTCCCGCTGTAATGACTCAAAAATCTCTGGTTTAAATCTAGCTAAATTTAAGAATCAAACTAAAGTTTTTGAGTATCTTTGTGCTTTGAAATGAAGACGCTTAATTTAAAAACTGCTGAAGAAATTGAACTCATTCGCGAGAGTGCGCTTATCGTGTCCAAAACCCTCGGGATGCTTGCAAAAGAAGTTCAACCTGGTGTTACTACACTTCAACTCGATAATCTAGCAGAAACTTTTATAAGAGACCATGGAGCCATCCCTGGTTTTTTAGGTCTTTATGATTTTCCAAATACATTATGTGTAAGCCCTAACGAACAAGTAGTCCACGGAATTCCAAATGACACACCTCTAAAAGAAGGTGACATTATTTCTATAGATTGTGGCGCCCTAAAAAATGATTTTTATGGCGATCATGCCTACACTTTTCCCGTTGGTGAAATAGCAGCGGAAACACAAAAACTTTTAGAAGTCACAAAAGCATCACTTTATGAAGGGATTAAGGCCTTCAAAAAAAATAACCGCGTTGGTGATGTGGGTTATGCGATCCAAAATTATTGTGAGTCATACGGATATGGAGTTGTCAGAGAATTGGTAGGCCATGGATTGGGGCGCGTAATGCACGAAGAGCCTGAAATGCCTAATTACGGTAAACGTGGGCGCGGAAAAAAATTTGCTGACGGAATGGTTGTTGCTATCGAACCAATGATCAATATGGGGACTCAACGCATCAAACACCACAGCGACGGTTGGACCATCACTACTCGAGACAGTAAACCCAGCGCACATTTCGAACACAACATAGCCATGGTTGATGGAAAACCAGAACTACTATCTACATTTACTTATATTAATGAGGCCCTTGGAATAGAAACTGAAGAAGAACTGGAATTTAGAAGATAATTTTTAATTAAATATTTTATGAGACCTATTCAAAAAATAGAACATGAACTTATAGATTTGAAAACACAGATTAATAAGCATCCACTCTACAAAACGCTCGAAACTATTGAGGATGTAAAAATATTTATGGAAATTCATGTATTTGCTGTTTGGGATTTTATGTCTTTGTTAAAAGCACTTCAAAATTTATTGACCAACAGTAATATACCATGGACACCAAAGGGCCATGGGGAAGCAGCGCGATTTATCAATGAAATTGTAATGGGGGAAGAAAGTGATGTAAATGAATCAGGTGAGGTAAAAAGCCATTACGAAATGTACATCGATGCGATGGATCAGATTCAGGTTAATACTTCAAAAATAAAAGCCTTTATAACCTCCATAGAAAATGGCGATTCAATTGAAATAGCCCTAGAAAAACACAAAATTGATAGAGCAATAGCTGACTTTATAAAATTTACTTTTGAAGTTATTAATAGCGGAAAAGCACACCGTATAGCTTCGGCCTTTACTTTTGGTCGTGAGGATGTAATTCCTGATATGTTTTTTGAAATTATTCAACAATCAAAAACAGATAAAGAGGATAATCGCTACAGTAAGTTATTGTATTATTTGAATCGTCATATAGAAATCGACGGAGATGAACATGGTCCTATTTCACTAAAAATGGTTGAAACTCTTTGTGGAAATGATGAGCAAAAATGGAGTGAAGCACTTGAAGTGGCAAAGACGGCCCTTCAACAACGCATATCGCTTTGGGACTTCATCGAGAAAACTATTTTGCCTACAAAACAAATGGCGGTAATGCAATAGTTTTAAAATCCATTAAAAGATTTAAAAGCTAATTCTTTGTTTTCATCCTCGAAGATTATATAAACTCTTAATTCGGGATGCACACTCAAAAATCCTGAAAAGTCTTCAACTTTCATGGTTTGAAGAGCAGTAGCATACGCATCGGCAATAATACAGCTTTTGGCTATAACGGAGACACTCAGGATATTGGTTCGGCTTGGATAACCTGATTCTGTATCAATTATATGCGTGTACTTTCGTCCATTTTCATCAATTTTATATTTGCGGTATGTCCCCGATGTTGCCATAGCCTCATTGTTAAGGACAACAGTATCAGTATAGGGAACCTCACTTTCTAAATTTGGATTTTGAACACCTATTTTCCATGGTGCTGTTTTGATGGAATTTATACCACCACATATAATCTCGCCGCCAATTTCTACCAAAAAATTATCAACACCATTGCGTTTTAAAAAATTGGCTATTCGATCTACCCCGTACCCCTTAGCAATAGCATTAAAATCAATTTTAGTAGCTTCGGGCTTGTTGATATTTAAACCATCAATTGATACTTTATCTAAACCAACAGATTGCATCAATGAGTTTATTTTTAAACTATCGAGTTGTTCTACTTTACCTTCGGGACCAAAATCCCATGCATTTACTACGGCTCCAATAGTGGGGTCAAATCGGCCATTTGTTGTCTTATGAATAAGCTTAGAGGTTTGGAATACGGTCTTAAACTGAGAATCAATTTTTGTCGTTTCATTACTATTAACTTTTGAAATAATTGAATTGGGAATATAGGTTGACATTGATTGATTGATGTCCCTAAAAATTAAATCAAACTCAGATTGATAATTACGTGTACTGTCATAAATAATACTGTATGTAGTGCCAAAGATAGCACCAGAGTTACGCTGCTGTTTGACTTTGTCTTGGCAAGAGACTAAAACTATTAGGAATAAAAAAACTGCGTTTCTCATTGATTTAAAATTAATTCATATGCGCCTCTATAACCTGAATCCCGTTGTACTCAATCAAATATTCTTTGTCTAAGTAGATAGGTAAATCTTCGCCTTCAGGATTACCAACAGCTACCCCGGCATACAATACTTTCGCATCTTTATCATAAGCATGCTTTTTAAAGGTCTCCATCCAAACTACGTCGTAATTATTTGGATTTTGCGGCAATTTAACAACCCGAACAATGACAAAGAAATACTGATTATTTTTATCAATACAGACAAACTGTGGATGCTTTTTTAGTTTACTATTAATCGCAACAAACTCAAAACCTCTAGATTCTAAATCTTTGCCAACATGGTTCATACCCAAGTTGTGTAATTCTTGCTTAGAAAGTGCTTTTGACATGGTACAAAAATACAAAAAGCTCAACATAAGAGTTGAGCTTTTTTCGTTAATAGAAGGATAAAATTTTATCCTCCAAAATCATCAAATCGAATGTGTTCATCTGGAATTCCAAAATCTTCACCCATTTTTTGAACAGCTTTATTCATTAATGGGGGGCCACAGAAGTAGAGTTCGATATCTTCTGGGGTTTCATGATGGTTCAAGTAGTTGTCAATTACACAGTTGTGAATAAATCCAACAAAACCGTCACCAGGTGCATCGATATTATCTTTTACTTTCCAATTGTCCTCTTCCATTGGTTCAGAAAGAGCAAGGTAGAATTTGAAATTAGAAAATTCGTTTTCTAATTGTTGGAAATGATCTAAGTAAAACAATTCTCTTTTAGATCGACCACCATACCAATATGTTACTTTACGACCGGTTTTTAACGTTTTGAATAAGTGGTAAAGGTGAGAGCGCATTGGAGCCATTCCTGCTCCACCACCAACATAGAGCATTTCTGACTCACTCTCATTGATGAAGAATTCACCATAAGGTCCGGAGATGATAACTTTATCACCAGGTTTTTGAGCAAAAATATAAGACGATGCAACTCCAGGATTAACATCCATCCATCCATTTTTGGAACGATCCCATGGCGGGGTAGCAATACGAACATTCAGCATAATTTCTCGACCTTCTGCAGGGTAAGAAGCCATTGAATATGCACGCTCTACAGTTTCATTATTTTTCATTTTTAAGGGCCATAATCCGAACTTATCCCATTCGGTTTGGAATTTTTTGGGATCGTCGTGTTCTTCTGGATGCGCAGTTATATCCATTCCTTCAAAATCGATCTCGCACGGTGGAATTTCAATTTGAATATATCCTCCAGCCTTATACCCCATATCTTCAGGGATTTCAACAACAAACTCCTTAATAAAAGAGGCCACATTGTAGTTTCGTACTACAGTGGCTTCCCATTTCTTTATGCCAAAAACCTCTTCTGGTATGGTGATTTCCATATCTTGCTTCACCTTAACCTGACAAGACAAACGTGCGCCGTGTTTCAACTCTTTTCTAGAAAAGTGAGGCGTTTCTGTAGGTAATGCTTCTCCACCACCAGACAAAACATGGCATTCGCACTGTATACAAGTACCTCCACCACCACAAGCAGATGGTAAAAATATTTTTTGATTTCCGAGTGTAGACAATAAAGTCCCCCCTGAAGATACTTCAATTTCTCTTTCACCATTAATTAGAATCTTAACAGGTCCAGAGGGTGATAGCTTTTGTTTTACAAAAAGAAGCACACTAATGAGGAGTAAAGAAATCACTAAGAATGCTACGACAGTAGCGATAACGGTTCCGGATGTTCCAGCAGCTAAAATAATCATTTTAATTTTCGGATTTAGTATTGTTAACAATTTCATTTTCCTGTTCTAAAATAGGTTTTACTTCGACTTTCTCTACCTTTTCGGCTGATTCAACTGGAGCTTCATCACCACCAGTCAACATGCCGCCAAAACTAAGAAAACCAATACCCATCAAACCAGTTACAATAAAGGTAATTCCCAAACCTCTCAAAGGGGCAGGAACATTTGAGTATCTAATTTTTTCACGTATTGAAGCTATGGCCAAAATAGCTAAAAACCAACCAATACCTGATGATATACCATAATTGACAGCTAACCCAAATGTTTCGATTTCACGCGATTGCATAAATAGTGATCCGCCCAAAATAGCACAGTTTACTGCAATAAGTGGTAAAAATATTCCTAAAGAGTTATACAATGAAGGTGAAAATTTCTCAACAATAATCTCAACCAACTGAACCATTGTAGCAATAGTAGCAATAAACATAATGAAGGATAAGAACCCTAAATCGTAGTCTGCGAATTCTTCCCCTAACCAAGATAGTGCTCCAGGCTGCAATAAATACTGATCAAGCAACCAGTTTAGTGGAACAGTTATAGCGAGTACAAAAATAACTGCAGCTCCTAATCCCACAGCTGTAGCTACCTTTTTTGAAACAGCTAAATAAGAGCACATGCCCAAGAAAACTGCAAACACCATATTATCAATAAAAATTGATTTAAAAAATAATTCGATGTGTTCTATCATTGTAGTTTAGTTTAAATTCTATTAAAAATTAATCTTCAATTAATGCTTCATTTCTACTGCGCTGTACCCAAATTATAAGGCCGACGATGATAAGGGCCATCGGAGGCATCAGCATAAAACCATTATTTTCATATCCTGTAGAATATAGTCCTGTTTTTTCAATAGGATCACCCAATACTGGAACTCCAAATAAAGTTCCGGAGCCTAAAAGCTCTCTAAAAAACCCAACAATCAAAAGAATAACAGCATATCCAAAAGCATTACCGATGCCATCTAAAAAAGCTTTCCAGGGACCATTTCCCAGTGCAAAAGCCTCAAATCGACCCATGATAATACAATTAGTGATGATTAACCCTACAAATACAGATAATGTTTTGCTAAGCTCATATGCAAACGCTTTAAGAACCTGGTCCACAATAATTACCAATGAAGCTACAACAATAAGTTGAACAATAATTCTGATTTTAGAAGGGATAATATTTCGAATTAATGAGATTACAACATTACCAATACCTAGCACAAACAAAACGGCTATTCCCATCACTAATGATGCTTTTAGCTCTGCGGTAATAGCTAAAGCTGAGCAAATACCTAATACTTGAATAGTAATCGGGTTGTTGTCCGTTAAAGGATCCGTGATCAACTTAGCATCTTTTTTAGAAAGTAGTCCCATGGTTTAGTTGTATTGATTTTTTAAGTTCTTGAAAAAAGGTAAATATAATTTCAAATCTGACTTGATCATTGCTGAAACACCGTCCCCTGTAATGGTTGCTCCAGCGAGTGCATCAACCTCGTAATCGTCTTTGATAAGATTTTTGGGATCATTATTACCTTTAGCAACTGTAATTCCTTTGAATTCTCCAGAAGCAGTAAGTAATTTCTCTCCATTAAAATCATCCATAAAATAGCGTTGCTTAATGTTTGCTCCAAGTCCAGGAGTTTCCCCCTTGTGGTCAAAATAAGCACCTTGGATAACCATGTTCTCATCCATAGCCACATACCCCCATATTGCGTCCCAAAGGCCTTTCCCTCGGATTGGTGCTATGTAATATGTTTGTCCTGCTTTTTGTCCAACAAATAAAGGTAAATCTCTTTTTTGCCCATTTTTTGCTTTTGCTTGTTCTTTTTTTACATCGATAAGATAAGCCTCATTGTTTTCTACAGCGTTTCCGCTTGCATCGACAATAAGTTGTTTTGCAATGTATTTAGAAAATTCATCGGCAACTTTATCAGTACCAACAAAAACAATATCGGTCGCACCATTTTCATTGACACCCATTGCATAGAGTATGTTTTGCTGCTTTTCCATGCGCTCATTCTCTACAATATTAGGTTTCAACGACGATGCTGTAAAAGCGAGCAGAGATCCAACAACAACTACCATTCCAATGGCAAAAAGGATCGTATATTTATTACTATCTGTATTATTACTCATAATTATGCTGTTTTGACTTTAACTCGTTTTAAACGTTTCTTGACATTTCCTTGGACTACATAATGGTCAATCGTAGGCGCAAAAACATTCATTAATAAAATGGCTAAAAATACGCCCTCAGGATAAGCTGGATTGAAAACACGGATCATAATCGATATAAAACCGATTAAAAAACCATAAATCCATTTCCCTTTGTTGGTTTGTGCCGCGGTTACGGGGTCCGTAGCCATATAAACGGCACCAAAAAGGATACTTCCAATGATAAGATGCTGCCAAAAAGGAACACTCATTAATCCATAAAATTTGCTGGTTGATGTTATGATTCCCGCATCAACTACACCATTGAAAATTAGACCCATAACAAGAGCACCAATAAGAGTACTTAGAATAATTCGCCAACTTCCTACTTTAGTAAAAATTAGAAAAAGAGCACCAAAAATGATTAATAATTTTGAAGTTTCTCCAATAGAACCAGGTATAAGACCAAAAAACATATCAGCGTAATTGTATACTACATCCTGGCTTTGAGCATAACTCCCTAAAATTGTTTCACCAGAGATAGCGTCAGCAGTACCAGCACGTTCAACAGCACCATGAACCCAAACTTTATCCCCACTCATCCAGGTCGGATAAGCAAAAAATAAGAAAGCACGAATGGTTAGGGCAGGATTCAAAATATTCATCCCTGTACCACCAAAAACTTCCTTTCCGATAACAACGCCAAATGCCACAGCTACAGCCAACATCCACAGTGGAAGATCAACCGGAACGATAAGTGGTACAAGCATACCTGTTACCAAATAACCCTCTTCAACTTCGTGTCCTTTGATGACAGCAAATATGAATTCAATGAGCAGGCCGACGCCGTAAGAAACAACTACCAATGGCAATACTTTCCAAATCCCAATGACTAAATTGTCCCAAGTCCAAAAGGTTGAGCCTAAAAACCCGTGCGCAGCATCTATAGTCCCCAGGGCCAGATGATGTTGATAGCCAGCGTTGAACATACCAAAGATGAGGCAAGGCACCATGGCCATGATCACCGTATTCATTGTACGCTTCAAATCATCGGCAGCTTTAATATGTGTACCATTGTGCGTGGTTTCATTTGGGAGATACAAAAACGTATGAATAGCATTAAAAGCTGGTGCCATTTTTTTCCCTTTATATTTTTCTTTAAGATTGTGTAAGTTTGATTTTAAACCCATTTAATTAGTGTTTTTCATTTTACTTTGAAATGAATAGTTATCCAATTTCTTTAATCATTAAATCTAATCCTTCTCTTATTATCTTTTGGTGTGGTTGCTTAGATACACAAACAAACTCAGTAAGTGCAAAATCTTCAGGTGCAACTTCATACATTCCTAAGGCCTCCATCTCATCTAGATCTTTGTACATACATGCTTTTAGAATTTGCATTGGAAATATGTCTAAAGGAAACACCTCTTCATAAGAACCTGTCAATACAAAAGCTCTATGTTCACCGTTAGTGTTAGTGGTGAGGTCATATTTTTTATTGGGAGTTAACCAAGAAAAAGTCAATGCGCGAGAAGTAGAAACTTTATCAAATACTGGTTTGTTCCATCCAAAAAATTCATAGTCATCTCCTTCCGGTATTACCGAAATTACATCACTGTAGTAATCTAAATAACCATCGGGTTTAATCTCTTTCCCAGACAATACATTCCCAGAAATAATTCGTGCGTGTGCATCTTTTGGTATTCCTCGATCATAAATCATAGTTGCTATCTCACTTCCTATTCTAGTTGTCAAATAGCGTGGCTGTTCAATTTGTGAGCCTACCAAAGCCACTAGGCGTTCGGCGTTAAATTTACCTGTCAATAAAAGCTCACCAATAATAACTAAATCTTGCGGGGTAACGGTCCAAACCGTTTCGCCCTTGTTTATTGGATCAATTTTATTGATAAGCGTTCCGACATTTCCTGAGGGATGCGGTCCAGAAATTCTATGTATTGCTATGTCCTCTAAATTGGTGAAAGGTGAGTGTGCATCTTTTGAAACCCCTACGTGTACTTTCCCTTTTGTCAATTTTGACAAGGCAGTTACCGCAGCCTGCAATTCAGCTTCCTTACCTTTAAGCGTAAAATTATAATCTGCAGCTAGTGGTGCTGTTGCATGAGCGGAAACAAAAATGGCTTTTGGTTCTCGGTTAGGGTCTGCAATTATAGCGTATGGACGCTGTTTGATAAATGGCCAACAGCCCGAGGCGAGCAAAGTAGCCTTAATTTGTTCGGCTTTAACACTGCTTAACTTTAATTTATCGTGTTCTTGAAAAACCAATGTTTTGTCAGCTTTGATTTTAACTTCCAAAATACGGCGTTTTTCACCACGTGAAATTTCAATAATCTCACCAGAAACAGGAGAGACGAATTTGATATCTTCGTTGGATTTATCAAAAAATAAAGCTTCACCAGCTTTAATCTTTTGTCCCAATTTGACTAATAATTTTGGTGTTACACCGTGGAAGTCTTCAGGTCGAATCGTGTAGAAGTTGCTTTTAATAGCGCTCGTTTTACTTAGCGCAGCTGCTCCCACTAATTTGATATCGAGACCTTTTTTAATTCGAATGTCGTTTGACATATGTTTTTGGTATTGAAATTTGTATCTAAAAATCGAGCAAATTTACAAATTAAAACTGCATTTGTCACAACAATTAAATGGATTTTTTTGTTAAAATTAGTATTTTATATAAGCGGCAATTTTTACTTATATTTACTATCAAAATTTTGTTTATGCTCAAATCACATCAAACACTTTTACTTTGTAGTTTTTTGATAAATTTATCGACTTTGTCTTTTGGGCAAATCAAAGAAGTAGATCCGCCACAAGACATTAAAACCATAACATTTGGCGGACAAAAAGATTATGCGATGCTTCCAATCATAAATCTAAATGAACGCATCTTTTTGGAGTTTGATGTACTCAACAATTTGGAGGAAGATTTTTATTATGTCATTGAACACTACGATTACGATTGGACCCCCTCACGTTTGATGAAGGCTGAATACCTCAGCGGAATGGATAATCTCAGAATAATTGATTACGAAAATTCTTTTAATACCTATCAAATTTATTCGCATTACAGACTACAAATTCCAAACCCACAAACGCGTCTAAAAGTTTCAGGCAATTACCTTATAAAGATTTTTGACGAAAATGATGCTTTAGTTTTTAGTCGGAAATTTATGGTTAAAGAAGAACTGGTTGGTGTTGGGGTTCAAGTCAAAAGATCCAGAAATGTAGCGATGATAAATGAAGCTCAATCAATAGATTTTAGCATAAAAGCAAATACCATAAACTTAAACAACCCTGCGCAAACCGTTAAGACTGTTGTTGTGCAAAACAATAATCTAAAAACTGCTATTTACGACTTAAAACCCCAATACGTATTAGGCAACGAATTGGTCTACAGGTACAATGAGGCCTCTTTATTTTGGGGTGGCAATGAGTATCTTTTTTTTGAAAACAAAGAAGTTCGAAGTGCTAACTTAGGGGTGCAATATATTGATTTGCAAGATCTGTACCACAGTTATCTCTACACAGATATTGACAGAAGCAGACGAAAATACACCTTCAATCCGGACATCAATGGAGGATTTAAAATCACTGTATTAGATCGTGACGACCCAAGTATTGAAGCCGATTACACTTATGTACATTTCTCTTTGTTAACTAACGAATTCACCAATGAGTCAGTGTATGTTTATGGAGGCTTCAACAACTTCAGCATTAGCGATGAAAACAAAATGGTTTACAATACCAAAAAAAATGTTTACGAACTGTCCATGCTCATGAAACAAGGCTTTTACAATTACAAATATGTTGTTGTAGACCAAAACGACACTCTTAGCGAGGGGAGGATTAGTGGCAATTTTGATGAAACAGAAAACAATTATAAAGTGATCGTTTATTACAGAGATTTAGGCGCACGCTACGACAAAATTATAGGGCTTGGCGAAGCCAACTCTGTTCAAATCACAAATTAAAAACAACCCCTAGATATGGTACAACAAATCTCCAATGGTATAAAAATTTCGGTTCGAACACAATTTGAAGGTACTTTTTACAAAGAAGAGATTATTCATTTTGCTTTTAGCTACGAAGTGAGCATCAGTAATGAACGTCAAAACCCAGTACAATTGCTGTCACGTGTTTGGCACATCAGCGATGCGCTGAATTCTAAAGAAAGCGTTGAAGGAGATGGAGTGGTTGGAGAACAACCAATCATTCAACCCAGCGAATCTTATAGCTACAGTTCGGGTTGCACTCTAAAATCGCCTTTTGGGTCAATGAAAGGACTGTATTCTATGATCGACCTCATGGATCAAAAAAAATTCAAAGCAAAGATTCCAACCTTTAAACTTTGTACGGAATTCGCGCAAAATTAATTAATAATTGTACGTAAAATTCAACCATTAATTGTAATTTTAATGTCTAATTTTTTTACAAAAACACAATACCATGGGAAAAGGATTTTTTAAGGTACCTGTTGCCAAAAACGAAGCTGTTTTATCATATGCACCCGGCTCCACAGAACGCAAAAACGTTTTGAGCGCATATAAGACAATGTACCAATCAAAGATTGAAGTACCGCTATATATTAATGGCAAATACATAAAGACAGGGGCAACGCAAACGATGAGTCCGCCGCACGACCACCAGCATATTGTTGGCACATATCACACGGCAAATCAAACTCATGTCGAGCAAGCCATTGCTACAGCTTTAGAAGCACGGAAAACATGGGCTAATTTGCCTTGGGAGCACCGCGCTGGAATTTTTCTTCGCGCTGCTGAACTCATTGCTGGACCGTACAGAGCAAAGATCAATGCTGCGACTATGATGGCGCAATCCAAAACAGCACACCAAGCTGAAATTGATGCTGCTTGTGAATTTATAGATTTTTTAAGGTTCAATGTGCAGTTTATGACAGAAATTTATGCAGATCAACCCCAAAGTACAAACGATGCTTGGAACCGTATAGAATACCGCCCTTTGGAAGGGTTCACATATGCTGTAACACCATTTAACTTTACTGCCATAGCCGGAAACCTTCCAGCTTGCATGGCACTCATGGGCAATGTAGTGGTTTGGAAACCTAGCGATAGTCAAGTCTACTCAGCCAAGGTAATCATGGATATTTTTAATGAAGCTGGCGTGCCCCCAGGTGTCATCAATGTGGTTTTTGGCGACCCTGTGATGATTACAAATACAGTTTTGTCCAGTCCAGATTTTTCAGGCTTACACTTTACGGGATCTACTTTTGTATTTAAAGAGCTGTGGAAACAAATTGGAACCAATATACACAACTACAAAACTTACCCAAGAATTGTAGGTGAAACTGGGGGTAAAGATTTTATTATCGCCCACCAATCCGCCAATCCAAAACAAGTTGCAACAGGAATTGTTAGAGGAGCATTTGAATTTCAAGGTCAGAAATGCAGTGCAGCATCTCGGGCATACATCTCTAAAAGTATTTGGCCTGAAGTAAAGTCTTATCTTTTAGAAGACATCGCTTCAATTCAAATGGGTAGTCCAGAGGATTTATCCAACTTTGTTACGGCAGTTATTCACGAGGGTTCTTTTGATAAAATCGCAAGCTATATTGACGCCGCAAAAGAGAGTTCCGAAGTAGATATAATTGCTGGTGGTGGGTACGATAAAAGTAAAGGGTATTTTATTGAACCTACAGTTATTTTGACATCCAACCCAGATTATGAAACGATGAGTACAGAACTCTTTGGCCCTGTCATTACTGTTTATGTTTACAATGACGAGGATTACGTTGAAACACTAAAACTTGTGGATCAAACAAGTGAATATGCGCTTACAGGTGCTATTTTTTCAACCGATCGATATGCCATTGATCAAGCCACTAAAGCTTTAGTAAATGCTGCAGGAAATTTTTATATCAATGATAAACCTACCGGTGCTGTAGTTGGTCAGCAACCTTTTGGTGGTGCCAGAGCGTCTGGAACCAATGACAAAGCGGGCTCTGCGCAAAACCTATTGCGTTGGGTATCTCCACGGATGATAAAAGAAACCTTTGTCTCTCCTAAAGATTACAAATATCCTTTTTTGGACTAAAAAACTTTACTACAAAAAAAACCACTCCGAAAAGAGTGGTTTTTTTAATAATAAATGTGTCTATAATTCTTCAAATGTTTGGGTATCACCAAAGTCAGCTCCTCTGACGTTGATGGCTGCATTGCTACTTCCGTTAATCACAACGGCTACAACAGACATGTTTTCAGTATTCGCAATGCTTGAAGGAACTGCACCATTAAAATTCACTTGATAAACATTATCTGCAGAATACTCTGATGCTGGGATTTGATCTCCTAACAAGTTAGTTAACGAGGCTCTCAAAACATGGTTGTGTTCAAAGTTGGGGATAACATTTCCACCGCCATAATAACTTGTATAATTTGTTTGATTAAATTCTAAACCATCTTCCAAAACATAAACAACAAGTTTTGCGTTAGAAGCTGAAAATTGCCCTCCAAACTTGACATTTACATCTATATTCATAGTGTTCCCATTTAAAGTAGGGCTTAAAGCTAAGCCAACATCTGATTGATCAGAAGTTAAATTTACAACTTGGGAAACATTATTAGGTTCTGGGTAAATCCATTCGGTGATTCGATTGAGCATCCCTGTGGGATAACCTTCAAGCCCAATTAAATCCTCTAAAGTACCAGCGGAAAAATTATAAGGGTCATAGTAAGAATTTCCAGGGTCTGTACTTCCTCTGTGAATAGCCACCACTACTGCGTTTGAGGTTTGTTCTTTTACCAAATCAATGGCATACGAAATACGAGGACAATAGCCACACCAGGTTCCTGTGTAATCCTCAATTAAAACATTTTGATTAAATTTTGTTGCTGTAGGTAAAACATTGATTTCATAAACAGGTGATGTCAAATCTTCATAAGAGGCTATAAATCCAACAACTCCTTCATTTGAAGTTGTATACGTATTTCCTTCTAATTCATTACCCCCTACCACACTGATTGTTGCTTGATTTGTTAAATTCGCACCATTATTTCCTACAACATTGAATACAACTTCTTCACCATAATAATATGTATCAGAATTCGAGGATAAATTTATGGCCGTTAAAGGAACAGAAACATTAATAACTATGGAGTTGCTTATAATGTTACTATATGCTGCCTTAACAGTAAAGTTTCCTTGCTCTTGAAAGGTATAAGTATTGCCAGAAATCGAACTTCCTGCTATGGAAAAAACACTTTCAGAAGTAACATCTAAACCTAAATTTGTAAAAGCGCTAAAAACCACAGTATCTCCTAAACCGATAGATGACAAATCAGAGCTAATTGTGACTGAAGACAATACGGGCTCATTGCTTGATGAGCCAATTGGTTCATCACTGCCACAAGAAGTTAAAGCAAATAGAGTAAAAAAAGAAAATAACAAATAATTTTTCATTTGATATAATTTTAAACTGCTAGCTAAAATAGTATATTAGTGTCGTATTTTTTTAAAAAAACTAAATATTTTCTAAATTATGCTTAACAAACTTATAATTTTTCTACTTATAATTGGCTTTTTTTCAGGCGCTCAAGAACTTCCATCAGCAAGCCTAAGAGATTTAGATGGGTCTGTAGTTGAACTAAATAAAATTAGTAAAAAGAATATAACCGTTCTTAGTTTTTGGGCAACATGGTGTGTTCCATGCATCAACGAACTTGATGCTATTGCTGAAGTATACGACGAATGGAAGGAGGAAACCGGAGTCAACTTGATAGCAATTGCAACGGATGACACAAGAACAAAAAAACGAATTCGCCCTTTAGTAAATGGAAAAGGATGGGAATATTTAGTGATTTATGATGATAATCAAAACTTAAAGCGTGCGCTAAATATTACAACACTGCCCCACACTTTGGTCCTAAAAAACAATAAAATCATTCATCGTCGAACGGGGTACACCCCGGGAATTGAAGATGAACTCTTTGAAATTATTAAAGAAAATTCCAATTAACTTAAATTATTCCTTTTGAAAAAAATTATACTATTTTTTATTCTAACGTTAACCTCATCAACAATTCACAGTCAAATCTTCGATGGTCTCAGTATCGGACTTGAAAGTAATTCTGCCTGGTATAATGATGATAAAAAAACTGGAGCATTCAATGACGAAATCAATAACGATAAAGACAAGCATTTAAGGCTAAACAATTACCTTAAAATGGATTACAATTTTCTTTCAAAATTTACGGCTTCAGTCCAAATTGAGTCATATGAACCTTTTGCGCTATTAAACTACTCCCCGAACTTAGAGGGCACAAATTTAGGTACATACTCGCTAACGTATAGAACCGCAAAACTAAACGCCACTGTCGGCCATTTTTATGAACAGTTCGGAAGTGGGATGATTTTACGAAATTGGGAAGATCGACAACTCGGTATAAATAATGCTTTGTTTGGTGGCAAAATAAACTACAGACTCTTAGATGTTGCTGATTTGACTGCTCTTTATGGGAGTCAACGTGTCGGTTTTGAAACTTCCGATGGAGTGATATTTGGATTTAATTCTGAATTTGAATTAGATTCTATTTTTGAATGGAATAATACGGCATTGAGCATAGGACTTAGTTATGTTGGGAGAGAACAAAAAGTAAATTTGGATGCACCCAATTTTGAAGCCTTAACAAATGTTTATTCTGGAAGATTGGATTTTAGCTACGGAAAATTTTACTCTAGTGCGGAGTATGTTTCAAAAAGCAATGACGCAATTGTACAAGCAAATCAAATATCTAACCAATTCATAAAGCCGGGAAGTGGTTTTTTATTTAATGCCGGTTATTCAAAAAAAGGACTTGGTATAGATGCAACGTTCAGGCGTTTGGAAAACATGAGTTTTTATTCAGATAGAGAAACCTCAGGAAATGTTTTCTTTGAAAATGTCATCAACTACACACCAGGACTTACAAAACAACACGATTATCTTTTGACAAATATTTTTGTTTATCAAGCGCAGTCATCTGTATCCTTTTTAGATCCAGGATTGTTGAAGGCAGGTGAGATTGGAGGTCAACTAGACTTGTTTTACAATATTGAAAAAGAAACCGTATTAGGTGGGAAATATGGTGCTAAAATTGCTTTTAATGCTTCATATTGGGCTGGTTTAAAAGGAGATTTTGATTATGCAAATCAAGATTATAATACAGAAGCGTTCGGATTTGGCGATAAATATTTTTCAGATATAAGTTTAGAGGTCAGAAAAAAATGGAGTTCAAAATGGCGGTCAATCTTTTACTTTGTGAATCAATATTATAATAAAAAATACATTGAAGGTAATTTTGGGGCAAAACCCATCGTGACAAACATTGGTGTTATTGAGTCAACGCACAAACTAAGGAATGGAAAATCTATTAGAATAGAAGCACAGAAATTATGGTCAGACTCAAAAGATCATAATTGGGTTGGAGGAACATTTGAGTTTAATTTTAATTCAAAATTCTCTTTATACATCAACGACATATACAACGGTGGAGATGATTCATCAACAGACAAAACCCATTATTACAATGCGGGCGGAAGTTTCACCAAGGGAGCTACAAGGGTCGGTCTAAACTATGGAAGACAGCGTGCAGGTTTGCTATGTGTTGGTGGGGTGTGTCGATTTGTGCCAGAAGCTACTGGGCTAACTGCAAGCGTAACCATGGCGTTTTAAGTAAATGTGAATCGTAAACTAAAGGGGTAAATAAACCACTTTTTTAGTGTCAAAAAATTCTTCTTCAAAAAATCCACTAACGGGATGAATTGTGGCCTTGGGATAAGTGGACAGCTCTTCAACAAGATTCCCGCCCTTCAAATACAAAATACCGTTTGGAAGCGGATGGTTGTACTTCTTTTTTAGCTTATTTTTTACCCATGGCACAAAACTGGGCATTGTAGTGACAGCACGGCTTACAACAAAATCAAAACGACCATTTACCTGCTCAGCCCGAAGATGCTCAGCCATGATATTTTTTAATTTAAGTGTTTCAGTGACAGCCTTAACAACTTTTATTTTCTTTTGAATACTATCGACCAAATGAAACTGTACTTTAGGGAATAAAATAGCCAAAGGTATACCTGGAAAACCACCGCCTGTACCCACATCAAGAATTTTTGCATTAGGCTTAAATTTTACCACATTTGCTATGGCTAATGAATGCAAAACATGCTTTAAATAAAGTGATTCAATATCTTTTCTAGAAATAACATTTATTTTTGAGTTCCAATCTTCATATATTTCTTGTAATGCTTCAAATTGTTGCATTTGAACATCCGATAATTGGGGAAAATATTTGATAATTAAATCCATAAAAAAATAAATTTGGGCTAAAATAGTTATAAATCTCTTAAATGTTCAAATCTCATCTTTTGAAATTAATTTATTAGCTATCTTTGATTTATTTTAAATAACCAATATGAAAAGTACTGTTTTAAAGTTTTCAAGAAAAGATCCCAAAAAATTTTTCAAAACACTCAACTCTAGAGTAAACTCTTACTTCAAGGAGAATAATTTAAAACGTACGGGCAACTGGCAATTGTGGCTTAAAACCATTGTTATGTTTTGCATCTTTTTAGTGCCCTATTTCCTTATTTTAACTATCGACATGCCAGGCTGGCTTCAAATCCTTTTTACGGTTATTATGGGCGTAGGTATGGCTGGGGTTGGTATGAATGTAATGCACGATGGAAATCATGGCTCATTCTCAAATAAGTCTTGGATAAACAACCTGATGGGGAGTAGTATTTATATTCTTGCTGGAAATGTTTACAACTGGAAAGTACAACACAACGTACTGCACCACACCTATACCAACGTTCACGGTCATGATGAAGACCTAGATGCTGGACGCATCCTTAGGTTCACCAAACACGATGAATGGAAATGGCATCACAAGTTTCAACAATATTACTCTGTTTTGTTGTATGGCCTATTAACAATTAATTGGGCTATCACTACTGACTTCATTCAAATGAAACGGTATATGAAAAGAAAACTTGCCTACGGGAAATTGCCAAATCCGTTTGTAAATTGGGGAACATTGGTTGTTTCAAAATTCATCTATTTGACGATGTGGATTATTTTACCCATGCTAATTTTAGATTTGGCTTGGTGGAAAATTTTGATTGGTTTTTTTGTAATGCACTATACCGCTGGACTAATTCTTAGTGTTGTCTTTCAACTAGCCCACGTGATGGAGGATGCTGAAATGCCTCTACCAGAAAAAGACGGAAGCATGAAAAATACTTGGGCTATTCACCAGCTAAAAACTACGGTCAATTTCTCCCCTAAAAATAAAATAATAAACTGGTTTACTGGGGGATTGAATCACCAAGTTGAACATCATATATTTCCGAATATCTCACACATACATTACGGCAAAATAGCAGAGATTGTCAAAAAAACAGCTCAAGAATTTAATTTACCATACAACGAATACAAAACAACTAGAAAAGCAATTATTGCACATTTCAATTACTTAAGGTTGATGGGCAAAAATCCAGAATTACAAGCATAAATAAACACAATGAACCAATTACTTTCAGAAAGAATTTTGAATATGGCCACTTCAGCTACTCTCGCCATGGCCGCCAAAGCACGGGAACTAAAGAGTGAAGGAAAAGACATTATCGGTCTCAGTTTAGGAGAACCGGACTTTAACACACCTGATTTTATAAAAGATGCTGCAAAGCAAGCAATTGATGATAACTTTAATTCGTACACACCAGTGGATGGGTATGCAGAGTTAAAACAAGCCATCATTACAAAGTTCAAACGCGATAACAATTTATCGTACACACCAAGTCAAATTGTAGTATCAACGGGAGCAAAACAGTGCCTTGCTAATGTAGCTTTAGTTTTATTAAACAAAGGGGACGAAGTTATTTTACCATGCCCGTACTGGGTCAGTTATTCAGATATAGTGAAGCTATCTGAAGGCACCCCTGTGGAAGTAAAGACTTCAATTGAAACTGATTTTAAAATGACAGCTACTCAACTTGAAGCTGCAATTACGCCCAAAACAAAAATGATTTGGTTCAGTTCGCCATGCAACCCAAGCGGTTCCTTGTACAGTAGAGAGGAATTGAGAGCACTAGCAGATGTACTGAAAAAATATCCTGAAATTTACATTGTCTCAGATGAAATTTACGAGCACATTAATTTTGGAAGTGGTCACGCTAGTATAGCTGAATTTGAAGACATGTACGATAGAACGATTACCGTTAATGGAGTGTCAAAAGCATTTGCGATGACTGGGTGGCGGATTGGTTTCTTAGGAGCCCCAGAAAAAATTGCACGTGCATGCAACAAAATGCAAGGCCAGATTACTAGTGGGGCAAATTGTATTGCACAAAGAGCCGTCATTACTGCTTTGGAAGCTTCGCCATCTAAAGTACAGTATATGATCGACGAATTCAAGGTGCGTCGAGATCTTATACTGAATTTACTTAAGGACATCAATGGTTTTTCATGTAATACTCCCGAAGGTGCATTTTATGTGTTCCCGGATGTTTCGGCATTATTTGGGAAGACCTTCAAAGGCAAGCAAATAAACAACGCAACCGATTTATCTCTTTTCTTACTTGAAGAGGCTCTTGTTGCTACCGTAACCGGAGATGCTTTTGGAAACCCAAATTGTATTAGAATATCTTACGCGGCCTCACAAGAACAAATTGTTGAAGCAATAGAACGAATCAAAAAAGCATTAGCAAACTAAACATTCTTGGAATTGCTTAAGACTTTCTCCAGAAAAA
>Ga0213861_10000049_pt1 | contig 77896 bp, 119 predicted proteins | sample PICome_4_FD_160110 | JGI IMG/M metagenome (GOLD analysis project Ga0213861, IMG submission 160110) | Coastal seawater microbial communities near Pivers Island, North Carolina, United States - PICO131 | ecosystem: Environmental > Aquatic > Marine > Coastal | place: USA: North Carolina... | reverse complement strand
ACTGGTTACTCAGGAAATTCTGCGGCAGGATTAGGTCATCAGTTAAACGGTAGAGCTAACGGTACTTTACAGTGGGCGCTAGGCGATGGAATGTGGTCAAGTGTTACTGGAAGTGTCTGGGGAGCATCTAACGATGGCTCAGGCTCAGGTCTAGATGCAGATTTACTTGATGGATATCATGCTTCTACAACTTATAACGCTGCTAATACAGTACCCATTAGAGATGCTAATGGTTACTTGAATCTTGGTTACATTAACACAAATATAGGTACTGAAGCTTTAAGTCATGATTGGACTAAAGTCTATGCTTCTACTGATAATTACATAAGACCTTATGGTAAATCTGATTTTAAAGTCAGAATGGGACTCACTGCACATGAATATGATAGAATGGATTATGCCACCGGCACCCAGTATCATACAGGTGCTAATTCCCACAATGATACAACCTTTGACGGATTACTTCAAAGAGGGTGTGGATTTATAGATAACTGGAATGGCGGTGCAGGAAAACCACCAACAGGGACACATTGGAACGGGTTCCAAGCAATGCACTATGGAAATGGCTCTAGTTATTTCCATGGTATGCAAATGGCTATGGCTGCTGGTAATCCTTCTAATACTTTTTTAAGAGGTTGGTGGGCAAACGGCGGTTCAGGTTATGGATGGCAAAAAATATGGACAGATGGCAACGACGGTTCAGGTTCAGGATTAGATGCTGATTTATTAGATGGAAATCAGGCTTCTGCGTTCTTAACAACTAGTGGAAAGGCGGCAGATTCTAACTTGTTGGATGGCATTGATAGTACATATTTTAATCGTGGAACTAACGCATATGGAGTATTCCCAGGATCTAGCGGTCATAACCTAAATGATGTATTTACTTCTACACCACGTGCAGGATTTATTGATGCTTGGTCAGGAAGTAATTTCCCATCAGGTACCAGTCATATTCATGGTATGCAAGTTAGACATAATTCCAGCGCCCATTATGGGTGGCAATTATTCGGTCAGTACGGACAAAATAAACTGTGGCACAGACAAGTCTCAAATAACACTTGGGGTTCATGGAATCAGCAATGGGGCAGTGGCAACGACGGCTCTGGATCAGGTCTAGATGCTGATTTACTTGATGGCTTGAATTCTGCATTAAATGGAGATAATGTTGTTTTAAGAACCAATGGAAGCGGTTATTTGAAAATTTCGGATTGGATAGATGTTACTAGTCACGGTATTTATTCATCATCTACAAACGGTGCTCATTTCTATCCAAATACAGGAACAACTTATGGTACTTGGAGAATAGATGGTAGTAGAAATTCATATACTGGTATTATGCTTGATCATGGCGGTGATGTTGTTATTGGTATGTATGATTCTGGTGGTAATGGTGGGGATTATAGAGAATCCGGCGTTGGCTGGATGACATATTTTCATCAGGGCAATGATTGTTTAGGGGTCTGTGATGCTGCTACTTCTTCAAGCTACAGTCTTTATGTGTCAGGACAAATTTATGCTACTAGTAATATTACTGCTTACTCTGATAGACGAGTAAAAGAAAATATAATACCTATTGATAATGCACTTGAAAAAGTAAACAAACTAGAAGGTGTATACTATAACAAAATTGATGATGAAGATAAAACAAAAGAAATTGGTTTTATTGCTCAAGAAGTAAACGAGGTTGTACCAGAATTAGTAAGTTATGCAGAAGATGTTGACCAATACGGAGTGAAGTATGGAAATGCTACTGCACTTCTTGTTGAGGCAGTAAAAGAATTAACACAACAAGTAAAAGACTTGAAACAAGAAATAGAGGAAATAAAAAATGTCAAGTAAGACAGTAACATATATAGCATGGCACCCTGATAGAACAGTGCCTACCATAGCACCCGCTACTATGCAAGTAGATTATAGTGATGGTTCACAGGACATCTTAGTTGCAGGAGCAGATGTTAGTGATAAGTTACAGCTAGTTCAAGATGCGCATGCTGCATTATTTACAAGTTAAGTAAAAAACTATTATAAATAGATACAGAGGAATTAACCTCATGCTAAATTATTAGGAGAAATAAAATGGCAATTACATATAATATTGCGGACGCATATACTGGAAAAAGAACCACGTCTATGCCAGATCCAGATAACGAAGGTGAAACAATTGAGACTGAAAGTGATGTAACTGATGTTGAAGTAGTCTTTACTGATGATTCATACTCACCCAACAAAACTCATACTCGTATGGTTAATGTTTGTTTTGATTCAGACGGCGCTTATGACAACGATGCTACATTAGTTAGAGTTGAAGAAGTTATGGCTGGAGTACAACACAAAATGGCGCTTGGCGTTATTGCTTAATAGAGGACTAAAAAATGGCAAAGCCTAATTCAAGAACAACATTAATTGATTATTGTTTAAGATCATTAGGTGCACCTGTCATTGAAATTAATGTAGATGAAGATCAAATCGAAGATAGAATTGATGAAGCTTTTCAATTTTACAATACGTTTCATGCAGATGCCATTGAAAAGGTCTTTTTAAAACATCAAGTAACTGGAAGCACCTTAGCTTTATCAGCATCTGTTGCTGAGAATTTTACGGTAGGTGAAACCATTACCGGTGGAACATCTGGAGCTACGGCTATAGTTCATAACACTACTGCAGGTTCAAACTTAGTATATGATTCACTAGGTAATCCTAATTTGCCTTTTCAGGCTAATGAAGTAGTAACTGGAGGTACTTCTAGTACAACCGGAACCATATCTTCTATTACTTTAGGAGATATAGAAAATGGCTATCTTCCTACTCCAGACTTGGTTAAACAAGTAACGAGAGTATTTCCATTTAATGAGAATCACACTACTGACATGTTTAGTATTGATTACCAATTACATTTAAATGATATATATTCATTAGGATTTATGGGGAACTTATCAGAATACTATATGACACAATCTTGGTTATCGCTATTAGATTTAATAGTTGATACAGACGATAAACATATAGATTTTAATGTCCATAGAAACAATCTAAGAATAGATATGAATTGGAAAACTGAAGTTGTTATTGGTTCATACATTATAGTAGAATGCCAAAGAGTTTTAGATCCAGACGCATACACTGATGTATATAACGATTACTTTCTTAAACGATATGCCACAGCATTAATTAAAATGCAATGGGGTATTAACCTATCAAAGTTTGAAGGAATGGTAATGCCAGGTGGCGTTACATTTAACGGACGACAAATCTTAGAAGACGCCAAAGAAGAAATAAAAGAATTAACAGAAGAAGCTCGCTTGGTCTGGGAAGATCCAATCGACTTTATGACAGGATAAATAAATGCCAAGAAGCGTTTACTTTTCTCAGGCTGTAAAAACTGAGCAGAATTTATACGAAGACTTGATCATAGAGTCTCTTAAGATATATGGTCAGGATGTCTATTACTTGCCTAGAACAATGCTTAATAGAGATGATATATTAGGCGAAGATAGTGCATCAAAATTTGATGATGCGTATATGATTGAAGCTTATATTGAAAATGCAGAAGGGTTTGAAGGTTCAGGGGATTTATATTCTAAATTTGGATTAGAAATTAGAGACGAAGCTAATTTTATTATCTCTAAAAGACAGTGGGAAAAACTTATCGGTTTTTATCAAACAAACGATGTTAATCCTACACCAGAATCTGGTGATCTTTTATTCTTACCAATGACAAACAAGTTCTTTGAAATTATGTTTGTTGAACATGAACAACCTTTCTATCAATTATCAAATTTACCAGTTTATAAACTACAATGTAGCCTATATGAATATAGTGATGATGATTTTGAAACAGATGTTGTTGCTATTGATACAGTTCAAGCTAAGAACTCGTACGTACAGACAATGACAGTATCTTTAACTGGTGGTAATCACTTTGAAGTTGGAGAGACAGTATCACAAATAATATCAACTGGTCCTACAGTAACAGTAACTGGTGAAATACAAACTATTATTAAAACTTCAGATATTGCTGCTAATATTAGCGTAAGTAATATCGGTGTAACTGGTTCGGAAGGTCAAGGGAAGAACTTCTTGGTATCTCCTACATTAGGTTTGGTTGGAGGAACTAGTAGTAACACATGCTATATAACAGACATTGTTACTATAGGCGATAAAGACGATGCTAATACATTTGCATCAGATGGCCAAGCAGAAAATGTACACTTTGAAATTGAAGGTGATAACTTTATAGACTTTACCGAATCTAATCCATTCGGCGATCCATCGGAGACTTATTAATGTTTGGAGATCATTTCTATCATGCTACATTGCGAAAATCAGTAGCAGTATTCGGAACTATATTTAATAATATAGGTATTGTTAGAAAGAAAAGTGATGGTAGTGTTATTAATCAAGTTAAAGTTCCATTAGCATATGGACCTAAACAGAAATTCTTAGCTAGATTAGATGCTGATACCATGAACGATGCTTCTTTTGCAATTAAACTTCCTAGGATGTCATTTGAAATAACTGGATTAGAGCAAGATTTAACGTCGAAGTTAAATAAAAGAGCTCAGATTAGTGAAAATCATGCAAGTGATTCTACCAGAAAGAAAACTGTTAAACAACAAACAACATATTCAATCGGAATGCAGTTAAACGTTATGGCTAAAAACCAGGACGATGGTTTACAGATTATAGAACAAATACTTCCGTATTTTCAGCCAGAGTACACTGTTACGATTAAACCTATCGATGGTTGGACCACATATAAAGAAGATGTACCTATTACACTAATAAGCGTTGCTATAAATGATGAATATGAAGGCGATTTTGCTAGTCGTAGAGTATTAACATATACTTTAGACTTTACAATGAAAATGCGATTCTTTGGACCAACACAGAATCAGTCAGTTATTAAAGAAATTGATATAGACTTTTTTGACAAAGATAACACAGGCCAATTTTTAGAAGGAATTAACTTAGCAGTAAATCCTAAAACTGCTAATGAATCAGATAATCATACTATAACGACAACATATGATTATTTAAATGTTCCAGATAGTTTTGTATTATCATTAAGTGATATATCAGACACGTTTATTATAGGTGAAACTATTACAGGAACATCATCAGCATCTACTGCTGAAATAACCGCTATAAGTGGTTCTACAATTACAGTTGACACAACAACTGGATACTTTTTTGAGGATGAGACTATTACTGGATCTGCGGCTGACGTAACTGCTACTATTTCTAGTTATACATAAATACTATTATGAAGAAAGATAAAATGATGGATAGTTTGGCAAAAAATTTACCTCAAAAATCTGAGAGTAAATTGCCAGTGAAAGATCAAATTGATATTAAAGATATTAAAGACGATTACGAATTTTCCAGAAAAACTTATAAAGATTTAATTAATACAGGGATGTTATCTCTGGATTCACTTGCCCAATTAGCTCAAGAATCTGAACATCCTAGAGCATTTGAAGTATTATCTAAAGCTATTAAAGATATCGGTGATACTACTGATAAACTAATGGTACTACAGAAAAGTAAAAAAGATTTGGTCGATAAAAAAGGACCATCCCGTGAAGTGACAAACAATAACTTATTTGTTGGAAGCAGTTCTGATTTACAAAGATTATTATTAAAACAAGATGAAAGTAAAATTATAAATGAGCCAAATAAAGAATAACGAATTCGGTTATTTAGGTAATCCTAATGTAAAACGAGACGGAGTTGAGTCAGAGTTTAGTATTGACGAAATCCGTGAGTATAAGAAATGCATGCAGAATCCAGCATACTTTGCAATAACTTATGCTAAGGTTATATCACTTGATAAAGGTTTAGTACCATTTGATTTATGGCCGTATCAAGAAGATATGTTCGATCACTTTCATAAAAATAGATTTTCTATTGTTTTAGCATGTCGACAAAGTGGTAAATCTATATCATCAGTTATATTTTTACTTTGGTTTGCGTGTTTTCACCCAGAAAAAACCATTGCTATATTAGCTAACAAGGGTGCAGTTGCTAGAGAGATGTTAGCACGTATTACTTTAGCTTTAGAAAATTTACCCTTCTTTTTACAACCTGGCTGTAAGGCTTTAAATAAAGGATCTATTGAATTTAGCAATAACTCTAAAATTATTGCTGCAGCAACATCTGGTTCTTCCATTCGTGGTCTTTCTATTAACTTATTGTTTTTAGATGAGTTTGCTTTTGTAGAAAACGATGCGCAGTTTTATACATCTACATATCCAGTAATATCATCAGGTAAAGATACTAAAATTATTATAACATCTACTGCAAACGGTGTAGGTAATGTGTATCATAAACTATGGGAAGGTGCAGCAACTAATACGAATGAGTTTAAACCTTTTAGAGTCGACTGGTGGGATGTACCAGGAAGAAACGAAGAGTGGAAAGAACAGACCATTGCTAATACTTCATCACTTCAGTTTGATCAAGAGTTCGGTAATTCATTTCATGGACGAGGAAACACTCTTATTCCAGCTAATGAGTTATTAGCACAAAAGGCTTTAGATCCAATATCATTTACTGAAAATATATTTGTATATGAAAATCCAGTAGAAGATCATCAATATATAATGACAGTTGATGTTGCTAAAGGTAGAGGATTAGACTATTCTACGTTTACAATTATAGATGTATCAGTGGATCCGTTTAAACAAGTATGTGTATTTAGAGATAATAACATATCCCCAATACTATTTCCTGATCTTATATACAAATGGGCTAATCATTATAACGAAGCATATACTATTATTGAAAGTAATGACCAAGGTGCGGTAGTTTGTAATGGTTTATATTATGATTTAGAATATGAAAACATGTTTGTTGAGTCAATGGTAAAACGTAATGCACTTGGTGCTACAATGACCAAACGATTAAAACGAATAGGTTGCTCAGCAGTAAAGGATCTAATTATAGAGAAAAAGCTTCATATTATAGATGCTAATACTATTATTGAAATGAGTACATTTGTAAATAGAGGATCATCATGGGAAGCTTCAGGTAATAACCATGATGATTTAATGATGAATTTAGTATTGTTTTCTTGGTTTACTACCACTGATATATTTCATGGTATAACTGATATAGATATGAAAACACTTTTATATAAAGAGCAACTTCAAGCTATACAAGATGACATGCTACCATTTGGTGTATTTAGTAGTGATGAAGATAACGATAAGGAAGTTGATAAAGAAGGTAATGTTTGGATGGAAGTAGACAAACATCAAGGGCTTTATTAGAATGTTAAAACATATAAATAACTATGATTGAATATAACCGTATTATGAGAACATATTAACTAACTCAAATTAAGAGGATAAAGCGATGGCATTTCAAGTATCACCAGGCGTCCAGGTCAAAGAAATTGACGCAACGGGCGTTGTTCCTGCCGTATCAACCAGTATTGGTGGATTCGCAGGGTCATTTAATTGGGGTCCAGTTGACGAAGTAATCACGGTAGGTTCAGAAAAGAATCTAGCTGAAATATTTGGTCAACCTACAGATTCCAATACCGCTAACTACTTTTTAACTGCTGCTGGATTTTTAAAATACGGCAGATCATTAAAGGTTGTTAGAGCAACCAGCGGTCACTTAAACGCGACTTCTGGTACATCAGGAGTACTAATTAAAAATAGTACTGATTACGAAACTAACCATGACGATGGTGCACCTGCTTCAGGTAACACTAACGCTATGGGAGGCTGGGCTGCAAAATACCCTGGCACACTAGGTAACAGCCTTAAGGTTGAACTTTGTGGACCACTAGGATTTTCAAGCTGGGCTTACAAAGGTAGCTTCGATTCAGCACCTGGAACATCAAATTACGCGGCAGACGTGCTAGGTAAAACTAGTGCATTGGACGAAGTCCATGTTGCTGTAATTGATACAACAGGCTTATGGAGCGGAACTCCAAACACAGTTTTAGAAACTTTCCCATTCGTAAGTGTGGGATCAGACGCTAAAGCAGACGACGGCACAACTAACTATTACGTAGATGTTATTAATAACAGATCAAGCTATGTTTGGTGGTTAGCGCATCCAACTATTTCTAGCTCAAACATTGGAGCACCTATTGCTTCAACAGCAGCATACGTAGTTGGTTCAACAGTACAAACTAGATCATTAGCAGGTGGAGCTGACGATAACGCACCAACAACTGGTGAAATATCAACAGCATACGATCTTTTAGCAGACGGAGAAACAGTAGATGTTAATTTACTATTTGCTTATCCAGATGCTAGTGGAGCAACAATTGCTAATAAACTAATTGCTATGGCTGCAGCCAGAAAAGACTGTATGGCTTTTGTTTCACCTCCTGTTGTTTCAACAGCAGGTATCGCACCAGGTACTGCATTAACTAATGTAACTACATGGGTCGGAACAGTAACTAAGAGTTCATACGGATCAGCAGATTCAGGTGCTTTATATGTGTACGATAAGTACAATGATAAGTATCGTTGGATCGGTGGCGCAGGTCACATTGCTGGACTATGTGCAGGTACTGATTTAGCAGCAGATGCTTGGTTCTCACCAGCTGGTTCGACTAGAGGTCAACTACTAGGTGTTACCAAATTAGCATTTAACCCTAATCTAGCACAAAGAGATGAGTTGTATAAGGCTAAGGTCAATCCACTCGTATCTTTCCCTGGAGAAGGAACAATTTTATTCGGAGATAAAACTTTATCACCTAAACCTTCAGCATTCGATAGAATTAACGTTAGACGTTTATTCATCGTATTGGAAAAATCAATTTCAACAGCTGCTAAGGGACAACTCTTTGAGTTCAATGATGAATTTACTAGAGCACAATTTAGGAATTTAGTGGAACCATTCTTAAGGGATGTTAAAGGCCGAAGAGGAGTTACAGACTTTAAAGTAATCTGTGACGAAACAAATAATACAGGACAAGTAATTGATTCTAATAGTTTTGTAGCTGATATCTTTATCAAGCCATCAAGATCTATTAACTTCATTACCTTGAACTTTATAGCAACTAGAACAGGCGTCGATTTTTCAGAAATCGCCGGCTCTAATTAAGGAGAAGTATAATGGCAATTTTAGGTATAGATGATTTTAAATCTAAGCTGACAGGCGGTGGTGCAAGACCTAACTTGTTTAAGGCTACAGTAAACTTCCCTAGCTATGCTCAGGGAAATGTGGAATTAACTTCATTCTTGTGTAAAGCAGTAGCTATCCCATCTTCTGTAATCGCTCCCATTGAATTAAATTTCAGAGGAAGAAAGATGTCAGTAGCAGGTGATAGAACCTTTGAACCAGTTACATTAACTGTTATCAATGATGCTGCATTTGAGGTTAGAAATAGCTTCGAACGATGGATGAATGGAATTAATCAGCACAACGCAAATACTGGATTATCAAACCCAACTGAATATCAGTCGGATGTAGTAATCGAGCAATTGAATAAGGCTGGAGACACTGTAAAAACTTATAACGTAAGAGGATGTTATCCTACTAATTTATCTGCAATTGATTTAAACTATGACTCTGAGAATGCAATCGAAGAGTTCACAGTTGAGATGCAGGTGACTTATTGGGAATCTGACACTACTTCTTAGTCGTATAAATAATAATATGGCAGGGACAATTGCGTCCCTGTCACTATTGTAAAGGTATAAACTATGGCAGAATTGTTCGGATTTGAGATTAATAGAAAAGGTAAAGAGCCTATTAGGCCTTCTTTTGTTCCTGATACAGAAGCAGAAGGAACTGGCGTAATTAGCACAGGTGGTCACTTTGGCCAATACCTTGATATTGATGGAGATAAAGTAAAAAATGAAAATGAGCTCATATTTAAGTATAGAGACATTTCAGTTCAGCCTGAATGCGATGCTGCTATTGATGATATTGTAAACGAGGCTATTACTGGAGACTTTAATGCAGCTCCTGTAGCAATTGTGTTAGATAGATTAAAAATATCTGATAACATTAAGAAGAATATACGAAAAGAATTCGATAATGTTTTAGAGCTGTTAAACTTTAATAGCACTGGACATGATATATTTAGAAAATGGTATGTAGATGGTAGATTACCATATCATATGATTATAGATGATAAAAACCCTAAAGCTGGTTTAAAAGAATTAAGATATATTGATCCTACTAAAATTAGAAAGATTAAAGAGATTGAAGAAGAAACTGATCCTAAGACGGGTGCAAAGTTAATTAAAAAATCTAATGAATATTTCATGTTTCAAGATGTACATATGGATAGAGCGAATCAAGGACTTAAAATTCATCCTGATTCTATAGCATACTGCACATCAGGTATGTTAGATCCAAGCCGTAAAAGAATTTTATCACATTTACAGAAAGCTATTAAGCCTGTAAATCAGTTAAGGATGATGGAAGACTCATTAGTTATTTACAGAATATCTAGAGCTCCTGAACGAAGAATTTTTTATATTGATGTAGGTAATTTACCTAAGGGTAAGGCTGAAGAGTACTTACAGAACATCATGAATAAGTATCGTAATAAATTAGTATATGATGCTAAAACTGGTGATGTAAAAGATGACAGAAAACATATGTCAATGTTAGAGGATTTCTTTTTACCAAGAAGAGAAGGTGGTAGAGGTACTGAAATATCTACACTTCCAGGTGGAGAAAACCTAGGGCAAATAGATGATATAATCTATTTCCAAAAGAAATTATATAAAGCTTTAAATGTTCCTATGAACAGATTAGAGCAAGAAGCACAATTTAGCTTAGGTAGAGCTACTGAAATAAGTAGAGACGAAGTTAAATTTAAGAAGTTTATTGATAGAATAAGAAAAAGATTTTCTGATATCTTCATGCAAGTATTAAAAACACAGCTTTTGTTAAAAGGTGTTATTACTAAAGAAGATTGGAGAAGCTGGAAAGAATATATAGCGTTTAATTACATTGAGGACAATTACTTCAGTGAATTAAAAGAATCCGAAATCATTCGTGAAAGATTTGAAATGTTAGCTACACTTGATGAATATGTAGGTAAATATGTATCACATGAATGGGTACGAAAAAATATTCTTAGACAAGATGACGACGAAATCGAGGCACTTAGAACGCAGATGGATGCAGAAAAAGATGCTGGAGATGACGATGACCTTGATCTTGACTTATAAAAACTTATAAATATATAAACAAGAGGAACTGAAATGAGTAGTATAGAATCATTAATTGATAATTTAAAAGGTAACGATAATGTTAAAGCTAGTGATAACTTTAATAGCATTATGGCTGATAAATTAAAAGATGCACTCGATGCAAAAAAAATCGACTTAGCATCAACAATGACCGATCGAGCTTCTAAAGCTGAAGAGTCATAAAGGAACAACTATGAAGTTAATATCTGAATATACCGATAGTAATATCGAATGTTATACAGAAGCTACCAAAAGTGGTGGCAAACAGCACGTCATTGAAGGCGTGTTTATGCAGGCCGATCAAAAGAATAGAAACGGTCGCATATATGAAAAACAAATTTTAGAGGCTGCGGTAGAAAAATACGTAGTCGAACAGGTGAAAAGTGGACGAGCAGTAGGGGAATTAAATCACCCTGAAGGTCCAACAATTAACCTGGATAAAGTTTCACATAAGATTACGGATCTCAAATTTGAGGGAAGTAATGTTATTGGAAAAGCATCAATTCTTAAAACCCCTATGGGACAAATCGTTGAAGGTTTGCTCGAAGGTGGAGTTAAGCTTGGTGTATCAAGTCGTGGTATGGGTAGTCTTGTACAGAAGAATGGTACTAGTTACGTGGGCAAGGATTTTATGCTTGCAACTGTAGATATAGTCCAGGACCCTTCCGCTCCAGAGGCATTTGTCAATGGAATTATGGAAGGTGTTGATTGGATATGGAATAACGGTATCTTAACTGCACAAGAAATTGAATCAATTGAGACTGAAATAAAGCGTACTCCTAAAAAGCATTTAGCTGAAGCAGAGATTAAAGCGTTTAAAAATTTCCTCTCTAAACTTTAATTCTTAATAGGAGAATATAAAATGTCATTAGAAGACGCAATTAAATCCACTGCTGTTGCAGAGGAAGAGGCTGTGTTAGACATCTCTGAAGATGCTGAGCTAGATTCTGAAGAAGAGCTCGTTGAAAACGAAGTTGGAAACGAGGAAGAAGCTTTAGATGAAGAAGTAGTAGCCGAAGCAAAAGTTGAAGAAGACGAAGATGAAGACAAAAAAGACGAAGAAAAAGTCGAAGAGTCTGCACCTGTAGTCCCTAAAACTAAAGCTGGTGTTATTAACGCTGCATTGGAAATGTTTAAAAAGGCCAAAAAAGAAGACGCGCAAAAGCTATATGCTAAATTGACAAAAGTAGAAGAATCAGAAGACGATGGATCAGTTGATAAAACAATTGATGCTGTTGCTAAAGATAAGAAAGCACCTAAAGCTAAGCTAGAGGCTGCTGATTATTCTGAAGATTTGGATATCTTAGTAGCTGAAGAAGCTACATTGTCAGATGGATTCCGTGTTAAAGCTGGTGCAATTTTTGAAGCTGCTTACGCAAGTAAAGTAGGTGCTGAGATTGATAGGCTAGAAGGCGAATACGCGCAAAATCTTGAAGAAGAAGTCGCTGATATTCAGAGCTCACTCGTAGAAAAGGTAGATTCATACCTTAACTATGTTGTTGAAAACTGGATGAAAGAAAATGAAGTAGCAGTAGAGACTGGACTAAGGTCTGAAATCGCTGAAGACTTTATGAGTGCACTTCAGGTAGTATTCAAGGAACATTACATTGAAGTTCCAGAAGGTAAAGTTGATCTAGTAGATGAGTTATCATCACAGGTTGCTGAGCTAGAGGAATCACTCAATAAAACCACAGAAGAAAATATTCGTTTATACGAGTCAACTCAATCTTTAGAAAGAGCTGAAATCGTAAGAAGACATTCTTCAGGCTTGGCTGAAACCGAAGCTGAGAAGTTATCATCATTGGTAGAAGACATTGAATTCGATAACGCTGAATCTTTCGAAATGAAAGTATCAGTTGTTAAAGAGTCATACTTCAAGCAAGATGTTAATGAATCAGTTGACGAAGTAAATGCTGCAATTGGAAATGAAGAAGCTGACGAAGTTCAGTCTATCTCTAATTCAATGGCTGCTTACACTCAAGCTATAACTAAATCTATTAAATAAAACATAAACCTAAGGGGAAATAAAAAATGTTTAACGCAGATAAAAATCTAGTAGAGAAATGGACTCCTGTCCTTGATCACGAAGATGCTCCAAGCATCGGTGACAAGCACAAGAGAGCTGTTACTGCTAGACTCTTGGAAAACCAAGAACTCGCACTACAAGAAAGCAGAGCACATTCTGATTTTCAAATTAATGAAACAGCAGCTAACGCTACTGGTTCTAACATTAGTAACTTTGATCCAGTATTGATCTCTCTTGTAAGACGTGCAATGCCTAACCTTATCGCATACGATATCGCAGGCGTACAACCAATGAACGGACCTACTGGTCTAATCTTTGCAATGAAGTCTAAGTACAGCACTCAAGGTGGTACTGAAGCTTTATTTGATGAAGCAGATACTGATTTCTCAGGAACTGGTACACATCAAGCTGATCCTACTGGATTGGTTGGTGTAGCTGATTCTGGAGACGCAGGTACTTCTATCGCTGACGAAGCTGATACTGTATCTACTTTCGGTTCTGGTATCACTACAGCGAATGCTGAAGCTAAAGGTACACACGTACCAGGTTCAGCTATTTCAAGTGCTAACCAGTTTGGCGAAATGGCTTTCTCAATCGAAAAAGCTCAAGTACTAGCTAACTCAAGAGCTCTTAAAGCTGAATACACTATGGAACTTGCTCAAGATCTTAAAGCAATCCACGGTCTAGACGCTGAAGGCGAATTGGCTAATATTCTTTCTTCTGAAATCCTTGCGGAAATCAACAGAGAGATGGTTAGAACTATTCTTACTAAAGCTAAAATCGGTGCACTTCAAGCAAGTGTTGCACTTAAAGGTGTATTTAACGTTAATACTGATTCTGACGGAAGATGGATGGTTGAGAGATTCAAAGGTCTCATCATGCAACTCGAAAGAGAAGCTAACGTAATCGCTAAAGAAACAAGAAGAGGAAAAGGTAATTTTGTACTTTGTTCTTCTGATGTTGCTTCAGCACTAGCAGCAGCTGGTCTTTTAGACTACACTCCTGCTCTTTCAACTGACTTAAACGTTGACGATACTGGTAATACTTTTGCTGGTGTTCTTAACGGTAGATTGAAAGTATATATCGATCCTTATGCTACTGGCGACTTTGCTTGTGTAGGTTACAGAGGTTCAAATCCATACGACGCAGGTATCTTCTATTGCCCATACGTTCCTTTAACTATGGTTAAAGCGATTGGCGAGAATGACTTCCAGCCAAGAATTGGATTCAAAACTAGATATGGAATGCAGCAGAACCCATTCGTGGGAACAGCTACAGGTGCGGGTACTAACCGTGTCAACCCATATTTCAGAATCTTTAGAGTAGACGGAATTATGGTGTAAACCGTAATTAGTTAATTCTAATTCTGATGGAGAGGGGTCTTAGGATCCCTCTTTTTTTGTCTGAGTTCTATGCTAAAAGACTTATAAATAGTATTAGGAGATTATTATATGGCTACACTAACTTCAAATAAAAACTATTTAAGTCCTGTTGGATTTAAATTTACTATTGACAATCAATTGTACCCTAATTTAGAATACTTTTGTACTGCAGTATCTTTACCATCAATTAGTATTGCTGAAGCACCAATGCCTTTCAGAGGAGCTAATGTAGGGTTTACTGGAGACAGAATTACATTCGATGATTTAACTGTTAAGTTTAATATTACTGAAGATATGGATAACTATAAGGAAACTTTTGATTGGATTCATAATATAGTTAATGTTGGAGAGCAATTTAAATCTGATGCCATTTTAAGTATATTAACCTCACACAATAACGTAAGTAAAACTATTAGGTTCTCAGATGTTTTTCCTATTAGTTTAAGTGGTGTTGAATTTACAACAGGTGCTACTGAAATTGAATACTTACAAGCAGACGTAACTTTTAAATATACCTCGTTTGAATTTATATAATAACTACTATCATATATAGTAGTATAGGAAATTAATTATGTTAGATATTGAAAAAATATTAGAAATGTGGAAGAAAGACTCAAACATTGATGAAATGCAACTTGACGAATCTTCTAAAGACTCAGCAAAACTCCACGCAAAATACCTCGAATTTGTAACACATAATCGTTTAGATCTTAAGAAAAGAGAAATGGAATTTAAGGTCTTACTTAAAGATAAATGGTTGCACTATAATGGAAAAATGTCCAAAGAAGATATTGACGATAGAGGCTGGGATTATGATCCATTAAATGGGTTAAAAGTATTAAAGGGTGATATGGATTATTACTACGATTCAGATCCTGATATTCAAAAAGCTCAGGCGCGCATTGAGTATCTTAAAACCACTGCAGATACACTAAAGGAAATTTTAGATAATGTTAAGTGGAGACATCAAACTATTAAGAATATGATTGAGTGGAGAAAGTTTACTAGTGGTATTTAAATGGACATAGTGACAGTTAAGAAACTTAACGAAACCTTTATACAGATACTAACTGATCCTGGTATCGAGCAAGAGTTAACAGAACACTTCTGTTTTTACGTTCCAGGGTATAAATTCATGCCAGCGTATAAAAATAGGATGTGGGACGGTAAAATACGCTTGTACGATCTTAGGCGTAAGACGTTGTATGGTGGATTGTTCCAATACCTCAATGAATTTTGTGAAGTTAGGGACTACACCCTGAAGATAGAGGAAGATGAGTACTATTCAAGGCCTGATATTGAACAAATTATTGATATTGAAGGGTTTATGAGTGAATTACGGCCTAGCGTGAACGGTAAGGGTATTATCCCCCATGACTATCAACTTACGGCACTCTCGCTCTTGCTTTCTAAAACTAAAAGCCTTCTACTATCACCAACGGCTTCTGGAAAGAGTTTGATTATATATTTAGCTGTTAGATATTACTTAGAGACGTATGATAACAAAGTCCTTTTAGTAGTACCAACGACGTCACTTGTTGAACAGATGTATTCTGACTTTAATGACTATTCTCAACTTGAGGATTGGAACGTAGAAGATAACTGCCATAGAATATACTCAGGTAAGGAAAAATATAATATAAAACCTAGGGTCATTATTACCACATGGCAATCAATATATAAGATGCACCATGAATGGTTTGAACAATACGGTATGGTTATAGGAGATGAGGCACATTCATTTAAAGCTAAGTCATTAACGTCAATATTAGAAAAATGTACGGAAGCTAAATACAGAGTAGGTACGACAGGAACTCTTGATGGTACATTAACTCATCAGTTAGTTTTAGAAGGTTTGTTTGGGCCTGTACATAAAGTTACAACAACTAAAGAGTTAATGGATAAAAATACATTAGCACAATTAGAGATTCAGGTATTGCTCTTAAAGTATGCTGACGAGTATTGTAAGCTTGTGAAGAAAATGAAATACCACGATGAGTTAGATTTTATTGTAAAGTACGAACCACGGAATAACTTTATTAGTAATTTAGCTTTAGACCAAGATGGAAACACACTTATACTATTTCAATTTGTAGAGAAGCATGGTAAACCATTGCACTCGCTTTTACAGGATAAGATAAGTAAACTACCTCGTTCCGAGGAAAGAAAATTATTTTATGTCTCAGGAGAAACCGATGTCGATACTAGGGAGAAGATTAGATCAATCACAGAGCAACAAGATAACGCAATTATTGTTGCTTCCATGGGTACTTTTTCTACTGGAATTAATATTAAGCGTCTTCATAATATCGTATTTGCTTCACCAAGTAAGTCTCAAATTAGGGTTTTACAAAGCATAGGAAGAGGGTTGCGGAAGAGTGCAGATGGTATAAATACTAAAGTGTACGATATTGCAGATGACCTACATTGGAAGAACAAGAAGAATTACACATTAGAGCACGCAGGTGTACGAATTAGCATATATAGTAAAGAGAAGTTTAATTATAAAATATTTGAGATAAAAATTTAATGGACATATCGGTAAGACAATTTAAATTATACAGTGGCGAAGACGTTATTGCTTTGGTCAACAAGGTTGATGGTGAAAATTATATTGTCGAGAGACCGTTTAAACTTATTCAGAACTTAGTTGGTCAATACCAATTAACTCCTTGGTTCCAATTTTCAGACCAAACCCTATTTAAAATACTACGATCAAGAATTATTCATTCAGCCGAAATAAGTGCTGAAATAAGAGAGGCTTACATCAGTATAGCTTCACAGAAAAGAACTTTAGAGACGCCTGTCGGCGATTCGGACTCTGAAGGTCTAGAGGAATATGTCAGAATGTTAAGAGACATCGATCCTACTAGTGATATGGAGGAACCATCAGTTGATGATGATACAAAGGAACGAACAATACATTAGCTTTATATTACCCTCCCTCGGAACCACTCTATTATTATACCACGTTTTCTGTAATTTGTACAGGACTTTCTGCAATAAAGGGCAATTAAAATGATATATAAACCTGATCAAAATGAGATGATGTTTTGTGAATACAGAATACATCGAAAAGATAAAGCATTAGTACTTGATAAAGAGCTTAATGTTCAAAAGTTTTTTAACTTTAATGATGGGGACACCCTACGCGTTAGCGTTAATAAAACAGATGAGGGATTCATGCAAACAACATTCACAAAACTATGTACAAATGAGTGAATTTATGGTATAATAGTACCTATACAACATTAATAATGGAGATTTAACTATGGCAGATCCAAAGCAAAAGCCACACTATATTAATAACAAAGAATTTTCACTCGCTGTAGTTGAGTATGTTACTAATAAAAATAAGTTGGAAGAAGAAGGTAAAGAAACCCCTAAGGTTACTAACTATATTGCCTCTTGCTTCTTAAAAATATCAGAAGGTTTATCCCACAGACCAAACTTTGTAAGATACACATACAGAGAAGAAATGGTTATGGATGCAGTAGAAAATTGTTTAAAGGCTATTTCTAATTACAATATTGAAACAGCAACAAGAACTGGAAAGCCAAATGCGTTTTCTTACTTTACTCAAATTTGTTACTTTGCGTTTATTCGTAGAATTACAAAAGAGAAAAAGCAACAGGATATTAAATTTAGGTTTATTGAAAGAATGGGTATCGAAGATTTTGCTCAAATGGGAATGGATGATGCAGGTGCACAACAAACCATGGAGTATGTCGATACACTAAGACAACGAATTGCTAAGGTTAAAACTTCTGACGAAAAGATTAAGAAGTTTGCTAAGGCAGAAAAAGATTTAGAAAAACTAGAATTATTTATGGTATAATATGAAAGTAGCTATTTTAAACGATACACATTGTGGTGTAAGAAATTCATCAGATATATTTTTAAACTATCAAAGAAGATTTTACGAGGAAGTATTCTTTCCTTACTTAAAAGAACATGATATTAAACAAATACTTCACCTAGGCGATTACTACGAACACCGTAAATTCGTTAACTTTAAAGCTCTTAACCAAAACCGTAGAGACTTCTTAGAACCAATGCGAGATGCTGGTATTACTATGGATATTATACCTGGTAATCATGATGTATATTTTAAAAATACTAATGAGCTTTGTTCTCTAAAAGAATTGCTAGGTTATTTTACATCTAATGTCAATATCATTATGAAACCTAAAGTATTAGATTATGCTGGTTGCGGTGTTGCTGCAATTCCATGGATTAACAATTCTAATTATGCTGAATATACAAAATTCCTTAAAAACTGTAAAGCTTCTATCGTAGGAGCACATCTTGAGTTAAAAGGTTTTGATATGATGGCAGGTATATCAAATCCTCACGGTATGGAATCTGATATATTCCAAAGATTTGAGTTAGTGTTGTCAGGACATTTCCATACGAAATCATCGAGAGGACCAATCCATTATCTTGGTTCACAATTTGAGTTTACTTGGGCAGATGTTGATGATCCAAAATATTTCCACATATTAGATACAGAAACACGAGAGATTACACCAGTGCGTAATCCTATTACAATGTTTAAAAAGTTTGTTTATGACGATGAAAAACATGATTATTCTGATATTGATATGGAACAGTTTAAAGAAAAATTTGTTAAGATTATAGTATTAAATAAAAACAATCTATACATGTTTGATAAATTTATCGATAGATTGCAATCTACTGAAACATACGAATTAAAAATAGCAGAAAACTTTGAAGAATTCTTAGGAGATAGCGTTGAGGACGATAAAGTTTCCCTTGAAGATACTACTGTTTTACTAGATTCATATGTTGAAGCTGTCGATACAGAATTAGATAAAGATCATTTAAAAATTGAATTGAGAAAGCTTTATACTGAAGCTCAGAACCTAGAGGTCGTATGATAAATTTTAAGTATGTAAAGTGGAAGAACTTTTTGTCTACTGGAAACGAATTTACAAAAATACAACTAGATAAAACACCATCTACTCTTATAGTAGGATCAAATGGAGCAGGTAAATCTACATTACTAGATGCGTTATCATATTCTCTATTTGGTAAGGCACATAGAGATATTAAGAAAGACCAATTGGTTAATTCTATTAATAAAAAGGGTACTGAAGTAGAAGTTGAATTTGAAATTGGTGGAGTTGATTTTAAAGTCAGAAGAACTATTAAACCTACTAAGTTTGAGATATTTCAAAATGGAAAAATAATCAACCAAGCAGCTAATGCCAGAGATTATCAAAAGTTTTTAGAACAAAACATACTTAAACTTAATCATAAATCGTTTCACCAGGTAGTAGTACTAGGTAGCAGTTCGTTTATTCCTTTTATGCAATTACCACCATGGTCGCGTAGAGCAGTCATTGAAGATTTATTAGACATTAACATTTTTAGTAAGATGAATGGTCTATTAAAGGAAAGGAATTCTAAAATTAAAGATGAACTAATAGATTTAGACCATAACTTAGAATTAGTAAAATCTAAAATACAAAGCCAAACTAAATATATTAAAGATCTTCAAGGTATTAATCAAGATATGATTGATGCTAAGTATGCTACAATGAAAGAACATAAAACAGAAATCAAAGGATATATCGATAAGTCTGCAGAGCTTAGTGAAAATTTATCTACAAATCTAGAAGAAATTAATAGATCATATGCAGTTACTGATTCTGATATAAGACAACTTCAAAGAAAAGAACACGAACTAACCGATAAAATAAAAGGTATGGTTAAAGAGGCTAGATTTTATGAAGACAACGATCATTGTCCTACATGCGATCATGACCTAGAGGATAGTTTTAAAGAAGCTAAACTTACTCAGATTAAAGAGGAAGCGAATAAGATTCAAAACGAAATGTCTAAGGTTGTAAAACAAGTCAACTTTTTAGAAAAAGAAGCAACCTTAGCCAAAAAGACAATAGACCATTTACTGAAAAAACAAAATCAAATAACTACAAATAACGAAGCTGTAGGTTTACTACAAAAAGAAATCGATAAAATACAAAAAGATATTAGAAGCCTTAATGGTCAATCAGGTGATATAACTACCGCAAAGACTGACCTATCAGACCAAAGAGAAAAGAAAGATACTATGACAGAAAAGAAATTGTCATATGTAGAAGAAAGAACATACAACGAAGTTATAGGTGAAATGCTTAAAGATACTGGAATTAAAACCAAAGTTATTAAACAGTATTTGCCTGTAATGAATAGATTTATAAATCAGTATTTACAAGTATTGGATTTCTTTGTAGCTTTTCATTTAGACGAAGCATTTAACGAAACCATTAGGAGTCGTCATAGGGATGCATTTAACTATTCATCATTCTCAGAAGGTGAAAAGCAAAGAATCGATTTAGCATTATTGTTCACATGGCGAATGATTGCTAAAATGAAAAATTCAGCTGCCACTAACTTACTAGTTTTAGATGAGACATTTGACTCATCACTAGATCTTGATGGTATTGATAACCTCACTAAAATCCTAAATACACTAGAGGAAGGAACCAATGTGTTTATTATATCACATAAAGGCGATGTTCTAGAGAATAAATTTAGGTCTAAAATAGAGTTCTATAAAGACAGAAACTTTTCTAAAATAAAGTAATCTACATAAAAGTGCATAAAGGTTACATTTTTATGTAGACAAAAGTGTAAAATAGGCTAATTATTTTGCAAATAAATGCAGAAAACCCTGTACAATCCACCATCAGCCTGGTATAATAGTTATATAAATTAAGGAGATAAGGATTATGAAACAAGGTTTAATTTTACACCACATCGCTACAGGGATCATTCAAGAGGTTCCTTTAAACGGCAAAGAGATGCAATTGGCTATGGATAAAGGCCCTACTATAAATGATAGCTGGGACTTAATGGTAGCTTCAGTGGCCTCTAGGTCAGACATTACAATCAACGACGGCAACTGGGATTTAGAAAAAATCGTGGTCGACGGCGTTTCAAGGGTAGCACATTAATGAATAATAGTTTAGCAAAACTTCTAGCAACAGAAAATATCACCGTTCAAGTTGGTAATTATAATACTGCTTGGTTTGATATTAAATCCAGAGTACTAGGTCTTCCAGATTGGAAAGACATGACAAAGGACGTTGAGGATCTTCTTATAGGTCACGAAGTAGGCCATGCATTATTTACTCCATACGAAGGCTGGCACGATAGCCCAGAAAAATTAGAAGGATGTCCTAGGTCATACATTAATGTAGTTGAAGACGCTAGAATTGAGAAAAACATTAAATCAAAATATCCTGGATTGGTTGGACCAATGGCAAGAGGATATACTTCATTAGTAGCTAAGGAATTCTTTGGTGATCTTACTGATATTGATTGGGATAATGTAAAACTCATTGATAAAATTAATCTTAAAGCTAAGATTGGTACATTATTAGATGTCCCAATGAATCCAGAAGAATCAGCATTATATAACGCTACAATGGTTACTGAATCATTTCAAGAAGTTTTAGATGTTGTTAGAGATATTTTAGCTTATACTAAAGAAAACCAAGAAGAACTAATTCAAAAACCAGAGACGCTTCCAGATTTTGATGAAAGCGATACTGAAGAAAATAACGATCCTACTACTCAAGGTCATGATGATTTTGAGCAAACACTAAGTAAAGAACAAGAGGCTACTGAAGAGGAACCAAGAGACGGCGAGGAATCTGACGATTCTGAAGAACCAGGACAAGCGGAGAAAGCAGTAGCTTCGCCTTTACCAGAGCATAGTGATGAAGATGTATCTATTACAGATGATATCTTTAGAGCAAAGGAAAAGGAGTTAATACCTGAGTCATCAAATACGTTTTATGCTAATGATGTTAAGGACGTTACACCATATGTTATTCCATTTAAAGATTTAATGTCTAGAAGAAAAGAGGTATTAGAAAGCTTTAATCACGAATATGAAGATGGAACTGTTAACAAAAAACAAGTTCTTACAATGAATATGGAAGTAGAATTCAAAAAGTACTTAAGTAAAGTTAAGAAAGCAGTTCAGCCAGCAGTAAAAGAATTTGAGCAAAAGAAAGCTGCGCATCAATGGCAGTATGCTACTACAGCAAAAACTGGTAGAATTGATGTTAACAAATTACACTCATACAAAATATCAGAAGACATTTTTTCACAAACGACTAACCTAGCCAATTCTAAAAATCATGGAATGTTTATGTTAATCGATTATTCTGGATCAATGGCTGGTGTTTTAAGTAATGTACTAGAGCAGTTAATCCATAGCATTATATTTTGCAAAACAGTTAATATACCATTTGACGTATATGCATTTACAACTGGTGGCAATCATGATTATACTTCTTATAGAGATGGTGATTTTCAGATGGATAATCTATCAATGCCACAGCTTATTCATTCAGATCTTAAAAAGAATGATTTTGAATTAGCTTTAAAATATCTTTATGCTAGAATGGAATGTGCTAGAGGACCTCATGATTATTCAATATATGCTAGATGCGAAGAATGGGGATCAACACCTTTAAACCACGCACTAGTTTGTTCACATAAGTTAATTAAGAAGTTTAAAGCAATAAAAAATCTAGAGAAAGTTAACCTTATGTTAATCACTGATGGCGATACAAACAGATTAAGCATTATTGAAGATAGATCTCTTAGCGACAAGAAGCTTCCTACCACGAGCTCATACTATGGGTACGATGCAGAAATTAAAACTACCATTGATGGCAAAAAGTTAACACTAGCTGGAAGAGGTGTTAATGGTACTAAAAGTCTTTTACAAAATCTTAAGAAAAGATACGGAGTTAATGTTATAGGATTTTACATTGCTGATTCTAGAGGCGATCTAAATAGTGCTATATTCTCAAGTTATAGAGATCAAAACAAAGACGCTAATGATTGGGATACCAGTTTTGATAAGCATAAGAAAATAAAGTTAAAGGAAAGAAACAAAAACAAATGTATCGAGTACAAAAACAGTAAAGGTTACGATAATCTTTACATTGTGTTAGACAAAGAGTTTAGTACAGACGAGGACGAATTCGAAGCAACTTCTGATCAAACTAAAAGCCAAATAACAAGAGCATTTAAAAAGTATAGCTCAAGTAAAAAGGTTAACAAGAGTTTGATGAGCAAATTTGGCCAGGCAGTAGCATAGTGATACTTAGGCTAATTATTTTGCAAATAAATGCAAATAACCCTGTACACTATGCATTAACTATGGTATAATAGTTATATAAATTGATAAGGAACTATATTATGAACATAAACACAAATACAATACTAAAAAGCTTAATGGAAACATATCCAGATAGCACTGTCTTTAAAAAAGCAGAAATCGTATCCATAGCAAATTCGCTAGGATTTAAAAAGAGTGATTATTCACCTCTAACTTCAACTGATAACAGGACCGATGTCAGAGGTCAATATGATCTTTCAGCTGTTATTATTCCAATGAGGGAATCTAATACAATGGCTAAAACATCACCAACAGTAGTTGGAATGCAATCAATAGTAAATGAAGAGAAAACATTCGCTTCAGTTGATCCTACATTCGTACCATGGGGTGCATATTCAGACGTCGTTAAAGTCGTTAAATCTGAAATGTTTTACCCTATCTATGTGTCAGGTCTAAGCGGTAATGGTAAAACCTTTATGGTCGAACAGGCATGTGCTAAAGAAGGTAGAGAGTTTATTAGAGTGCAAATTAATCCAGAGACAGATGAAGACGATTTAATTGGCGGATTCAGATTAATCAATGGCGAAACAGTTTTCTCCAAAGGTCCAGTTCTAAAAGCTATGGAAAACGGAGCAATTCTTCTCCTAGATGAAATTGATAGAGCTACTAATAAAATCATGTGTCTTCAAGGAATCCTAGAAGGTAAGCCAGTCCTAGTTAAGAAAACTGGAGAGGTTGTTAAACCTACTAATGGATTCAATGTAATAGCAACTGCTAACACAAAGGGTAAAGGGTCAGACGATGGAAGATTCACAGCAGCTTCTATTATCGATGATGCTTTCCTAGAAAGATTCACAATATCAATTGATCAAGCATTTCCATCGGTATCAGTTGAAAAGAAAATTGTTAATAACCACATGAAAAAATTTGGAGAAGTCGACAAAGACTTTGCTGATAACTTAGTGGGATGGGCAGACATCATCAGAAAAACTTTCTACGATGATGGAGTCGATGAAGTTATTTCAACAAGAAGGTTGTGTCATATTGCACAAACATTCTCAATCTTTAAAGATAAGATGAAATCAATTGATCTATGTATCTCAAGGTTCGACGATGACACAAAAGCTGCATTCCTAGATCTTTACAGTAAGGTCGATGCAGGTATAGAAACAATTACTGACGAGGATTATAATGGCGAAACAGCTTAACTACAAATTTAACGAAGGAGCTCTAATCAAAGAGCTTCAAGCGTATATCGATTCTACGTACGATGCACATTATGGACAAGGGGGATTACAATCCTCTGAGGTTATAGTGGATCGTGGACATGGTCTAGGATTCTTCCTGGGTAATGTCGATAAATACAATGCAAGGTACGGGAAAAAGGGTGATGTGAAAGACCACCGAAAGGATCTTATGAAAGTATTGCATTATGCATTACTTGCTCTCTATGAGCATGATAGGATTAATTCAAACTAACTATGTACATTATACTAAAAGTATGGTATAATATACTATTAATTAAAAAGGTAATATTATGAATATAACAAACGATACTCTCAAGGTATTGAAAAACTTTGCTACCATTAATCCTAACATTGTGATTAAACCTGGTGGTCAACTAAAAACAATCTCTGAAGCTAAAAACATTATGGCTGTTGCTGATGGCACTGATGATTTTCCTACAGAGTTTGGAATCTATGATCTTAATGAGTTCTTATCTGTTTCAAATTTGGTACAAGATCCAAACTTTGATTTTCAAGATAAAAACGTTAAGATTACTTCAGGTGGTAACACTGTAACATATTTCTTTTCAGAGCCAGAGATCTTAACATCTCCTTCTAAAGAAATTACAATGCCAGACACCGAAGTTGGAATTTCCATTACACAGGAAGTTTTATCACAGGTTCGTAAAGCAGCTGCTGTACTTGGACATACTGAAATGTCTATTAAAGGTAACGGCGGTAAAGTAACACTATCAGTAGTTGATAGTTCAGATGCCACTGCTAACTCATTTGATATTGAACTTAACGACAATAACGATTGTACTGAAGAGTTTAATTTCATCGTAAATATTAATAATCTAAAATTGATCGAAGGTGATTACTTTGTGAATATCAGTTCTAAACTAATTTCACAGTGGACATGTTCATCAATGGCAGTTAAATATTTTATCGCTTTAGAGAAAGCGTCAACATTTGGCGTATAAATATAATGGTATATTATATACGCAATAGGAATTCTCATAATAATTATGAGGATATAGTGTAAGATGCGGATAACCGGTCTTACTAATTATAGTCTAACTTTGATCAAAGGAGAAACAAAATGACTAATCAAGTAGAAACTCAAGCTGGTGAGGAACAAGAACCAGTACAACTAAGTCTTCAGGACATCTCAACTTTTGTGCAGATTATCGATATCTGTTCTAAAAGAGGTGGTTTTGAAGGTCAAGAAATGGAAGCAATCGGCGGTCTTAGAAATAGAACCGTTCAGTTTCTAAACCAAGCATCAGAAGCTCAAGGTGAAAAAGCTCCAGAAGGTATGGTACCATCTGAAGGCGATCCCGATGTAACTGTTGATACTGGCGAAGCAGACGCTTAGTTGAAAGATTAGCCTATTGCGGAGGTGGCTCCTCCGTATTTTATTAATTTTATTATGAAGGATTTATTATGGATCGCAATGAAACATCACGCTTAATCGAAGCACTAAAACGAGGTTCTGTTACAGTAACCTTTCAAAAAATTGACTCAGACGAAATTAGAGTCATGCCATGTACTCTCAACCCCCCAGTTCTAAAAGCTAATGGAGTTCAATCTATTATCGAAAACATCGATCCTAACACGCATCATATTGCTGCTTGGTCTCTTGACAAAGACGCATGGAGATCGTTTAGACTAGATACTGTTCTTGGTTGGGAGGTACTATAATGCAAGAATTTCTTTGGGTAGAGAAATATCGTCCACAAACAATTAAAGATACAATTTTACCAAATTCAATCAAGAAAACTTTTGAAGATATTGTTAAAGGGGGTGACTTACACAATATGCTTCTTACCGGCTCAGCCGGCCTTGGTAAAACTACTGTCGCTAAAGCTTTGTGCAACGAGTTGTCATTAGATTATATTATAATTAATGGCTCCGAAGAGGGTAACATTGATACTCTCAGAGGTAAAATCAAGCAGTTTGCTTCATCGGTATCATTACAGGGTGGCTATAAAGTAGTTATCCTTGATGAAGCAGACTACTTGAACCCACAATCAACACAACCAGCTTTGCGTGGATTCATCGAAGAATTCTCAGGAAACTGTAGGTTTATACTAACATGCAATTTCAAAAACAGAATTATCGATCCGCTTCATTCTCGATGTACAACTATTGAGTTTAATGTACCTAAAAAGTCAATGCCAAAACTCTGTGATCAATTTCTTAGTCGTTGTCAATATATTCTAGAACAAGAAAATATTACTTACGATCGTAACGTCGTTGCAGAACTTATTATTAAACACATGCCTGATTGGCGTAAAGTAATAAATGAGTTACAGCGATATAGTACCAGTGGAACAATTGATACTGGAATACTTGTAACGCTCTCTGATGCTTCTATTAGTGATTTAATGGAACATCTAAAACTTAAAAACTTTAAGCTTATGCGACAATGGGTTGCAGATAACATTGACACAGAACCAGCTTCACTCTTTCGTAAAGTCTACGATAACATGAATGAATATGTTGATCCTCAAAGTATACCGCAACTGGTACTTATTTTGGCAGATTACCAATACAAAAATTCATTTGTTGCTGATCATGAGTTGAATATGGTTGCATGCTTAACTGAGATAATGGCTGGAGTTAAATTCAAATGACACCGTTCGATTATCTAAAAGCAATCAATAATTCTAAAAAGAATATTATTGTAGACGACTTATCGGAAAATGAGTATAACGCCTTTATGGTAAATAGAGGGTTATCGTTTTTCCCTGATACTGTTCTTATGGCTAATGAAATGAATATATCACATCATTTAGATAGCAAGCTTCAATTCGATTTTCTTATAAATATTATTAAGAAAAAGAGTAGATTTACTAAATGGTCTAAGAAGACTAACATAGAAAATCTTGAAGTAATTAAACAATATTATGGATATAGCAATGAAAAAGCTAGATCTGTTTTATCATTATTCAGCAATGACGAAATTGCTGATTTGAATCAAAGGATTAGTAAAGGTGGAAGAACTAAATAATAACCCAATACAAAATTGGACACCTGGTTCGATGCTCGAAGTATCACTCAATGAACCAGACGATTTTCTGAAAGTAAGAGAAACACTAACCAGGATTGGAGTGGCTTCTCGCAAAGAAAGCAAACTATATCAATCGTGTCATATTCTGCATAAGCAGGGTAGATACTTTATTGTACATTTTAAAGAATTATTTCTATTAGATGGAAAACCATCCAATCTATTAGAGAACGATATTCAGCGACGCAACACAATTGCAACGCTGTTATCAGATTGGGGATTGGTCACTATGATTGAACCTAATCTGTTTAAGGACGTAGCACCTTTGAGACAAATCAAAGTGATACCACACAAAGATAAAGCTCTTTGGGAATTATGTCCAAAATATAACATAGGAAACACAAACTAACTTCCTAAGTTGTATAAATAAACTTGGATGCCGAATAATCGGGTCCACATATTAATCTTGCTTTAAATAGGAGAAACTAAAATGGTAAGAAATGCAATGAACGTGCCGCGTTCCCTCTTTATTGGATTTGATCCAATATTAAATGAACTTGAAAGAATCCACCAAGCTGGAAGATCTCAAGATAATTATCCCCCACACAACGTTGTGAAAATCGATGATGATAATTTCAATATCGAACTTGCAGTTGCTGGATTTTCTGAAGATGATATTTCATTGGAAGTAAAGGATGGTATTCTTTTAATAAAAGGTCAACATAATGAAGATGATGAACGTGAATATGCACATAAAGGTATATCATCCCGCAAATTTGAGAAGTCCTTCCGACTCTCAGAATTTGTCGTAATAGACGGGGCTGATCTAGTGAACGGAATACTTGTGGTTAACGCCAGAGTTGAGGTTCCAGAAGAGAGGCGTCCTAGGAAGATCGAAATCGGGTCTGCTGGGGCATCAAAGAAGAAGGAATTTATTCGAGAATAGATTCCGGTGAGCAGCGAAAACTCAGTGGATTGTTTAACAATTTACTGGAGTCAAATCATGGGTTACATACGTAAACACAAGGATGGCATTAGGACTGGATTCGAATTAGTGTTTATTATGGCTGGTATACTAGCAGTATCACCAATCATAATTTATCTACAATTGAATTCATATTAATGACTAAGCTTAGTCGGGGGAGTCATCTCCCCCTACTTTTTTCATTTTACATGTGTACATGTGCAGTAAAGTATGGTATAATAGACTATATTATCAAAGGTGAATGAATGAATTTTTATACTAATGTCGGCCGATACGGCAATATGTTACTCTATCGTGGTATCGAAAACGGTAATCGAGTAAGCAGAAAGGTAAAATACAAACCAACCTTGTACGTCGCTACAAGTAAACCTACAGATTGGAAAGCATTGGATGGAACTCCAGTTGCACCAGTCACACAATTCGAATCTATGCGTGATGCTAAAGATTGGATTAGTTTAAACAAAGAAGTTTCAGGACGAAAAATATACGGAAACAACCGTTATATTTCTACGTTTATAAACGAAAAGTTTCCAGGTGATATTGAATTTGATCGTAACGCAATTAATGTTACTACAATCGATATCGAAGTCGCATCAGACGACGGGTTTCCTGAACCAGATGTAGCCTCAAAAGAAGTTACTGCTATCTGTATTAAAAACAATATTGACAATACTTATTATGTGTGGGCATTAAGAGATTACGATGTAAATCAATCTATTATGCAAACCAATCGTGTCGTATATAAAAAGTGCGATACTGAAGGCCAATTACTTTTGGATTTTATAACACATTGGTCATCACCAACACATTGCCCAGATGTTGTTACTGGTTGGAACTCAAGATTCTTTGATATTCCATATCTTGTAAACAGAATCAATAATTTACTAGGTTCTGACTGGGTTAAAAAGTTATCACCTTGGGGATTAATTGATTCACGTGATGTTACTATTATGGCTCGTAAGCAAACTGCATACGAAATTGCTGGTATATCTCAACTCGACTATATGGAACTATTCAAGAAGTTTGGTTATTCATATGGTGCACAAGAATCATATTCACTTAATCATATATCACATGTTGTTCTAGGCGAGAAAAAACTTTCGTACGAAGAGCACTCAAGTTTATTTAGTTTATACTTAAATGATCATCAAAAGTTTATTGATTATAACATTAAGGATGTTGAATTAGTCGATAGGATCGAAGACAAACTTGGTCTTATTACACTAGCTTTAACTATGGCATATCGCGGTGGTGTTAACTATGGCGATACATTTGGAACTACAGCGATATGGGATTCTATTATTTACAGAGATCTCTCAACTCAAAAGATTGCAGTTCCATTTCAAGAGGATAAAGTAAAAACACCATATCCTGGCGGTTATGTTAAAGATCCACAAGTTGGAATAAATGATTGGGTAGTATCTTTCGATTTAAACTCACTATATCCATCGCTAATTATGCAATACAATATGTCACCTGAAACAATAGCATCTGGTGAATTATCTGATTATGATGTCGATAGTATTCTTAAAAACCATACAATTGTAGATAACAGAGGAAAGGCTGTAAGTGCAAATGGCCAATATTTCAATATCGACAAAAAGGGTATTCTACCTAAGATCATCGAACAGATGTATGGCGAAAGAGTTCAAATTAAAAAGGCTATGATTAAAGCACAAAAGGAATTACAAAAGGTAGATAAAAATGATAAACAAGAAGTCTATAGAATTGAAAGGGATATTGCAATTAACGAAAACAGGCAAATGTCTATTAAAATTCTTCTTAATTCTCTTTATGGTGCTCTCGGCAACAAGTATTTCAGATTCTTCGATCAACGAATTGCCGAAGGAATTACACTTTCCGGACAACTTACCATACGATGGGCTGAAGAAGCCATCAATACGTATCTCAATAAAGTGCTCAAAACGAACAAAGATTACGTCTTGGCAATTGACACAGATTCAGTGTATGTATGCTTAAACGACCTAGTTAAAGCAGTTAACCCTAGTAATCCTATTGATTTTCTAGACACTGTCTGTAGAGAAAAGCTAGAACCTGTCCTTGAAGAAGCATATAAAAAGCTATATAGTATCATGGGTGGTATCGAAAACAAAATGGTCATGGGACGAGAAGTAATTGCTGATCGTGGACTTTGGACAGCAAAGAAACGATACATTCTTAATGTGCATGATAATGAAGGTGTACGATATGCAGAACCTAAACTTAAAATTATGGGTATTGAAGCTATTAAATCTTCTACACCTGCACCATGTCGAGAAGCACTAAAAGAAATATTCAAAGTTATTATGCATTCATCTGAATCTGACGTACAAAAATCTATTGAACATTTCAGACAATACTTCAGAACACTAGAACCAAATGATATTGCATTCCCTAGGGGTATAACCAATCTCACTTCATTCCAAGACAGAAACACTATTTACAGAAAAGGTACTCCGATACATGCTCGTGGCGGAATACTTTACAACAAATTAATCGATGATCTATCGCTAGGTAAGCGATATAACAAAATCAATAACGGCGAAAAGATTAAATTCATTTATCTCAGAACGCCTAATCCTATAAAGGAAAATGTTATATCATTCCTAGATTATCTTCCAACAGAGTTTGGATTAAACAAATATATTGATCACGAAACCCAATTTCAAAAAACTTTCCTAGATCCTATCGAACCAATACTCGATGCGATTGGTTGGTCTTCAAAAGAGGTATCTACGCTAGATGAGTTTTTTGGATAAACACTGTACATTTAATATAAAATATGGTATAATAGTACCAAAGGAAAATACTTATGAAAGATAAATATAAATTAGTACGACTATCTTCTGGTGAAGAAGTGGTTGGTAAAGTTACACAAAACGAAGAATCAGTTACCATTACAGATGGTTATTCTTTAATTCCAGCAGGTGAAGGTAAAATTGGCTTCATGCCATTTATGGCTTATACAAAAGCAGCAGAAGGTATTACTATTCCAAATAGTTTTATTCTATTTACTGTTGATCCATTAGATGAACTAGTAGATCAAGTTAAATCTATGAGCAGTCCTATTCAGGTGCCAGAAAAGCAAGGAATCATTACAAATGTCTAAGAATTGGGTAGAAGATATTCACTTAATGCAAAGCAAATATCTTACTAGACAATGGGTTGAAACCAATCCTGAGAAACTAAAAAAGTTTCTTGAGTTTAGAGTTGATTTTTTGAAAGAAGAACTAATGGAAACAACAGCTGCGGTTACTAATAATGACCCAGAAGAAATTGTAGATGGTTTAATAGATCTATGTGTTGTTGCTATTGGTACACTTGATGCGTTTGGTGTCGATCCCTATAAAGCTTGGGATGCTGTACTAGAAGCTAATATGAATAAAGAAGTAGGACAAAAGCCAAGTAGGCCAAATCCACTAGGAGTTCCAGACCTAATTAAACCTGAAGGTTGGACCGCTCCATCACACGCAGGCAATCATGGTAAGTTTAACGATATTTAACAGTATATACGATAATAAAACTGATAAAAGCATTACATATAAATCCTTTGATGATTTTGAAAAAGTGTTATATCAGTTATCGGAAAGTACTAAATATCCAACTAAAAAATCAGCACCACTAATATCTCCAGCAACTTATATACCGGAGACAACTCGTGCAAACGATAATGTTCTTAGTTGGGGTGGTTTTGGAATTGTAGATGTAGACGATTATACTGGAAGTATCGATGATATTTCTGAAGTATATAGCGGATACAAATACGTATGTTATTCCACTGCTAGCTCGACTAAAGAACACCCTAAGTTTCGTTTAGTATTTCCACTAACAAGAGCTATAAATAAAGATGAAATCAAACATTTTTGGTACGCATTAAATAAAGAGATAGGAGATATCGCAGATGCCCAAACAAAAGACCTCAGCAGAATGTACTACGTCCCAGCTAAATATAAAGGATCTTACAATTTCATATTCTCACACGATGGATCTACCATGGACCCAGCAAAGCTTATGGAACAACACAGATACGTCGTACCAAATGAATCGTTTTTCGATAAGTTACCTGAAGCTATTAAAAGGGGTCTTATACAACATCGACAAGCAAAACTCGATAACACTAACTTTTCATGGACAGGATATCAAGACTGCCCTTTTATAAACAAAAAACAAATTGAAGAATACAAAACTTTATCAGGTGCTGGTTGGTATTACAAACTATATCAGATAATGGTTTCAATAGCAGGTAATGCAATGTCTAAGGGTTATCCAATAACATCTAAAGAAATTGAGTATATCATTAGAGATCTCGATGCAGACACTGGAAATTGGTACGCAAAAAGACCAATTCATAAAGAAGCTGAAAGGGCTATTGAATTTATTTTTAAAAACAACATATAGGATTATATTATGGAACAACTTTTTCACAAACACATTATTAAAATAACAGGTATTATTTGTTTACCTTTATTACTAGCTTTCTTTTTTTCAAAGGTTCAAGCGGAAGAACATAACTATACATGGCATGGTCATATTATAGAATTAAATCCAGAATTAGAAGAAGCACAATACTGTATGGCAAAGAACATTTATTTTGAAGCTGGTAATCAACCAGTTGCTGGTAAAATTGCAGTCGCACAAGTAGTACAGAACAGAGTTATGAACGAACATTATCCAAATAATATTTGTGATGTTGTGTATCAAGCAAAATGGAAAGAAAATTGGAAAGGAACACTTATTCCAGTTAGACATATGTGTCAGTTCAGTTGGTTCTGTGATGGTAAATCAGATGATCCAGTTGATAGTGCAACTTGGATGTTTTCTTTACTGGTTGCGGATTCCGTTATGAATGGAGAGTATGGTGATATTACCGAAGGGGCAACTCACTACCATGCAGACTCAGTATATCCTTATTGGGCTGAGTCTTTAAATCAAACAGTTATAATCAATAATCATACGTTTTATAAATAGATAATAGGAGAATAATTATGAAAATGATTGGAACAAACGTCTTAGTAACAGAGACAGCAAAGGAAGATACTACTGCAGGTGGTATCATTTTAACAGCAGACACGACCAAAGGGTCTAAACCCGCACTAGTACTTTTAGTAGGACCAGATGTAGTTGATGTAGCCAAAGGAGATAGAGTATATCTTTCTTGGCCTGAAGCTATGCCGGTAGATGTAGAAGGAAAGGCAGGTGCAATAATCGATATGGAACATATCAAGGCAGTAGTGTAATGTATACATACAGTGTAAAGGTAACAAGAGTAGTAGACGGAGATACAGTTGATGTAGATATCGACTTAGGTTTCGGTATGTCTTATAGAAAACAAAGAGTTCGTATGATGGGCATTGATACTCCAGAATCTAGAACTAGAAATTTAGAAGAAAAGTTCTATGGTAAAGCAAGTAAGGCTCATCTTGTGGAAAAACTTAAAGATCAAAAGGTTAAATTAGTATCACATGATAAAGGTAAGTTTGGTAGAATCCTTGGTGAATTATTTATTGGAGATAATCCAGTAAGCGTTAATCAGCAAATGATCGATGAGTTCCATGCAGTACCATATTTTGGTCAATCCAAAGATGACACTGAACAAGGACACTTGTGGAATAAGAAAGCTCTAAATGAGCAAGGTATTATATATCAACCAAAATAATCAAAAAAAGTGTGTACAATTGAATAAAACTATGGTATAATAGTACTATAAACAGAAAGGTTATATTATGAAAGAATCACTAAAAGTATTACAAGAATGTGCCGAACTTCAGGCAAAGAAAAGTAATGACTATCAAAATCCAAACTCTAGGATTAAACAAGCAGATTACTACCCTCGTGGTGTAGCTTCAATCCTAGATATTATCCATGCTAAAACTCTCAGAATGTTCTCAGTTCTAGAAGCTATGGAATCAGATCCCGACTACCTCCCAAACTTTGAATCACTAGAAGACTCTGGTAAAGATTTAATTAACTATGCTTCATTTATGGTTGCATATATGCGAGGTGGTATCGATGGCCAATCAGGAGACAATGACTTTTTAAATAGGAACAAAAATGAATCTTGAAATCGACCAACTAAGAACTTACTTTCGTAACGAACTTCGTAATGAAAGATTTACTGTAGACAGAAATGGTAGTAAAACAATTGAACTAATTGGTGCTTCGTTTTATGCTGATGAACCAGCTATATTTGGTGTTCCAAACAAAGCTTACATTGATGCAGAACTAAATTGGTATAACAGCCAATCTACAAACATTAATGATATCTATTTAGATAGCGATAGAGAACCACCTGGAGCATGGAAAATGACTGCTAATGAACACGGTGAAATCAATTCAAATTATGGTCATTTAATTTATTCAGACAAATACGGTGCACAATTTGATATGGCACTATCTGAATTGTTACAAAATCCAGATTCACGTAGAGCATCAATGATTTATACAAGACCAAGTATATGGTGTGAATATAATGAAAATGGTAAAAACGATTTTATCTGTACAAACTCTGTTACATATTATATACGTGAAGGTAAACTCGATTGTGTTGTACAAATGCGATCTAATGATGTTATCTTTGGTTATCGTAACGATTACGCATGGCAAAAAGCAGTACTTGACGATATGGCATATATGCTAAAAGTATTTCCAGGTGAAATTGTTTGGCAAGTACAAAACTTACATGTGTACGAAAGACATTTTAAATTGGTAAACAAATGAACAATAAATGGGACAACAGATACTTAAACCTAGCAAGGGAAGTTTCAACTTGGTCAAAAGATCCAAGTACCCAAGTAGGTGCAGTAGCAATTGGAGAGATGGGACAGGTATTAGCACAAGGCTATAATGGTTTTCCTAGAGGTGTTAATGATTCACTTGAAAGGTATAACGATAAAGAAGTTAAATACCGCTATGTAGTTCATGCGGAAATGAATTGTATCTATAATGCTACATTTACTGGAGCATCTCTAAACAATGCTACAATGTATGTTTGGGGTTTACCAGTTTGTAATGAATGTGCAAAGGGATTAGCTCAAGTTGGAGTTAAGAGGGTAGTATCACCTAAGACAATTGCAGATGTACCAGACAAATGGAAGATATCAGCAATTAACACAGTCGATTTATTAAAGGAGGTTGGTATAACATATGACTTCATTTAATGAACAGTTACTGTATAAGAAAAATAGAAGAAACCCTAAGTTTAAAGATTACTCTAAGGAAGATTTAGAAAATCATATTGAAAGCTTTCAAAAAGATTTAAGTAAATTACATATATTAAATGCACCAGAAATTATAGTTCAAAATAAACAGAACATGCTTGGCGAGATTGTAAAAGAATATAAACTACGATATGACAAGGGTGAATTTCAATACACAGGAGAAATTTCGAAAGATGGTTGATTATAGCGAAGAAGAATTAGCTAATTCAAAAAGAATTTTTAAATCGGCAACACCAAAGTATACTTTAGATTGGTATATAAAATGGATAGCCTCAATCGTAGTTTTAGCTGCAATGTCTTTACGAGGCGTTGAAGGATTTCAAGTATGGGACTTAGGACTTAGTATCGTAGGAATATTTCTATGGTTAATAGTATCGGTCTTATGGAAAGATAGAGCACTTATTTTATTAAATGGTGCTGGATTATTTTTACTAATTAAAAATTTAGTAATGCATTTAGTGAACGGAGGATAAATGGAACACTTAATTATACCTACATTAGGTAGGATGGACAAACAAAGAACTTATGATAACTTACCAGAAAAGTATCAAAAACTAGTAAAGTTTATAGTTCAAGATCATGAGTACGCTCCTATGAGAGAGCGATACGGTGATGCTGTAGTAAAACTACCTAAAGAAATTTCTAGGCTATCGCCAACACGGCAATGGATTTGGGATGAGTTTTATGGAACAAGGCACATGGTTTTAGACGATGACTTTGAATACTTTAAATACAAAGGCCCAGCACCTGAAGGTATGGACACCAAATGGGAAACCAAGGATATGACAGAAGAAGAGTTTGACGACGCTTTTGCCACATTCGATAAATGGATAAAAGAAGAAAAGATTTATCATGGTGGATTCTCAACATCGTGGGTTGTACCAGATCTAAAGTATTGGCCACACCAGAACAATGTAAGGATTATGACTAATTGTTATTTTGATTCTAAAAATTTACCAAGGAATCTTATATGGGATAGGTTAGAAACTTCTCAAGATTTTGATGCTAATCTTCAATTGCTTACTCAAGGGTTTGCAAATAGGATTACCACAAGGTATCGTGTTAGCGTAACAGCGACTAACACAGCAGGTGGTTGTTCAAATTATAGAACAATTGAATTAAGTAATAAAGTGCATCAGCAACTAGCTGAAATTTATCCAGATTATGTTGCTCTAAAAAGCAAGGTATTGGCTAACGGACCATGGAAAGGACAAGACAGAATTACTTGTCATATTAGCTGGTCAAAAGCTTATAAAGATGCAATTAAAAAACAACAAGAATCAAGTTTGGAGACATTTTTCGGATGAAACACGCAGGTATAGTACCACTAATTGGTGGTGAAATTTTGGCATCAGCAGATGCTTATGGAACAGACCCAGAATATTTAATGACATATTCTGGATTTATGGCTAATGAAACACACCTTTTAAATTATTATAAGGAACAGGGAAAGGACATTCCATATCATGTTTTAGATGAAACGTCCGAAAAGATGGAAAATGTGGACATTGTCTCTTCAGTTTGTCCATGTGCTGGATTAAGTACTTACCATAACTCACATGGTGAACAGAACGAAAACAATCAATGGATGGAAAAATCATCTGAATACGTTTTAAAAGAAGTTAAACCAAAGGTATTATGGGGAGAGAACGCACCAGGATTATCTGGAAAGATTGGTAAATTTATGAGAGAAAAACTCTATAAGATTGGCCAAGATAATGGATATAACTTTTCGATTTATTTAACTAAAAGTTTACAACATGGAAATCCACAGTATCGTAAAAGGACATTCTTTTTCTTTTGGAAAAAAGATGAATTTAACGATAGGATTCCATTGTTTAACTATTATAATAAAGAAAGACCTATGATTCAAGATCTAATTAAAGGTGTCGATACAAACTTTCAAACACAAGTTTTAAATACAAAAACACCTTCGCAAGATGATCCATATTATAAGTACACACTTGAGGTTGAATCTAAATGTACTCATGCTGAATTTGTTGAAAGACATTCACATGAAGAAAAGTCTATTAATGTAGAATCTAGGTTAATGAAACTTGGGCATGATCATCTTAAACTTGCTGAATGGATGGATCAATATCCTCAGTTTGAAAGAGAAGCTGCAAAGGCTAGACGTAAAGCAGGTAAGATTGCATCAGGCGGTGGAATCATGCTTAGAGGTACAATTATTCCAATTAATTATATTGGAGCATTCGTTGTACATTTACCTAAAGTTATTGCACATCCAGTAGAAGACAGATACTTAAATGTTGCTGAAGGTAAAGCTATTATGGGATTACCCTTAGATATGGAAGTACTAGATGTAGAAAAGAATTATAATCATATCTGCCAAAACGTTCCATTTGCTACAGCAAGGGATATGGCAATAGAGGTTAAAGCAGTATTAGAAGGTAAAAGGGATAGTGTTGAAACAAGTTACTTATTCCAAAATAATTTAAATAGAAGTTATGATTATAAAAGAGAAGAAAATAGTTTAGAGGCATTTTTATGATAAGAATATTATTGACAGGAAGCAAAAGTGGACCAAGGAAAGGTTTTATTGGAAGCAGGTTTGCAAAGAAATATGGTAATCAATATGAGATTGTAGAGTACACTGCAGACATTAGAAATGCAGAAGGTATTATCGTAAGCGATTTTGATTTCGTGATACACCTTGCAGCTTTAGCTGGAGTTCGAAGATCACATGAAATTCCACAAGAATATTGGAAAACTAATGTAGAAGCATCTAAGTATATTTTTGAAGCATGCGAAAAAGCTAATGTTCCAATCATATATGCTTCATCATCAAGTGTTTATGAATGGTGGTTATCACCTTATGCTTCTACAAAATATGCTATGGAAGCTATAGCACCTAAAAATTCTATTGGATTAAGATTCCATACTGTGTATGGTCCTGATAGCAGAGAAGATATGCTATACGATGCGCTTTTAAGAAAAGATCCAAAGTTAACATACCTAACTAATCATACTAGAGATTGGACTCATGTTGATGACGTATGCAGTGCAATAGATATTTGCATAACATACTTTGATATGATAGTTCATAATAAAGCAATTGATGTTGGTAATGGTAAACCTGTTACAGTAAAGGAAATGGCTGATAAAGTTTGGCCAGAGAATAATTTACCACTAAAAGAAGTTACTGGTGAACGACAAGATACATGTGCTGATCCAACAATTTTAACTAAATTTGGCTGGGTTGCAAACCACCATGTATTAGAAGATGATTATAAAACGCAAACAATGAAACAATTAGACTTAAACTGGGATGGTAATATATAATGAGATTAGCAATTATAGGACATGGTTTTGTAGGTAAAGCAGTTGATTACGGATTTAGTAATCAGCAAGTAGAAAAGAAAATCTTAGATCCGAACTATGGTCATACTGATAATGATCAATACAAATTAAAAGATTGGAAACCCGATTTAATTTTTGTGTGTGTTCCTACACCTATGGGCGACGATGGTAATATCAATAGCAGTATTTTAAAATCTGTAATGGATAATCTCGATGAATGCTTAAAGGAAACACTAATTGTTATTAAATCAACTGTTACACCAAATGTAATAGCTGAATATAAATTTTGGAATAATGTTGTCTATAATCCAGAATTTTTAACAGAAAAGTCTGCATGTGAACAATTTGTGAATCCTGAGTTTCATATCTTTGGTGGAGACATATATAATACTAAAAGGTTAGAAGAATTCTACGAAAAATATAGTTTATGTACACCATGCCCATCTTATCATATGAACCATGAAGAAGCTTCTTTGGTTAAATACACAATCAATTCATTCCTAGCAACTAAGATTACATTCTTTAATCAGCTCTACGATCTGTGTAGAACTAACGGCGATGTCAATTTCAATACTATTATTAAAGCAGTTGGTGCTGATAATAGAATTGCACCTTCACATACTAAGGTTCCAGGATTTGATGGAAAACAAGGATACGGCGGTGCATGTTTTCCTAAAGATACTTTGGCTTTTGCAAAATTCAGTAATGAACTTTCTCTTTTGGCCAAAGCAATTGAGATAAACAATGATTATAGATCTCAATATGAAAGAGACGAAAGAGAAAAAGAACAAAACATTCAATTTAACCATGTACATTCAACCGAAAGTATGGTATAATAACTATATTATTAACAAGGAGAACTATGCCAAGTGTAGATTTAAGACCTCGTAAGAGGCACCCAAAAGATAAAAGACCAGCAACCGAAATGCCATTCGATGTTGCTCTTAGAAAATTTAGAAAGGCAGTTGAAAGAGCTGGAACTCTTCAAGATGTAAGACGTAAAGAGTTTTACGAAAAACCAACTGCTAAAAAGAAAAGGAAAAAAGCAGAAGCTTTAGCCAGATGGCGCAAAAAAGAACGCTCAATGCAATTAAGACCTGAACGTGGTCGAGGAGGAAAATAATGGGCATAATGGATAAACTTAAAAAGAACTCTAGAATTAAAGGTACTGATACTCTAGAAAAATCAATATACTTTGGTGAAAAGGATATAGTTACAACAAGTGTACCAATGATAAACGTCGCACTTTCAGGAGATGTCGATGGTGGTTTATCATCTGGTCTAACAGTTTTAGCAGGTCCAAGTAAACATTTTAAAACCTCGTTTGCATTATTGATGGCTGGAGCATATATGAAAGAACACGATGATGCAGTCATGCTATTTTATGATTCAGAATTTGGTTCACCACAATCTTACTTTGAGTCCTTTGGAATTGATGTTTCAAGGGTATTACACACACCAATCACAGACGTAGAGCAACTAAAGTTTGATTTAGTTAATCAATTAGATACGATTGAAAGAGATGATAAAGTTATTGTCGTAATCGATTCTATTGGTAACCTAGCTTCTAAGAAAGAATTAGAAGATGCATTAAACGAAAAATCAGTTGCTGATATGTCAAGAGCTAAAGCACTAAAGGGATTGTTCAGAATGGTTACTCCTTATCTGACTATGAAGAACATCCCTTTACTTGCTGTTAATCATACATACCAAGAAATTGGATTGTTTCCTAAAGCAGTTGTATCAGGTGGTACTGGAATTTACTATTCAGCTGATAACATTTGGATTATTGGTAGAAGGCAGAACAAAAAAGGATCCGAAGTTAAAGGATACGACTTTGTTGTTAATGTTGAGAAATCAAGGTTTGTAAAAGAAAAATCTAAGATTCCAATTAGTGTAACATGGGAAGGTGGTATTTCAGAATACAGTGGCTTACTTGATGTAGCACTAGCTGGAAATTATGTTGCTAAACCAAGCAATGGTTGGTACTGTAGAGTTGATAGAGAAACAGGTGAGTTGTTAGATCCAAAGGTAAGAGAAAAAGATACTCTTGATAAAGAATTTTGGACTCCAATTTTTGAAGGAACTGATTTTAAGAAATTTGTTAAAGGTCATTATCAAATTGGCCAGAAGCCATTAATTGCAATGGACGAAGATTTCACTGTACTTTCAGAGGAAGATGATGTATAATATATCAGATAGCGATTTTACACTAGTAGAAAATCCTGAATCAGATTTCTACGGCGTAAAGCTTTTAACCGGAAAGTACAAAGACGTTACAGTTGTTTACGGAAAGGTTTCAATAAAAGAAGATGAAGAACTTGATATTGGAACCTTAGAGTTTACCTGGACATGCATTGATCCAGCTGAATTTAATGATAAAGAACTTACTAAGAATGAAGAGTTTAACAATCATTTAGGCGACGTACTTACATATATTATATCTGATTCATTGGAAAAAAAGAAGGGACAAATTGGACATATCAACGCAAATACCGACACACGTACTCAATCATCTACTTAATGATGAATCATTCTGCCGTAGGGTAATACCATTTTTAAAGAAGGAATATTTTGAAGGCGAACACAGAGTAGTATTTGATCTTATAGTAGATTTTGTAAGTACGCATAATAAACTACCTACAAGTAAAATATTGGAAATTGAATTAACTGGTGTGCAAGCACCAGATGATTTACTCAATAGATCATCACACTTAATCACAGAAATTAAAGAAAGATCTGACATTGAAACAGAATGGCTAATTAAAGAATCAGAAAAGTGGTGTCAAGAAAAGGCAATCTATGGTGCAATCATGGATTCTATTCAAATCATCGATGGTAAAAAGCCAGAGTTACAAGCAGGTGCAATACCTGATATTTTATCTCAAGCATTAGGAGTATCATTCGATCAAGATATCGGCCATGATTACATTGATAATTCAGAAGAACGCTATGATTTCTATAATAAAGTCGAAGAGCGTATACCATTTGATTTAGATTACTTTAATAAAATTACCAAAGGTGGTTTACCAAAGAAAAGTTTAAACATATGTCTTGCTGGTACTGGTGTAGGTAAATCACTCTTTATGTGTCACTGTTCAGCTGCAAATATTTCTGAAGGAAAGAACGTATTGTACATTACAATGGAAATGGCTGAAGAAAGAATTGCTGAAAGGGTCGATGCTAATTTAATGAATTTTCCAATAGAACAATTGGACACTTTACCACAGAATGTATTTAATCAAAAGATTGAAAAAATTGCAAAGGGACATATTGGTAAATTAATCGTAAAGGAATATCCTACAGGTGCTGCACATGTTGGTCATTTTAGGGCGTTATTAAACGAATTAAAGCTTAAAAAGAACTTCAGTCCCGATATAATTTATATAGATTATTTGAATATTTGTGCCTCTTCTCGTATGAAAGGCCTTGGTGGAAACATAAATACTTATTCATACATTAAAGCAATTGCTGAAGAGCTGAGAGGCTTAGCAGTAGAGTTTAATGTACCAATCGTGAGTGCGACTCAAACCACGAGATCTGGCTTCAGTAATACTGATGTTGGATTAGAAGATACTTCGGAATCGTTTGGTCTACCGGCAACGGCTGATTTAATGTTTGCGTTAATATCTACAGAGGAGCTTGAAGAGTTAGGACAAATACTCGTTAAGCAATTGAAAAATCGTTATAATGATCCAACAAAGTATAAACGCTTTGTTATTGGGGTCGATAGATCCCGTATGAAACTTTATGACGTAGAAGAGGAAGCACAAACTGATATTATGTCAGATATGGTTCCTGATAAACCAATAAACAAATTCGGAGAATCTGAAGGCAAGGATTTTTCAGAGTTTAAAATATAGAGGAAAATATATGTTAAATACAATTAAAACTTACGTAAGTGCAAGACTTGGGGAAAGAACTACTTGGGACGGAGCTACACTATGTGTTGTCTGTGGATCAGTAATCCTATTCGGCGGAGTTGCTAAATTACTAGCATGGGCTGGATTTGCATGGGGTGTATATACTTTAGTTAAGAAACAATCTTAAGGAAATAAAACATGAACGTGAGTCTTATATCATATTCGCAACCCTCAGAGGACCTCGCCCCGACAACGGGCGAGGATCTTCTTCAATTAGTTTCATACTGTGCTCGAGTGTCCAATCCTGGAAACCAAACAAGTCATGAAACATCAGAAAAACTCGTTAAGTATTTAATTAAAAATCAACATTGGTCTCCATTAGAAATGGTATCAGTTTGTATGGAAATTAATACTACACGAGATATAGCACGACAAATTTTAAGACACAGATCTTTTTCATTCCAAGAATTTTCTCAAAGGTATGCTGATCCCACTAAAGATTTAGAATTTACCACAAGAGAAGCTAGGATGCAGGATACTAAAAATAGACAGAATTCTATTGAATTAAACCAAGAAGATTCTATTAATTATGTTTGGGAATCGTACCAAGAAGTAATAATCGAAAGGTGCAGACAAGCATATGACTGGGCTATTGAAGCTGGTATTGCTAAAGAGCAGGCCAGAGCAGTATTACCTGAAGGATTAACTATGAGCAGAATGTACGTTAATGGTACTCTTAGATCATGGATTCACTATATCCAATTGAGGTCAGCACACGGCACTCAAAAGGAACATATAGAGATTGCTAAGATTTGTGGTGAAGTTATATCAAAAGTATTCCCTTATAACGAAATAGTATAAAGATATACTCTTCGGAGTGATACTTAGGCTAATTATTTTGCAAATAAATGCAGAAAACCCTGTACAATTATGTCTGGACATGGTATAATATACCTATATTAAATGATAAGGAATCAAATTATGAAGAACAAATTTCACGAACAGAACGTACAAGAGCTAGGTAATTACCTTACCAAGATTAAAGCTGACTATCACAGATGGCAAGATAGATGTCAAACCGGTGATGACCAAATTAAAGATCAAATGTTCGATGAATTTTGTGAAGGCTTATCTTACACAGTAGGAAGAAACTACATTAAAATTAGTGCTGGGCATTCAACCCATTCATTCATCGTAGCTAAACCTACTAAAGGATTTAAAGAAGGTGATATATTAATGGCTAAATCATGGAAAGCACCGGCCACTAACTTCGCAAGAGGAAACCTCTTCGAAGATTATACAATCAGATGGACAGGAGCTCTATAATGAAAACGAATTTAGAAGAAACAATTAAACTACTAGCTGAAACAGCAGTAGTAGACGGAAAGCAAGTACTTACAGAAGATCAGATAAGATCTATGGTAGGTGCTCCAACTCTGGAAGAATCAATAAAATGCATATGCGGAAAAGATTTATCGGAAAACGGTAATGACTGCTATGATCACATGACACACGGAGTATAATATGAATTTCAGTAGCTCACATGTAATGACAGCACATACAGCATCAGCTGGAGATATGCTAGAACTTCAAACAGTTAGAAATACAATTAAAGCTATTAACAAAATAGCTAAGGAAAATGACAGGATTAATCAATATTGTTTTGATAGCGGTTGGTCATCAACGATACCTAGTAAATCACCTAGGTATAGAGTTAAGTGTCAAGGAAGAGGACCAAGAACAAAACACGCAATAGCTGATGGTAGACATCCTAGGGCGTATGATCAGTCTCTTCCACTAAGACACGCAGAAAGGATGGATGTTTATGTCTACAAAGTTTAAAGCTTTAAAAGAAATAACTAATTGGGATGACGTAGGATATAAAGTTCCTAATCATACTTACATTTTAAATGAACAAGGCCAATGTGTTGGCTTTAAAGCTACTGGAACTAAAAAATATACTCAATTCAAATCTCCTATGAAACAATTTTCAAAGTCTCGTAGAAAGTTTATTGAGCTCAAACCAGTAGAAAAGTACATGAGGACTGGATAATGAATAGTTGGAAGGTTATAGCAGTTGATGAACATAACGACTTAGTAGCAGAATACATATTTGCTATTAAAGAAGATGCAGTAATGTTCTATGAAGACATGCGGAATAAAGGTTATGAAACTGTATGCTTTTATATGGAAGTGTAATGGACTATTTAATCCTTAGCACTGTTATTATTGGTGTAGGTTGGTCTTCTTATAAGATTGGAGTACGTGAAGGCTCTACCAGAATGATTGATAAACTTCATGAAATTGGTGTTATTAGATACGACGAAGAGGGAAGAATTAAACCAAATCCATTTTTCGACAGCTAATAACTTATAAATAGAATTGTATTTATACAGGAGAGTTTATGAAGAAGTTCATACATAGTTTTAAAGATGGATTCACTGAAGTTACAGAAGGCGTTGCCTTAAGTCAATCTGAGTTGCAAAAACCAAATAGTAACACTGGCGAAGCTAGGGTTGATATTCTTAGAAAACTTATTAAAAACCGTGATCCACTTCAATTAAAAAAAGGCGGTACAGCAATTGTAACCGACATTGAAGACGCTCTCCAAAAATTAAACGCATTCGAGCAAGCACCATCAAACATTTCATTTGTTTTTGGCGATAAGATGATTCCATTGTCTCAACTTAAAAAGTCAGAGGTATTTGGTGGAGGATCAAGTGGTGCAGGTTCTGGTACTAAAGATACTGCTAGAAACGAATGTCATCAGGCTGTAATGTGCCAAGCAATGCTTGACCATGGATTACAAGCTGAAGAATTTTTTACTCATGATATTCTCAAAGCAGCATACAAAAAGGTAAAAGTAGACGTTGATTTAAAAACTATACTTTCTGCACCAGATGCTTGGGTATCGTCATCTTACAACATTGCAAAAATGTTAGTTAAGGAAGGTTATATTAATAAAAGTATGACATTCCATAGAGGCGATGCTAAGATGATTAAAATATATGCACTTAAAAATCAAGCATATAAAAACAATGGATTTAAACCTTTAAAGGATGATAAATGGAACCCAGGCGATATGTGGGCGTTATCAACAGATTTTAATGTTGATAAAGAACTACCAACATCATCAGTTGGAGCTTTAAATAAGGCAATATTAAAACATTTTAATGACAGAAGATTAGTTGGTATATCACTTAAAGGACCAATGCTAAAGTTTCCTACACCATTAAAAGAATATAATAACCAATATCCACCTGACACAGATAATCATAAACTAAAAAAAGTTGCATTAGAATCAAACAGAGGAAACTTTTGGTCATCAAAAAGTTCAACGATTGAGTACGATACAGGTGCATTAAACCTTAAGGATAACGCTAATGGTGAAGCAGTAAAGGCTGAAATCAAAGGAAGTAAAGCAAGAGGCGGTGGATTATCATGGGGTGTTCTTCAAGAATTTATAAAAAGAGAAACTGGTAAAATAGTTCCTGATCATGCTAAGGGTGTTAAAAAAATAGCACAAAAGATTAAAAAAGGCGATAAAAGATCTATTAAAATATTTTATACAATGTTTAAACACTTTTATCCAAACGTTACTGATAAAGAATTTTATGCAGAATTAGATCAAAAGGATTGGTTCTGGGTATCTGCTAAACTTGGTTCATTATACATATGTTACTATATTGATATTAACACTGGAAGAAAAGCTAATGCTATTGTAACGCAATTTGTAAATTACGCTGGATCCTCAACATTAGATTCAAGTACGTACGTTAAATTAGGAAAATAGAATGAAGACACTTAAACAAACCTTATCCGAAGCCGCAGGTAAGAACACTCATATGACACATATTGAAGATCTTATTTTGGACGGTGGAGTTAAGGGAGCACGCCAAGCAATCCTTGCCCTAAGATCACTCAGGGATATGTTAAGCGGTAACGCAAAATCAGCTGTAGACGTTACTGTTAAATGGGACGGTGCTCCCGCCGTATTTTGTGGTATAGATCCAAGTGATGGAGAGTTCTTCGTTGCAAAGAAAGGTATCTTTAATAAAAACCCAATGGTGTATAAATCACATGCTGATATCGATGCTGATACCTCAGGTGATTTATCTGTTAAATTAAAATTAGCATATGATACTTTTAAGAAACTTGGTATAACCAATGTTATACAAGGTGACTTCATGTTTGATAAAAGTGATTTAAAGAGTGAAAATATTGGTGGTGTAAAACATATAACCTTTCACCCAAACACAATTGTATATGCAGTACCTGTTGGTACTCCATTGGCTAAAGAAATTACATCATCTAAAATCGGAGTAGTATGGCATACTGTTTATACCGGTGCAACATTTGAAACAATGTCAGCTGAGTTTGGAAAAGAAATCGTACCTAAACTAAAAAAATCAAAGGATGTTTGGATGGTCGATGCAACACTTCCAGATTTATCAGGTACAGCAACATTTACTTCTAGTGAAACAGAAGAAGTTACTAGACATTTATCTCAAGCAGGTAAAACATTTAAACAAATATCAGGTTCTACATTAAAAGAAATAGAATCTAATAAAGAATTAAACCTTGTGATTAATACATTTAATAACACAAAGGTAAGAGCTAACGAAAGAATTAAAGATACTAAAAAACATGTATCAGAATTAATAGTATGGGTTAATAATAGATACCAAAAGGAAATTGATAAAAGATCATCTCAGAAGGGAAAAGATACTCAAATTGCTAAAAGAGATGAATTATTAAAGTTTTTTAGTAAATCTAATCAAAAAAACTTAGAAAAAGTGTTCAATTTACAGAATAATGTGGTGGATGCAAAATTAATTATTATAAATAAACTAAATGGTCTTAACAACATCGGAACGTTTCTTAAGACTAAAACCGGATTTAGAGCAACCAACCCAGAAGGTTTTGTTGCAATAGATCGTATGGAAGGTGGCGCGGTCAAGTTAGTTGACAGATTAGAATTCTCAACTAATAACTTCGACCCAAATATTATAAAGGGCTGGCAGAATCCAGGCTAATGGGATACTTACCGAGGAAATATGGAAACTTTTAAAGAGTTCACATCAAAAAACGAAGCTTTGTCTATTGCTACTCGTAATAAGATGAAAGCTGCAGCTCGAAAAAACAAAGCTAAGATTATGCTTGGTAAAAAGAAAGCTGCTAAAAAACTAGCCTCCCCTGAACAGCTTAAAAAACGAGCTGAAAAACAAGCCAAAAACCTAATAATTAAAAAGATTTTAAAGAACAAAACTAAAGCTGATTTAGGATTTGCTCAAAGGGCTTCACTTGAAAAACAAGTAGCCAAAAAACAAGGTGCAATTAAAAAGATTGCTAAAAAACTATTTCCTTCTGTTAAACAAGCAGATAGAGATAAGCTTAAAAAACAAAAAGCTGAACAATCAGTATTGGATAAAATGGGGAAGTGATGGAAATTAAGTCGTTTAAAAATTATTTAGTAGAAGATACAAAGGATATTACCTTCGTGTTTGGTAGGTTTAATCCTCCAACTACTGGCCATGAATTACTATTTGATAAATTAAAGAAAGTATCAAAGGGTTCATATAGAATTTATGCATCACAATCACAAGATGCAAATAAAAATCCATTCGATTTTAAAACAAAAGTTAAGATATTAAGAAAGATGTTTCCTAAACATGCACGAAGTGTTATGGCAGATAAGGGAATACGAACAGCTATGGACGTAGCAGTATCCTTATATGATCAAGGTTACACTAAAGTTTCTATGGTTGCAGGAGATGATCGAGTTAAAGAATTTGAAATACTGTTAAATAAATATAACGGTGTTGATGCAAGACATGGCTTCTATCAATTTGAAGGTGGAATAAAAGTCGTTTCAGCTGGACAAAGAGATCCAGATTCAGATGACGTATCTGGAATGTCAGCTTCTAAAATGAGAAAAGCAGCTAAGGACAACGATCTTAGTTCATTCTCTAAAGGTGTTCCATCAAGCTATAAGGATGTACAAGGCCTATTTAATATGTTACGAAAGGCTATGGGATTAAAAGAATCTAATAATTTTAGACAACATATTCAATTAGATCCAGTGTCAGAAACAAGAGAAGAATACATTGACGGAACTTTATTTGAGGTAGGAGATACAGTAATAGTAAAAGAAACAAATGAACAAGGCACTATTAAAATGCTTGGTTCTAACTATGTTACTATTCAACTTGAATCTGGAACTAAAAGAGTATGGCTTGACGATATTGCATTAGCTGAAAACTGTGGCGGAGTTGGAGAAGACAAAGTTACACAAAAGTACGCAAAGGTAACACCAGGCGAAGAAGTTCCTAAAAAGAAAAAGAAGAAGAACGGAAAAAAACAATTATCATTTAGGGATTTTAAAGATGAACTTTAAGCAATTAAGATCTAAATTATTAGAAGGAACAATGGAATTCGGTATATTTTCTGATAATCCAGATGAAGCTGAAAAGATAGCACAACAGCTTGTAATGTTCATGAGAAAAAGTAAAGATATAGTAGTAGGAGATGATAAATCACAAGCATATTTAGATACCATTGCAGGGTTTATTTACGATGACGAGTTGTTAGATGATTTACATCCAGAAACTGGAAAGGTTGGTAAGGATGCAAACGATATCGTCGTAGCAAGGTTAAAACAATTAGGAGTTAACATACACTAATGAAAGATTTTAAAACCTTTTTTGTTGAGGCCGAAGATAAAGATATTGGCGATCGTAAAGGAAGTCAACCTAAGGCCTATTATGCTAAAGACGCCAAAGGCGATGAAATGGCTAAGTCTACAAAACAAAAGAGAGCAGCTCATTTTAAGAAAAAATCTAGTAAACCGGCTCCAGGCGATAAATCTGCAGAAACTAAACCTTCAAAGCATACTAAGAAATTTAAAGATATGTTCGGTGAAGCTTCAGGGCCAGATAAAGCACTTAAGGATAAAGCTGATAAGTCAGGTATGCCATTAGGTATATTAAGGCAAGTATTTAATAGAGGAGTTGCAGCTTGGAAAACAGGACACAGACCTGGAACAACTGCAGTTCAATGGGGATTAGCAAGAGTTAATTCATTTGTAACAAAGTCCAGTGGAACCTGGGGTAAAGCAGACGCTGACTTGGCTAAAAAGGTACGAGGATAAAATGAAATTTAAAGAATTAAGAGAACAATTATCTGAAGGCGTAAGCTCTGATGTAAAGAAAGTTATGCCTTCCCTTGAAAAAGCTCTTAAAAAGGAAAGAATTAAAAGTCTAAAAGATATTGAAAGATTCTTTGATTACGATGGTGGCGATATTATCTTTGATAAAATAAAAGATGAAGATAAAGCAAATATGGCAATAAACCATGCTAAGGAATTACTTATCAAAAGGTATAAGTTAAAATGAAAACATTTAAAGAACAATCTAATCTTGACGAAGCTCCATTAGTAATGAATGATATGGACATGGTTGATACACTGTTTAATAAAATAAAAGATGATATGATGAAAGTCAAAAGAAAAAACCAAGGGGAAAAAAACTGGCCAGCGTTACAGCAACTAGCAAAACTAGCTGGTTATGGTATTACGAAAGCTGGTCAAGCTAAGGATAAATCATTTAGGTACGATCTTAAAAAATGAAAACATTTAAAGAGCTTAGAGAAAAGAAAAGCGAATCTTGGGAAGCAGGATATAAAAGAAGAGTTGTAAAAACGACTAAGCCTGAGCATAAAGAAAAAGGTTATGAGTGGAGAATTAAAGGTAAAGAAAAAGATCATTTATCTATTAAATTATATAAGACTAAACCATCACAATCAGAATTTAATAAGCAAATGAAAAGAGTTGCAGGTCATGAGTTCGGTGGATAGTTTTAAAGAACATTATAATATTATGGAAGGCATTAATGATCCTTCCATTTTTAAGGCTGTATTCCTAGCAGGTGGTCCAGGTTCTGGAAAATCATTTGTTGTAGGTAAAACATCATTAGTGTCATTAGGGTTTAAACTTATAAATACAGATACTAATTATGAAAATGCTCTTAAAAAGGCTGGACTTACAATGGAGCCAGAATCTATATTTTCTGCTCAAGGCCAAGCATTAAGAGATAAAGCTAAAACTATTACTGGTAAACAGTTAACCTTAGCATTAAAGGGAAGATTAGGAGTAGTTATAGATGGAACTGGTAAAGATTACGCTAAAATAAAGGCTAATGTTGATCAGTTTAGATCTATAGGATATGCTGTACATATGATATTTGTTAATACTGATTTAGAAACTGCATTAAAACGAAATAAAAGCAGAGATAGAGTATTACCAGATGAACAAGTAGAAAAAATGTGGAAATCAGTACAGAAAAATATTGGTAAATTCCAAGGGCTTTTTCGTAATAGAATGACAGTAATAGATAACTCAACGGACGCAGATATTGAAACATCTACATTAGAAACTTATAAGGATATACAACAGTGGGCTAAGAAACCACCGGAAAATTCACTTGCAGTTAAGTGGATAAAGGGACAAAAAAAATGACAAATAAAGAAAGAGACAAAATCGTATCATCATTTAACTCTAAATGGAAATACAGAAAAGATAAAGAACAGTACGGCATGGCTGATGCATGGAAAATTATATATTCACCAAATGGCGAAGGAAAATTTGTAGGAGACTGCGAAGATTATTCTTTATCTATTCTTTACAGATTATGTGGTGAAAGCCATATTAAAATGTGGTGGATGTTATTAACTCACCAGGCTGGTATTTGTTGTGTTGGACCAAGCAAATGGAAAATGTCTCATGCTGTCTTAAGATACAAAGGCGAATACGTTGATAATTGGACTAAGAAATTTGGTAATAAAGCTGCTATCGAAAAAAATCATACCTTTCATATCTTTTACGGATATGGTTGGGCATATTTTACTGCTACTAAAATGATTATAAGTAAAGTAGTAAGAACTATTAAAGGAAACTAAAATGAAACTATTTAAAGAATTAAGAGAAAGCCAAACAATCTTAGAAAGAATATTTAAAGCTACGCTAGATTTTGATATGGGCGATCCAAGAGAGTATAGCGACGAATGGGAAGACGATGGAGTATATATTGATACTTGGGACAAGAGAGAAAATGAACTTGTTGTCATGAGTAAAGATAAACGAGGTTTAGAAAAATGGTTGGTAGATGTATACGGACTATCAAAAAGAGAAGTAAAAGGAATAGTAAAATGAAACAATTTAAAGCAATTCGCGAAAACTACGCACAGGATTTAGATCTTGCTCAGAAAAATGTGGCTAGGCTTTCTAAGAAAGAAACAGGTCAAGACCAAAAAGATTATCAAGCAGTAGCTCGAGCTCTTAATCAAGGAAACCTTGGTGCAGTTAAAAGGGTAATCAAAAGTATTTCAACAAAAGAAATTCAAGCAGACATATTAAATATCCTTGTAGGTTATAACGATTTAATTGCTCAAATGTACCCTAAAGCAGTAGACAGTAAAGGTAATCTTAAAAGTGGTCTAAGTGTAGATAAGATGATTAAAGAAGAAACTGTATCAGAAGGTAAGAAGATTCAAGATATAGTTCGTAAACACAAAAGAGAACTTCAGAAAGTACAAAAAAGTGGTAACCTAGAACTATCTAAGAAAGCAGAAGATGAACTTAGTAATTGGGCAAGTTCCAATGGTGAGATTCGTGGAGACGATGAAGACGAATTCATTGAATGGTTAGATAACAACCTTGATGATTTAATTAAAGGTAAAATCAAAGAAGATGTTAATGAAGCTAAGCCACCAAAAATTAAAGGACTTTCTATCTATGGTTCAGAAATTAGTGGGCTAAGACGTTCTCATGGAAGTAAACTAGGAACTTATACTGCTAAACCAGTTGTACTTAAAGGAAAATTGGGTTATCGAGTAACAGATGACAATGGTGGATTTGAAACTCTTGATCTTAAAACATTTGCAAAGATGTATGGATAATGCATAAATTTTTAGAGCACATCGAAGAAAGATTTGGACTATATGAAGGTAGGAATGTTCCACTAGAACAACCTATGATTGAAGCTCCTGAACCAGCGCTTAATAAGCCAAGCAGAAGCTCAGGTCCAAAGAAATATGTTGTGTACGTTAAGAATCCAAAAACTGGTAATGTAAAGAAAATTAATTTTGGTGACGAAAAGGGAGGTTTATCCTCTAAAATAAACGATAGAGATGCAGCAAGAAACTTTGCATCTCGTCATAACTGCGATACTAAAACGGATAAACTATCACCAGGATACTGGTCATGTAGATTACCGAAGTATGCAAAAGACTTAGGACTTAAAGGTGGTGGTGACTATTTTTGGTAATCCATATATCGATAGTGTATTAAATAGTACTACTATCGAAAGATCATTCTTCTTGGATAGAGAAGATGTAGAATATGTTTGGCACTCTGACAAAGAATTAAGAGAAGTAGAAATATTAAATGGCGAAGGATGGCAATTCCAATACGAAAATTGCTTACCATGGTTAATAGAAAAGGGAATGGTATTTTATATACCATTAGGAGAAAGACACAGACTAATAAAAGGTAAAACTACCTTACATTGTAGGATTATAAAACATGCCAAATAGCAATACCGCATCGCAACAAAGAGCTGAAGCTGCTTTAAGACTAGACAGAATAGAAGAAAAAATCGATAGAATGTCTGAAGCAATTATAGCACTTGCTCGAGCTGAAGAAAAAATTCAAACTCTTACATCTTTTTCTAAACAACAATCAGAGCAGATTGTTTTACTTATAAATAGAATAGACAAAGTGGAAAACATTGTAATAAACAATGCAAATACAATTAATATAATTAATAAAATATTTTGGATAGTAATGGCTGCAGCTGCAACCACTATTACTGGAATGTTAATAATGCAATAAAATAGGAGAAAATATGAAATTGCAAGATAAAGAAACTCTAAACGTTGCAGCAGCAGTTCAGAACGTATTAGAAGGTAAAAAGCCTGCAGTTAAGGAAGAACCAAAATATCCACACGCGATGTATCATCCTGAAACTGGCAAAGAAGAAACTGCAAACAACGAAGAAGAGCATAAAGCTTTATCTGCTAAAGGTTATACGCATGAGAAGAACGAATCTCCTGAAGAACCTAGAGCAAAAGGCGAAAAGGATTTTAAAGCTAAGCATGTAGTTAAAAAATCTGGTGCAAAATCTGATGGTTCAGTAGTAAAAGAAGATATTGATACACTTCATGAAGAAGCTATTGAAATGGATAAAGAACTTTCTGAAGGTTACTCTCCAGCTCAGGTTAAAGCTGCTATCAAAATTGCTACTAAAATGGGTGGTAATATGACAGGTGCTGTTAAAAAAATCGAAGCCATGAAAAAAGGTTTATCTGATGAAAAAGCAGTAAATGACGCTTTACGTGCAGCTAACGAAGATACAATGTCAGAAGAAGAAAAATCTGCAAAGCAAAAGAAGTACCAAGCTTTCTTTAATAAAGCACTTAAAAAGTATGGCGTTAAATCACCTGCTGAACTCGACGGCGATAAGAAAAAAGAATTCTTTGATTATATCGATAAGAATTATGAAGCTGACGATGAAGAAGATGAAATCGTATCAGAAGGTAAGGTTACAGTTGATGTTGACTGGATTGGCGATAGCAAAGTAACTAAAGATGCTGAAAAGAAATTTAAAGTAAAAATTAAAGTAGATACTAGAAAAGGTACTGCTGATGTAACTGGTGATCATAAGCAAGTTGTTAAAATGTTAATGGATCCAGACGTATACGGATTAGATAAAGGTGACATTGACGACATGTTCCCAGGCCTTATGAAAGGTAAATTAGAATCTGTTCAAGAAGATGTTAGAGATATGAAAAACTATAAAGATAGAAATCGTAGAGGCTTTGAAGCTTATTTGGATATTCAAGTTGTAAAAGGCAATAGTTCTAACAAATTTAATGATGATTTTGGGTTTACTAAAGCCGAAATGACAATTATGGATAAACTAATTAGTAAAATCAAAAATATGCATGTAACTAGCTTTGATGGTTCTTCTTCTGGTCCAGCTTCTTTAGAATTTTATGGCGATGAAGCTTCCTTAAAGAAATTTATTGCTGATAGAAACGTTCAAAAGATTGTTAAAAAGTATAAAGGTAAAGTTAACGGTCCTAGTTTAAATAAATAATTACTGACCTTTTGGTCGTATAAATAATTATATGATGAAATTATTTGATAAACTAACTAGTAGGAATTTTAAGCTATTTGCTGCTAACCATTATAATAACCCTGAATGTATTTCAGTGGAAGAATTTATAGAGGATGTAAGTAGATTTAAATACCTGAAGCGATTATTGAAAAGGTATGAGCAATCAGGTGATTTACAGGAAAGATTAATCCTAAATCACCTGATTGTAATATACAATGTGTTTGGAATTGAAGCTGCTGATAGAATGGTTTGGTTTAAAGTGAACGAAGCACATTATCCAGCGTTAAAAACCTTTTTAGTATTTTTACATTTTATAAAAGAAAACGATAAGGTAGAAATACCTATGGACACTAACATAGTGGAAAGGTTAAGAAATATATGAGAACTGTATTAAACAAACGAAACGAAATAAACGAAGGTTTATTGTCTCGTGGTGCAGATATGGTTTATGCTATTAGATTTCTTAAACTTTTAGTAACGCCATTTAAAAAGACAGAAGCTTTTAAACAAGGGCTTGTTGATGAAAATGGATATAGAACAGAAATACCAATTGAAACTAATGACCAAAGATCGGCGTTTACAATATTTCATAGATTAGTATTTAATGTTAAAAAATTAATGGCTAAGGTTCCATTTGGTAAAACCAGATTAGCATCTTATGCTGCAGCTTTATTCCTTGTCAAAGAACATACTGGAATATCAAGTGAAAGATTAAAAAGTATATTAATAGAATCTGGAGAAACTGATTTAGATACTATTAACGAAAGTGCTTGGTTTGAGAACAATAACAAACTAAATAAGGGCACTTATACATTAGTTAACGATATTGCTTCACCAGAAACTGCTGAATTTATCGCTAGAAAAAACACAAAGGTAATAGTAACAGAGGCTACAAAACCAGCTGATACACTATTTGATATAAATATATACAAGGTTAAACACTTAAATACCAAACAGTTTGTATATATAACAAATATGGATATAAAAAGATGAAATATAAAAGTTTTAAACAATGGGAAGATGCAGCTGCTAATTCTGTAGCAAGTGGTGGAGTCGATATGGCTCCAAACGCTATGGGTAAAAAAGCACTTCTTAAAAGAAAGAAAAAATCTGAAGGTAAATACGACGGCCGTACCAAAGAAGGTAGAAAATTCGTAGAAAGAATGTTAGCAAAGAGGTTGGCCAGAGAAGCTAAAAAAATAGAGAAATAATATTATGTCGAAAATTTTGATGGGAATTATAGGAGCGATGGGACTCGCAGGGTTCATGTATTATAATTTATCTGTAGTACCTATGAAGAATAAATTGGAAGAACAATCCAAAGTAATTATAGCACAAGACCTAAGAGATCAAGAACAGAAGGCCACAATCGAGGCCATTCAAAATAATCTTGCAAAAACTTCACAAGAGTTAACAGGATTACAAGTCAGAAATCAAGCATACGAATCCGAAATGGCCGAATATATGGATATATTCAGACGCCATAATCTATCCAAATTAGCTAGTGCTAAACCTGGTATGATTGAGAAAAGAGCAAACACTAGAACAAAGGAGGCATTCGATGCGATTGAAGCAGATAGCAAGCGTATTAGCACTCTTAACGATTAGTGGTTGTTCATTACTTCAACAGGCTCCAAGAGAAGTTGAAATAATAACAAAACCAGTTCAGATAGATATTGTTCAGCCAGTAATGCCTAGAGCAATAGACTTAAAAGAACCTAAATGGTATGTGGTTTCAGATACCAAGATAATTGAAAATTGTCTGAAAGATCCTGAAACTAAAAAATCAAACTGTAAATTAGGCAGAGAGGATTTATATCCAGAAGGGTATACCTACCTTGATAAATTTATAGATGATATAAAGAAAAACCATGGCGGAGATATTGTATTTGTTGCTATGACTGTTGATGATTATGAGTTAATGTCTTATAATACTCAAGAAATTAAAAGATATATTAATCAGCTCGGCGAGGTGATAGTTTACTATAGGAATGTGACGATAAATGATGAACAAGCTGAAGCAGTTGAAATTAAATTGGAGAAAAAAGATGGCGACAACTAGAATGAAAGAACAATTAACCGTATGGCAAAGAGCAGAGATAGCGGCCAAGCTATCAGCAATTGCTTATATGAATCCTAAACCAGCAGAAACTGCATGTAAAAAGCTAGGGTTTTCATCAGGTAAATTAATCAGTAATGGCGGTGCAGAAGTACTTATTGCAAAAGATAGAAACGATATGTGGTTTGCTTTTAGAGGAACAGAACCTTCTAAGCTAAATGATGTTATGGCAGATTTAAAAATAATTAAAAATACTGCTAAAGCTGGTGGTAAAGTACATGGCGGATTCCAAGAAGAAGTGGATGATGTTTGGATGGACATTGTAAAAGAACTAGAACACAATGATCAATTAAAAGTAAGAAAAGATGTTTATATGACTGGTCATAGTTTAGGTGCTGCCATGGCAACAATTAGTGCTACTCGTTATCAGCCTGAAGAACTCTTTACTTTCGGATCACCAAGAGTAGGTGGTAAACACTTTATTAAAAATATTAAATGCCCACACTATAGATTTATGAATAATAACGATATCGTATGTAGAATTCCACCAGCATGGTTAGGATTTAGACATCATGGCGAGATGATTTACTTTAATAGATTTGGCGATAAAGCACTTAAGCCAACATGGACAGATTTCTTTTATGGAATCGGACAGTCATGGAAAAGATTTAAATTCTTTGATGGCGTAGTAGACCATGGAATGCCAAACTATGTTAAAGCGATTAAAAAGCTCTCGTTTAAGGACTGTTCCATTGTACAATGGAAGAGTAAGGAAAAGTAATGTACTTTCTACTAATACTATCACTAAAATCTATTTTAAGTTCTATCATAGGTTCTTCATTTTACAACTGGTTCCAAGGTACTAAAGGTGGTATATGGTTCCAAAGGCAAGTCGACAGATTTATGGAACACTTTGCTGAAAAGTATGATTTAGAACTAGCAAAAAAGGATGCAAAATTTGCAAAACAATATCCAAATATGCATGCCCGCATAATTGAAATTGAAAGAAGACTCAAAATAAAATAACACAAACCAGTGTACATTTGTTGAGTTTTATGGTATAATAGATATATTAAATGAAACACAAATATGAACGGGATAAACATTATGGATATAAATGTCACTAAGAGGGATGGCTCTCTTCAAAGCTTCGATTTAGAAAAAGTACATAAAGTACTAGAATGGGCTGTAAAAGATATTTCAGGAGTATCACAATCTGAAATAGAATTAAAATCTAATATTCAATTGTATGATAAGATACCTGCATACGATATACACGAACTACTTATTAAAAGTGCATCTGAATTAATCTCTGAGCATACTCCAAATTATCAATTTGTAGCAGCTCGATTAATCAATTATAAATTACGAAAAGAAGTTTATGGTGAATATAAACCATGGCCTCTTGCTCATCTTATTATTGAAAATATTTCACGTGGTGTATACGATGGCGGTATTATGAAAAGCTATACCCGCGATGAGATAGATCAATTAGATACATATATAAAGCACGATAGAGATGATCTGTTTACATATGCTGGAATGGAACAGTTCCGTGGTAAATACCTAGTACAAGATAGAAAAGAAAAAATCTATTACGAAACACCACAGATGCTGTACATGATGGTTGCAGCAACTCTATTTTCAAATTACTCAAAAGAAACTCGAATGAAATTCGTAAAGGATTATTATGATGCAATTTCTCAATTTTATATATCACTCCCTACTCCAATTATGGCAGGAGTACGTACTCCAACCCGTCAGTTTTCAAGCTGTGTGCTTATCGAATCTGGCGATTCTCTTGACAGCATTAACGCTACTGCCACCTCTATTGTAAAATACATTAGTAAGAAAGCAGGTATTGGTATTGGTGCTGGTTCTATTAGAGCCAATGGTGCTAAAGTCGGTGATGGTTCAGTCGTTCATACTGGGCTTATTCCATTTTTAAAATACTTTCAATCAGCAGTAAAATCATGCTCTCAAGGCGGTGTTCGCGGTGGTGCAGCAACGGTATATCTACCAATATGGCACTATGAATTCGAAGACTTAGTAGTACTTAAAAACAATAAAGGAACTGAAGAAGGCCGTGTAAGACACATGGATTATGCGTTTCAATTAAATAAGTTAATGTATGAAAGATTGATTGAAGGTGGTAATATAACATTTTTTGATCCTAACGATGTACCAGGCCTATACGAATCGTTCTTCGATGACCAAGAAAAATTTAAAGAGTTATACGAAAAATACGAAAGAGCTTATTCTGTACGTAAAAAATCTTTACCAGCACTTGAAGTATTTCAACAGTTATTAAGTGAAAGAAAAGATACTGGTAGAATTTATGTAATGAATGTTGACCATGCAAATGAGCATGGTGCATTTAAACCAGATAGAGCACCAATTAGAATGAGTAATCTATGCTGTGAAATTGATTTACCTACAAAGCCATTAGAATCATATGATGACGAGGAAGGAGAAATTTCACTATGTACACTATCTGCAATTAATTGGGGTTTAATTAACCATCCTGGCGAATTTAAAAAGTACTGTGAATTAGCAGTAAGAGGCTTAGATGAATTATTAGATTATCAAGCATATCCAATTCCAGCTGCAGAAAAATCTACAATGGCTCGAAGACCATTAGGTATAGGTATTATAAACCTAGCTTATTTCTTAGCAAAAAGAGGCTTAAAATACGATGAGTCAGCATTTAAAGTTGTAGATGAATACGCAGAATCTTGGTCATATTATCTTATTAGGGCTTCATCAAAACTAGCTAGAGAAAAAGGTAAAATATCTGCAATTGATGACACAAAATACGGCTCTGGAGTACTTCCAATTGATACATATAAAGGTGCAGTAGATAATTTAATAGAGCATAAAGAACGTGTACCTTGGAAGCAATTAAGAACTCACTTAAAAGAACACGGTATTAGAAACAGTACTCTAATGGCATTAATGCCAGCCGAAACATCTGCACAAATTAGTAATAGCACTAATGGTATTGAACCACCTAGAGCACTCGTATCTTATAAACAATCTAAGGACGGTGTATTAGCTCAGGTCGTTCCAGGATACCACCACTTAAAAAATAAATACGATTTATTGTGGGATCAAGAAGGAACCGATGGATATCTCAAGATATGTGCAATCCTTCAAAAATATATTGATCAAGGTATTAGTGTTAATACTTCTTACAATCCAGAAAAGTTTGAAGACAATAAGATACCTATGTCTGTAATGATACAGGACCTTGTTAATGCATATAAATTTGGATTAAAACAACTCTACTATTTTAACACTCATGATGGTGCAGGAGAAATGAAAGACGATGACCATCACACATACGATAGTGGAACAACTGAAACCCAGTCAGTAATTATTGACGATGACGATTGCGAAAGCTGTAAAATATAAAGGATATATAAATGGCAATACTGAAAAAAAATAAAAAATCTCATCTAACAAAGAATATGTTTTTAGATGAAGCAGTAGATATACAAAGGTTTGATGTTTTAAAATACCCACAAATAGATAAAATCACAGAAAAGCAACTTGGATTCTTTTGGAGGCCCGAAGAGGTAGACATTTCAAAAGATAAAAAAGATTTTGAAGGATTAACTGAACACGAAAAACACATTTTTACAAGTAATCTTAAAAGACAAATTCTTTTAGATTCTGTACAAGGTAGAGCACCAAACTTAGCATTTTTACCAATCGCAAGTTTACCAGAAATTGAAAACTGGATTGAAACTTGGAGCTTCTTTGAAACAATCCATAGTAGATCATATACACATATTATTAGAAATGTTTATGCGGATCCTTCATTGGTTTTTGATGGTATGCTTAATGTTAAAGAGATATTAGATTGTGGTAACGATATTGCAAAATATTATGACGATTTAATCGATTGTAATGCAGGTCCAACAAATAAACTTGACCATAAAAGAGCATTATACATGTGTTTAATGTCAGCTAATGCTTTAGAAGGCATTAGGTTTTATGTGTCATTTGCATGTTCTTGGGCATTTGCTGAACTTAAAAAAATGGAAGGTAACGCAAAAATTATCAAGTTTATCGCTAGAGATGAAAATACACATTTGGCAGGTACAACAGTTTTAATTAAAAATTTATTAAAAGAAGATAAAGATTATATTAAAATTGCTAAGGAAATGGAAGAAGAAGTAATTAAATTATTTACTAAAGTTATAGAACAAGAAAAAGAATGGGCACATTATTTATTTAAAGATGGCTCTATGATTGGTCTTAACGAAAACATTTTAGGTAATTATATTGAATGGATTGGTTGTAAGAGAATGAGAGCTCTAGGTTTAACATGCCCTTACACTGTTCCTAAAATAAACCCATTACCATGGACTGAGAAATGGATTGGTGGTGGAAACGTACAAGTAGCTCCACAGGAAACTGAAATTAGTTCATATGTAACAGGTGGGGTTAAACAAGATGTTGATCAAAAGTCATTATCAGGATTGAGCTTATGATGCATGTACCATGGTTCACTAAACCTGAGAAAGTTTTACAAGTAGTAAACCTAGCACCAAGTGAATCTTGGATAGAAAAATTAACAGAAATACATCCTATGAAACAAATATTCTGGGCTGCAATAATACAAGTTGCAGTGTTTGGTTTTATGTTGTTATCATTTTGGGTAATTAACGGAGTAGTAAATTGAATATAGAAATTTATAGTAAAGATCATTGTCCTTTTTGCGACATGGCAGTTCATAAGGCTCAAGCAATGATGCAAGAAAGTTCTGATATTAAGACAGCAGTATATAAACTAGGGTTGGATTTTGATAGAGATGAAATGATGGCAAAATTTCCAACTGCAAGAACCTTTCCACAAATAAAGATTGATGGAAAATCAATCGGAGGATGGGACCAATTTAAGGATATAATCTAATGTCAACTACAATAATAGAATGCAGTGTATGTTTTCATACCTCTGAAATTTATTACGAAATAGACGAAGACGATAATCCAGACTTACTTCCAAAACATTGTCCATTTTGTGGTTATAAAGAACCAGAAGAAGATTTTGATGAAGATTGGGACGATATAGACAATACATAAATATAATTATGGAATGGTTATATGAAGGTAGGGTGTTTATCCCACCAGAAAATTTTAGTAGTAATGATTACTATGGCTTTGTTTATGAAATAACAAATCGTTGCAATGGTAAAAAGTATATAGGAAAGAAATTTTTCTGGAGTCAGAAAACATTACCTAAAACAAAAACTAGAAAGCGAAGGAAAAAAACATTAGTAGAATCAGATTGGAGAAAGTATTTTGGATCGAATAAAATTTTATCTGAAGAAGTTAGAACTCAGGGTGAGGATATTTTCCATAGAAATATTCTACATTTATGTAAAACTAAAGGTGAATGTGCTTACCTGGAAGCTAAAGAGCAATTCGATAAAGAGGTTCTAATGTCGGATAATTATTATAACGGTATTATCAATGTTAGACTTGGTGGAAATGCAGTAAAAGGGCTAAAATAACACTGTACAATTAATGGAATATATGGTATAATAACACTATGAAAGCAGAAAAAAGTAATGTGATTCAGTTTCCTACAGAACGTAGATTAGCTGAAGTAGAAGAAGAAAGAATGGATATCATGCTTCAAAACGAAGATGATGCTATTAACGTTGCTCATTACATTATGGATTTGATACAATCAGCATTAGATGAATTATCAGTAGAATATCCAGATCTTAATATTGACCTATCAGATACTGATGATGTTAACTATAAAGATTTTATGGTTATTCTTAATATGCTTGTTAGCTTATTTTTTAGAAGAGCTGGAATGGATCATATCCTACACGAAGATTTAGAAAATTCATATGAAAAATTAGCTGCTTTAGTTGCTTTCAGACTAGAAGATTACCAATTAACAGTAGAGGACGTTGACGACGAAGATGATATTACTTGATTATAGCCAAATCGCACTATCAAATATTATAGTGCAAAAACTAAATGATGAAAAAATGATTAGACATATGATACTAAACAGTATTAGAATGTATAATAAAAAATACCGAAATGAGTATGGCCAAATGGTTATATGTGCTGATGGTATGAATACCTGGAGAAAAAGCTTTTTTCCAGAATACAAAGCTCATAGAAAAAAGAAGAGAGCAGAAACTGATTCAACTATGGATTGGAATGAAGTATTCAGAATTCTAAATTTAGTTAGAGAAGAACTTAAAGATAATTTTCCATATAAAGTAGTACATATGGAAGGTGCAGAAGCCGATGATATTATTGGTGCTCTAGTACAAAATACTCAAGAGTTTGGCAATCATGAACCAGTAATGATTATATCTTCTGATAAAGATTTTATACAATTACACAAATATTCAAATGTGAAACAGTTTTCACCAATTCAAAAGAAAGCTGTTTCAGATAAAAATCCTAGGACATATTGTTTTGAACATATATGTCGTGGCGACAAAGGCGATGGTATACCAAATATACTATCACCTGATAACTCTTTTGTTGATGAAATTAGGCAATCGCCAATGACACAAAAGAAAATAGCTTATTGGTTAGAAAACTCCGATAAGTTACAAGAAGTGATGACAACTGAGGAATTCAGAAATTACCAAAGAAATAAAAAACTTATTGATTTGGAAGAAATCCCGGTTGATCTATCTCAAACTATTATAAATAATTTTGTAGAGCAAAAGCCAGCTATGCGAATGAAAGTTTTAAACTATCTAATTAAAAACAGATTGAAGAATCTGGTTGAATGTGCGGAGGAATTTTACAATGGCTAATTTATTAATCTCTGAGGTATTAACTAATACCGGTAAAAAAAGAGGAAAAGCTGAGAAGCAAAAATATCTAAAAGACAACTATTCAGTTGCCTTAATTACAGTACTTAAAGGAGCTTGGGATCCCATTGTAGAATGGAATCTTCCTGAGGGTGTGCCACCTTACAAAAAGGACGATGCACCTATAGGACATAGTTCTAGTAATCTGCATTTAGAGCAGAAAAGATTACCTTACTTTGTTAAAGGTCATCCTTTAGCAAAGGGATTACCAAACAGTAAGGTAGAAAAAATGTTTATCGACATGTTAGAATCAGTACATCCTGACGAAGCCGATATTCTTATTGCAATGAAGGACAAGGCGTTCACCGGTAAATTCGGTGGTGTTACTAAAAAAATGGTAGCAGAAGTATGGCCTGACCTATTTAGTGATATGGTGTTAGATGACGCTATTATTGATAAAGCAATCTAATTAAAATTAACTTAACAGGAGAACCCAATACCTATATTATGTTTTTTTAAATTTTAACTAACCAACAAGGAGAATCCATGCACGAGATTCATCGATTGAGGCGAGATATCATTGAAACTAAACATTATAGAATGAGATTAATTAAAAAAGGCAAAGAAGTTCTGGCATATAAAATGGCTAAAAAGGTATTATATATGGAAAAGAATCTTCAAGATCTTGAACAGGTATATATGGGGAGGTAACCATGGAGTTAACCTCACTCGTGGGGTTAACTTTTACTAAACATGTTTATAAAACGGCATAATATACACATATTACATATAAAAGGTGTACATCATGTACATAATATGGTATAATATACACATATAAACTAATAAAGAAATATATTATGAATGAATTTTTAATTGAAAAAAACGTATACAACGGTGGTATACAAAAAGTATTTAAATTTCCTAACGGATATGGTGCAAGTGTCGTAAGACATAAAAATAGTTATGGATATAAAAAGGGCCTTTGGGAACTTGCTGTTCTTGACGAAGCAGGCAACTTATGTTATGATACACCAATTACAGGAGATGTAATTGGTTACCTTAACGATCCAGAAGTTGATAATTTACTAGGGCAAATTTCTAGATTATGAATATATTTATTTTAAATGATGATCCAGTGAAAGCGGCACAAGATCAATGCGATAAACATGTGGTCAAAATGATTGTAGAATCAGCACAAATGCTTTCTACAGTACATCGTATGCTTGATGGTGTAATGGAACGTAGGCCATCGAAGTCTGGTTCCATGTTACAATACTTTAAACTGAATGACGAAAGAGAAGATATTCTCTATAAAGCATGTCATTTTAATCATCCATCTACAGTATGGACTAGAGAATCAGTACATAATTACAAATGGCACTATGAACATTTTGTAGCCTTATGTGATGAGTATACATACAGATATGGTAAAATACATGCGACAGATACAAAACTCAGAGGTGAGTTATATGATACACCAGATAATATTCCTCAAATACCAATGACACCGTTTAAATTAGCAATGGCTTCATTTCCGGAATGTATATCAGAATGTCCTATTACGTCTTATCGTAAATTTTATGAAACAAAACAACACAGGTTCAACATGGCTTGGACTAAACGAGAAGTACCGGAGTGGTTTAATTATGCCAATGTATGATTTTAAAAATTTAGAAACTGGTGAAGTAGAAACTAAAATGATGTCAATTGCTGATATGGAAGAATATGTTAAAGATCCAAATATTCAGCAAGTTATATCTCCATCTCATATAGGTTACGAAGGAAATAAATCTATATTAACAAGAGCTGGAGGCGGTTGGAAAGAAGTTCAAGATAGAATTAAAAGTGGATTACCACCACAGGATAGGGATAAGATTAAAACACAATGAATAAGAAGCCATCAAAACTTAGAATTGAACATTTAGCCAAATTAGAACCACTAACAGAAAACCAAAAATTAGCATTTGATTCATTTGCTTCTGGTAATCATATGTGTTTAGATGGTTCAGCAGGTACAGGTAAAACCTTTATATCACTATATCTTGCATTAGAAGCTGTCTTAAAGAAAGAATACAGTAAGGTTATTATTGTTCGTTCTGCTGTTCCTACAAGAGATATGGGATTTTTACCAGGAACACAAGAAGAAAAAGAAGATGCATACACTGCACCTTATAAAGCTATTGTTAATGATTTATTTCAAGATAACGATGGATGGTCCAAAATGGTCCAAAATAAAAATATAGAGTTTCTTACAACTTCGTTTATAAGAGGATTAACTATTAAGAATGCAATTGTAATAGTTGATGAATCTCAAAACTGTAATTACCATGAGCTATGTTCAGTAATCACAAGGTTAGGTGAAGACTGCCGATTTATAATGTCAGGTGATTATTACCAATCTGATTTTACAAGAAATGGCGATAAAGACGGAATTAAAGAATTTATTAACATTATTAAAAACATGAAATATTTTGATCATATCGAATTTTCATGGGAAGATATCGTACGAAGTGGATTCGTAAGAGACTTTATTATGACAAAGGAATTATATGAAAATGGGAAACTTTAAACATGAACCAATTGATCTTGGCTATACAGACCTTACTGCACAATCTACTGGCTCTGGGCGAGAATACGCCGATCCTGATAATAATCGCTATCCTAGTGTTACAACAGTACTTTCAATATTAAGCGAAGATCATATTCGTGCTTGGAGAGCTCGTGTTGGTGAAGAAGAAGCCAATAGGATATCACGAAGAGCTTCTACAAGAGGCACAAAAGTACATGCTGTATTAGAGAAATACGTAGATAACGATGAAGATTATTTAGATGGTGCAAATCCAATTGTTACTTCTAATTTTCTTGAAGTTAAAAAGATTTTAGATGAAAGGCTAAGCTTGGTTTATGCACAAGAAGCAGCACTATATTCTAAACACTTAGGATTGGCCGGAAGAGTCGATTGTGTAGGTGTATGGGATGGTAAAAATTCTATTATAGATTATAAAACAGCAGCCAAACATAAGCGAAAAGAATGGTGTGAAAACTATTTTATTCAAGAAACTGCATATGCTATTATGTGGGAAGAAAGAACAGGAATGCCAATTACACAATTGGTAACTGTAATCGCAGGAGACGAAGGTGCACAAGTTTTCGTTGAACATCGCGATAATTGGAGCAATAAGTTATTAGAGACAATTGCTGAATACAAAAAACGTAAGATTTTCGGGAGATAATATGAAAAACTTTAGAGATCAGATGGTAAAAACATCGATGGAATACATGCAAGCTCAGGCTGCAAAACATAAGATGAATGCAGATATTATTTTAAGCAATCACGTATCAGTTGGTGAACATTCAGACCAAATGGAAACACTTGAAAAAGAGCTTGGTTTAATGGCTGAATACATCGACAAATATGAAGTTTTGGAAAACTATTTTAAATAATGTTAAAGTGGTTACAAAATTATGAATCAAAGGGCCACGTAGGTATTACATGTGGTGCCTTTGATTTACTTCATGCAGGACACATTACAATGTTAGCTGAAGCTAAAAACGAATGCGATTATTTAGTAGTAGCATTACAGTGTGATCCTACACTTGATAGGCCAAGTAAAAACAAACCTGTTCAATCCATAGTTGAACGTCAATTACAAGTTGCTGCAGTTAGGTATGTCGACGATGTAATTATCTATAATACAGAAGAAGAGTTAAAGGATATATTTCTTTCACTTCCAATTGATGTAAGAATTATTGGATCCGATTACTTAAATAAGGACTTTACTGGTAAAAACATATGCGAGGAAAGGAATATTCGTATAGTTTATAACACTAGAGATCACTCTTTTTCTTCTACGTCCTTACGCGAAAGGATTAAAAAACAAGAGAAATAATGCAGAAAACCCTGTACAAATGTGTATAATAATGGTATAATATACATATTAAATAAACAAATAAAGAAAAGATGAATAAAAAGATGAAAGAAAATATAATTTTAGTAGACTGTGATGGTGTATTATGTGATTGGGAATACTCATTTACGCAGTGGATGAACCATAAGGGTTATCCAACAAGTGATTACACTCAATATAATGTCGCTAAAAGATTTAACTTGACCCAAGAGTTTAGTAAGAAATGTGTTCAAGAGTTTAATGAATCAGCTGCAATTGCTTTTTTACCACCTTTAAGAGATGCTGTCTATTACATGAAAAGACTTAATATGTTACATGGTTATAGATTCCATTGTATTACATCTTTAAGTGATAATAAATACGCTCAAAGATTAAGAACTCAAAATCTAGAATTACTTTTTGGTAAAGAGTTATTTGACGATTATATCTATCTTGCATGCGGTGCTGATAAAGATGAAGAGCTTAAAAAGTACGAAGGTACAGAATGCTTTTGGGTAGAAGACAAAGTAGAGAATGCAGAAGTTGGAAAGGGATTTGGTCTTAATTCAATTCTTGTAGCTCATGAACATAACGCTTATTATGAAGGAGATATTCCAAGGTATTGGAAGTGGAAAGACATATATAAGCATATAACTGGAGAAGTATAATGCCAATAAAATTTAAAGAATCAGTAAAGAATAGAGATGGATCAGTCCAAAACTTTTACATAAAATCAACCCCACTTGCAGAATTACAAGAAGCATTGGATAAACAACATACGCCTAATAAGAAGAAACAAAAAATCCGTAATGAATTGGTAAGGCGAGGTGCTTAAATATCTCTGGAAGATATGGGCTAAATCTTTAGGCGGAAAGGCAAGTGTAAATGATGATCGCCAAAACGATCATGTAGCGATTGCAAGGACAATAATTATTTTAATTTATATTATAACAAATTTGGTTATTATTTCTGGAGTGATCCATCATTGGTAGTAGGGCAGAATTTTCTGACCACCTTGGATATTCTTCCAGATTTCATCATCCTGTGAAATTTCTTCCAGTATAATTTAATCATATAACTATTTATAAGACTTATGGTAACAAAAAACGAAATAACAGGGGATTCTATTAAAAGTAAGGGTCCAAGTAAAGCATATTCTGATAACTGGGAAGCTATCTTTGGTAAAAAGAAGAAAGACGAAAAAAAAGATCAGGATAAAAAAGAGGTGCAGCGCCCTTAGCTCAGCTGGATAGAGCAACAGCCTTCTAAGCTGTGGGTCCCAGGTTCGAATCCTGGAGGGTGCGCCAAAAATATATACTTGAATGTATATTAGAATATATAATTATTAACTAAAAAAGGAAAGTGAAATGAGTAATATTATTATACCATCGTCGGATGCAGACAAAAAACGTATCAGAGAAGCAATGCAAGAGATTAGTAACTCTTATATTAGAATGGAAAGTGAAAGGGCTTTTGTAAAAGAAGCTATTGAAGCATTGGAAGACGATGTTGAAATTCCAAAGAAAATTCTAAGGAAAATGTCAAAGGCTTTTCATAAGCAAAATATATCTGAAATTGTTACAGAAGTTGAGGATATAGAGGCATTAATGGAAGCTACTAAGTAAGAAATCTTATAAATAGTAGTATGATTAATTTTAATGGCTACATCACGGAAGAGATAGAAAAACGAGGAGTCACAGAAGTTGCTGTATTGGCACTAGATGCTGATGAAGGAACTGCTGCTGACATAATCTCTAATGTTTGTGAGTTTAACGATGTTAAATGCACAATTATACACACCAACAAAGCATTCCTAGCGGATAGCGATGTAGAACTAAGAAAGGTTGAAATACATAATATTGATGGTGAAGGTAAACTTATATCTTTAGACATTGATAATACAATCATCTTTGTTAGGGCTGGTGCTGTAGGAACCTTAGTAGGGCAAGCATTAGTATCATCTTTACAAACAGCTGGATTCTTTTTAATAAACGATTTAGAATCTATGTTGTTATGTAATAATAAAATGGCAACAAGTATCGCATTACAAAGAAACAATGTGCAGATACCTAAAACAGTTATTTTAAACAATGAAGAATCTATTGATTTAGCAGTAAAAAGCGTTGGTGGTAAATATCCATTAATTATAAAAACACTTACAGGAACACAAGGTATTGGTGTATCTAAGGTCGAATCATATGATTCATTAATCTCAGTATGCCAATCTTTATGGAAGTTTGAAGCACAGTTATTATTACAAGAATATTTAGAAATGAAATCTGATATTAGAACACTTGTAATAAATGGCCATATTATGGCATCAGCTGAAAGAAGACAAACTAAAAAATCTAAGGACTTCAGAAAAAATGTTCATAGGGGTGCAGAAGCAATTCCATATAAACTATCTGAAAAAGAGGTAGAAGTAATACTAAATGCTGCTCGAGCAACTGGTGCATATTATTGTGGAGTTGATCATACTGTAGTTAATGGTGAAATATATGTCGTTGAGGTAAACGGTTCGCCTGGTGCTAAATCACACTTTATGGGTTATGATTTAGAAACTAATAAACCTACTAAACCTTTAACTGCTGAGAAAGCAATTGATTTAATGATTAAGCATATATTAGAACCATACAATAGAAAAAGCTGGTTTAGACAAGAAGCTGGATATATAGAGACAGTTCATATTGAAGGTTATAAACTACCTATTAGAGCTAAGTTTGATACAGGTAATGGAACAGATGCTTCCATGTTACATGTCGATAAAGTAGAGATTAAAAATAATAAAGTTTATTGGGAAAAGAATGGTCAAAAATTCGTTAACAAATACCTTGGAAAATCAGTAGGTGTTAGAGGTCCTAATAATAAAATTGAAAGAGCTAAGGTAGAACTTACAATTAAATTTAATGGTAGATCATATAACGCATTTATTGGTTTAACTGAAGAAGACTCAGCAAGTGAAATGTTAGTTAATAGAGAATTAATGACACTTATGAGAATAGCAATTAATCCAAGCTTAAGGTTTGGTATGAGTGATTGGACAAGAAAGAACGATGAAACTGACGTTTAATAACAGAAATATAAAAGTTAGGAAGATAGTTCCAGTGCATGCTTTGACTAAAATCCAGGAAGATAAAACTAAAAAAATTCCTAGGAAAGAGAAGCATAAGCATATAAATAGTTACGAGGTATAAAAATGGCAGATATAAATTTAGATTTTGATTTTGGCTTTACAGCTGTTGACGAAAACGAATTAGAAGCAGTACAGAAAGTTACGACACAAGCTTCTGATACATCAGCTAGTTTACAAGAAGCTGAAGAAAAACTAAATAAATTATATAATGCTATATTACCATTGTTAACAAATTTAAAGAAAAATCCAGAAAAAGAATATATTCTTTGGCCTAATAGAGTAGAGAAGATAGAACAATTTGAAGATTTAATTACGGGGATTATTAAATGACAATAATTTCAAGCGGTCCACTGGCCTTACAAAACGCAGGAACCAATCCATCAGAGACTGTTGACAATAAGTTACTCGATACTACTATGACAACTGGACTTGATGCCCTCCTTACCATCAGGCAAAGGGTCGAAGTTGGCGATGGCACGTTCTCAAATGTTCTAATGTGGCAAGGCGATCTGTATGGATTTAACCAAACAGCAAGTAACTTTTCCAGTAGTTATATTCACCAACGTTGGCCAATGAATACTGCTCTAGGAATACAGGGTGAACTGAGAGGCTATAGTAGTCAAAGCGCATTTGGAAGTCTGGGTTCTAATACATATTCAGATAAGTCATCAGTCAATAGAACAATAAGATTTCTTTTATGGGGATTGCCTGATGCATCACCTAGCCCAAATACTAACACTAGAATTTTTGGATTTGCATTATCGGGTAGTAGTGTTACTAACACCGATAATACCTTTGAAAAGATTAAAATTACAACAAACGGGGGAACTGTTGTTACAATAGACAGAGATGATTTAGCTTATGACTCCTATGAAAACGGAAATAGCTGGTGGGAATGGCACGGAACTTCTGGTACTGTATATAACGCAATAACTTCATTAGGTACACCAAGCTCGGGTACTTCTTATGATGTAGAAATTATATCTGGTACTACAACTACAACTAGTAATAACGGAATCGCAGAAGAAATGGGTGGTGCGGATAGTTTAAATGTTAAATTATCAGACTATTATAGAAATGGCGATTTAATAGGTAATGTGACAGGGATTCCAGAAGAAGGTAGTCCTCCTGCTCAGATTAAATTTTCTGATTTTTATGGTAAAACTTTTCAAGGACTAATAATTGATCATAGTACTACCATACTACCTGACTTTTACGCAACGGGTGGTGGTTATGTTACTAACTATTTTAGTGGCTATCAGGAAGGAGAAACAGCTACAACTGGTGTTAGTGATACTTTAGGCAATGCTTCTTTCCCGGATACTGGTACAATTACCTTTGGTGGTTTAACTAGAAATGCGAATGATGTAAAAATAACAGAAGCCCGTTTTTTCTCTGTTAATAATGGCTCATCATCTCAACAATTCAGACTTGTCTTCGAAGATCATAGCTCAGACCATGGAACTTCATGGGCAAATTCTGGCTGGACAGCAGTTGAAATTTATCTAAACCAATCTAATACTAGCGGTAGTCCAGATTTAACTCTTGCTAGAACTGCTGCAACTTCTGCAACATTTTTTGATGGGACTAGCTATACAAGTATGACTTATTCCTGGACTACTTCTCAAGCCTATAGTAATTATTTTGGCAATAATACTACTCCAAGTAGTAATAACACTTCAACAATAAATATAACGGGACTATCGTAATATGTCGATTATAATTACACACACTGAAAACCTAAATTCACCTTCTGGGTATACTACTACATTGGTTAAAGATAATATTAAGATAGAATGCCCGTCTGAAAGAGACAATGATTCTGCTTTAAACGAAACTAAATCAAAGGATAAAATCTTAAACATTTACCATGAGAATCATGGCTCAGTTAAAGCACAAATTAATGTTGCCAGAGTAGTAAACGAAGATAGTGCTCACGATATAACTTATATGGATGGAAGTGTATCAAGAAATGATTATGCAGTAGGTACAACACAAGGCCAAGCTATTGTTGCAAAATTACAAGCTACATGGCCAGAGGAAATTTCTTCATATACTACTCACGGTAAAAACCTAGTAGCAGAGTATACAGCTCAAAGACCACCATATACTAATGATAGTATCTCTTTTTACAACTTTGAAGAACCATCGGATGCGATTAAAACAACATTTAATGCAACTTACGAACAATATATGTCATGGTATGGTTTAAAGTTTGATAAGGTTACAGAAGATGTCTTAGCTAAGTTTGTTATTCCTGCAGAGGAAATGGAAAGAGTTGACCCAGATACTTATATTGAAGTATTAAATGGACTTCCATTAGGTAGTTACCACTTCTATGCTAGAATACACGATAAATCTGATAATATAAATGAAAATATCGATGTTTATTTTCTATCAGATGCGAATATTGTAAAAGATTGGTGTACTGAAAATTCATATACATTTCCTTATGATATAAGTGATAGTTCTATTGAACCAAAGTTAATGATATGGGGCTGTGTTTATAATATAACAAGTAATACCTTTACACATATTAAAGCTTATACTAGGCAAGAGGCATAATAAATGGCATTACAAACATCAGGAGCAATATCATTAGCAGATATTCACGTAGAGGCTGCAGGGTCTGGTTATGCGGCCACCTCAATCTCTTCGTTAAATGATACTGATATTAGAAATTTAACGGCTGCATCTGGTAGAACTATTAATAGTACACTAGGCACAGAGATAGATTTTGCTGATTTCTATGGAGCATCTGCAACTGTAGATTATCCAGCTATGGTTACGAATTCAGTTGAATTAGCTTCTGCTTCAGGTTATAGTTTAACAAGTGCTAAAGCTGGATATTCTGCTATAGTTAATCCTAGTTTCAATAAGGCCGGACTTAGTTTTAGGCTGTTTTCTAATTCATATGGGGTATACCTATATGTAAAAGAGACATATAGCGGAGCCATTTCAAGTTATAATAACGCAGGTGGTAGTTTTGTATTAAGCACAACCGAAGTAATGGCTTCAAAGAATAATACCACGATTGATAGTGGTGATATAACTCATGCTAAAATACATTTAGATTATACACAAACGAATACTGGAATGGGTAGCGTTAGTGTAGTAAATAATAATTCATGGGGAGCGATCGGAAGTACAGGCGATGTAACAACATCTCTTGAAGCCGCAGTCGGAGCTGAATGTTATGCTAGTAATGCAAGACGGATGATTGGTACCGCTAAAGTATATTTAAGAGGCACAGGATATAATGATACACTAGTTGTAAGTCACGACTTTGATATTCATTGTCAAGCAACTTCAAATAACTGTTTCTAATAGGAAAAAACAATGACAATACATATAGATATAAAGTTAGACATTATTAGAGATGATTCTAATGTAACAAAGACAATTAACGTCACCTTAAATAAACATAGTACAGATACTGAATTAACAAAGACGTACAATGATGAAAACGGTGATGAACAAAGTTATTTGTATATGGGATATGTAGACAGTACTATTACTGCTACAAAATCAATGGTATATACCATACCTGATGAGAATCAAACAAATTTGATTGTAGGTACAGAACCACACAATCATGCAAATGAATTAGCGTACCAAGAAAAATATTTATTATGGTGGGCTGGAATAAAAGAATCCGATGTGTATGAAACTAAGCATACGGAATTAGTAACTGGAGTATAAAATGTTTTGGAATAAAGAAGAAAAAACGGTGATTGATGTAGATCAATTAAGAGAACAATTAATTATAGACGAGGGACAGGTAAATGAGGTTTATCATGATCACCTCGGTTATGCTACATTTGGCATTGGACACTTGGTACTTGAAGGAGACCCAGAATATGGGTTGGAGGTCGGTACTCCAGTGGCAGAGGATAGAGTCATTGAATGTTTTGCCAAGGATGTAGAAACAGTAATCGAGGATTGTAAAAAATTACACGACGGGTGGGATGGATATCCACAAGAAGTGAAACAAGTCATTGCGAACATGATGTTCAACATGGGACTTACGCGCTTAAGTAAATTTAAAAAGCACAACGCAGCGCTGCAATGTGGTGATTGGCCGGTAGCGGCTATTGAAGGGAGAGATTCAAGATGGTACAAGCAAGTAACGAACAGAGCAGAAAGACTTATGGGAAGATTAGAGGCCCTTTAAAGGTCGAATCTAGTATTCCACAAGAGGAACAAGAAAGTAAAGGTTGGTATTGGTGTCATGAAAAGCAAGGTCTTTTTAGATACTCAGACTGGCATAAATCAATAAATGAACTTAATTTAATTAGTTCATAATAAGGAGAAAGAAATGGCAAGCACAATTAAACTTTTAGGATCTCAAACAGATCTTGCATCAGCTACTACAGTAGGAGAAGCAACAGTCGTTAGAGTATTAGCAACTGCAGCTGGAACTATAACACAAAAAGCAGCAGCTGGTGGTGCTACCTTAGGTACTATTCAGATGTTAGCTAATACAGAAATTGTATTGGCTAAAGCACCTGCTAATACTTTAGAAGGTGGTGCAACATTTAAAGTAGTTAAAATCGCTTACAGCAATTAAGTTAATGCCGTATGATAGATATAACCGAGATAGCGCATGAAAAACTCGTCGAAAAGACGCGCAAGGCTGGTGAAAATATTATCAGAATTGGGCTTCTTCCTGCTGGTTGCAACGGTTGGAAATACCAGTTTGTATTTGTTACTGACAGCGATGCAGACGATCACATAATAGATTATGGCGATTATATCTTAGTTGTTGAAACAGGCCAGCTTCATAACTTTATGAATATGACCCTTGATTATCAAACCGAGGGTCTAAATTCACAATTCAAATTCTTAAATCCAAACGAGGTCGCGTCCTGCGGCTGTGGACAGTCAATATCGTTCTAAACAATTAATCTTATAAATAGATTATATGGAAGATTTGTTTACTTTAATTAAAGACGTCGGCGTGCCTATTGCAGCTGCAATATCATGTGGTGTCTTTGTCTTTATTGTAATTAAACAAATATTTAGTGGTGTATTAGATCAAATAAACACACTAACTATATTTACCAAATCTTTAGAAAATAGAGCTAGATCTATGAATAATGAAATTATTAAGATTGATTTATTAGTATCTAGTGCTTTAGAATTAACACCACCTATCGACCGAGTGGCCAGATCCGAAAATTTTGTAGAGGATGGAAAAATCGATACAAGAAGAGACTAACGTATTATGGACATAGCTGGATTAATTATAGAATTCGGATTTGAAACAGTAGCGTTAGTAGGACTTGGTTATTTTGTTTTTTATGTGTGGCAATTTGTTTCTAATGAATTAGAGCCAAAGCTTGAAGAAATGCATTTTGGTTTAATACGTTTAATAGACCAAGTTAGAATGCTTGATCAAGATATGATTAGATTACAAGAAAAGGTTAAAGTAGTACTAGAGTATAGAGAAAGACAGAAATTATTAGATATGGAAAAGAAAAATGAAGATTAAAAATATAGCATTAATAGGAATGATACTATCATTTCCGGTATTTGCTGATGAAATAAAATTTGGATTTAAAAACCCGTCATTTAGTGGAGCTGGAACAGGTGCACACTATTTAACAATTGAGAACCAAGAACATTCTCGTAAAAAAGCAATTGAAGATGCTTTAGAGGCTGCAAGAAAAGCAGCAGAAAGAGAAGCTGAAAACACTACAATGGCTAAGTTTATTAGAAACTTAGAGAGTAGAATATACTCTCAGATGTCAAAACAATTAGTTGAATCTATGTTTAGTAATGATGGATCTGTAAGATTTGGCTCATTTACATTAGAAGGTAATGTTGTTACATACGAAGTTTTAACAAATGAGGATGGATCTGAATATATTAAAATGACTATTGTAGATTCAGATGGAACTACAACCGTTATTGAAATACCAGTAGGAACTGGAAATTTTGGACAGGATTCAGACGGTGGCTAAGTATATTTTATTATTGTTAATGCTTAGCGGATGCGCATCAGTCCCACAGTGGAGTCCAAATCCACAGGATTGTAATGACTTAGAAGGAAAGTATGACCAAGGTTTTAATAGACATTTGCAAATGGGTATACAGAAAGCAATGGCAAGAAAGTATATCTGTGTTGATGAACCAACGGCTGTTAGGTTACCAGCATATGTAGATTTATTAAATTTACCTCCAGCAAAGGATATGCCCGTTGTTGCAGTATATTCATTTAAAGATTTAACAGGCCAAAGAAAATCAGTAGATAATATAGCATCATTCTCTACTGCAGTTACCCAAGGTGGTACTGAATTATTAATAGATGCTCTCAAAACTGCAGGTGGCGGAACCTGGTTTAGAGTAGTAGAAAGACAAGGAATTGATAATCTAGTTCGGGAAAGACAAATAGTAAGGTCAACCCGAATAGATGTTGCTAAAGCCACAGGGGCTGAAGCACGAGGAGTTGGACCTC